>Ga0307985_10000242_pt1 | contig 33403 bp, 41 predicted proteins | sample EllFjometageno80_FD_203155 | JGI IMG/M metagenome (GOLD analysis project Ga0307985, IMG submission 203155) | Marine microbial communities from Ellis Fjord, Antarctic Ocean - #80 | ecosystem: Environmental > Aquatic > Marine > Unclassified | place: Southern Ocean | collected 2014-10-09 | reverse complement strand
GGCACGTCGTTTTGTTTCATGTCAGCGCGCATATTGATTAGACACGAGTATTGTTCTGCTGTTAGACCTTCGCGCAGGACGCGGCGCATATTTTCGAATTTATGGTCAGGCCATCTTGCCATCATTTTTAGCGTGGCGTTGATTACATGTTGCATGGTTGTTTCCTTTGAGTTGATTGATAGGAGGCGCAGCGTTTCCGCTGCGCCTTGGTGTTTAGCGGATGGCGTTCATAACTTTCGTTATGACCTTCACAGCGTCATCCAATTCCATGGTGACTAGGTCAAAACTTTCGGCCTTTTGCATCTTGGCAATCGCTTTGCCTAGGGCCTCTTTTACAATGGCCTCAGGTGAACGTGTCCTAGCGTCCGGTTTGGATTTACCCGAGGCAATCTCGGCGTCGATCACTTCCTTATTTTTTAGCTGCGTGCTCATAGCACCAACAACCGAATTCGGTTGACGATACCAATAGCTATAGTTTCGGCCATCAACCATTTTGTCGCCTGCCGCTTTACCCGACATGGCAATCAGCGCTTCGACACCTTTCGGAAAACCTGCGACCGTCTGGGCTTTTACCCATGCAAACACTTCTACCGATGCGGTAGACGCGTTCTTTGACGGGCTGATTAGATCAGTATGGATGAAGCCTTTATCTTGTAACAGCTTCACCAGCCCGCCAGCCTGTTTTTCGTTACCGACTTTATTCTTCGAAAACAGCTGAATTTCTTTGCCAAGCTCATCATCCAGAGTAGGAGCGTTATTGATGATATGAGTAGAGTTATTCATGGTATGTCCTTTCAAGAACGTATCATTCGGTGCATGATTGCCCGTTTGATGTTACCAGTATACACGTTTTGGTGTGCTGTGTCTCGATATCATGGTCACTACACGCGAAAAATGTAGTGATTCACTACTATAAACAACTATACGCTACCCCACCCGCCCCCCACCCCCCGCATACCTGCTCAGGTGTCTCGCTTCTTATAATACTATTTCACACAAATATTTTACGTTTCGCCAAAAACGCACCCCACCTAACAAAACACGGCACGGGTATCAAAATAATAAGCTAAAAACATACCCCCCTACCCAACGAAAAACCTGATACCCGTGCCCCCACCCCACCGTATATTAGAATCGGCAGCGTACAGTTGGATTGAAATACCCCAAAAAATTTTGTATAGTTCCACAAACGAGGGAAAAACAATGGCGATACATATAGAACCGGAACAGGGAGTGCCTATGCGGCCCCCACCGGACATGAAAGACCTTGCACAGAAGACTGCGGCAGCTGCAAAGACGGTAGAATACTTACATGCCAATGGCTTAGAGGTAAAAGCGAACAGCGAAGACAGGGATTTAGCAGCTGCACTTGCAGTATCCTACGCCGAAAACCCTATGAAAACGTCTAAAGCTGCAACTCCTAAGCGTATAGCGCAGTTAACACCGGCCACACTGCTGTTAACCGATAGAATCCTCAAGGATTTTGGGCATTCCGTGGTAAAAAGTGCCACGCAAGTGCGCCATTTGGTGACAAATAAGCTCATCGAAGAGACAGAGAACCCTGATCCACGTATACGGATACGTGCGTTGGAGTTGTTGGGTAAGATTTCAGACGTTGGGTTGTTCGCAGAGAAGTCCGAAGTGACAATAACCCACCAAACATCCGACGATTTGAAGGAGAAACTGCGTGAAAAGCTATCTAGACTGGTAAATCCTGCCGATGAGATAGAGGATGCCATAATGATAGACGGCGATATTATCGACGTAGACAAGGAGTTAGGGCTGGATGGTTAGCCTAGCCCACTTAGCTAAGGATATGGAGTTCTCCCCGGAGGATATGAGGCATATCTTGGACAATCTGGACTCATTTGGTCCCGAAGAGCTGGCTGAAATCGACTCCATAGTAGGGGAATTGTCCTCTCGGGAGGGTAATAAAGCCGCTAACGACGACCTCATAGAGTTCTGCAAACGGATGCAGCCAGACTATAAAGTGGGCCGACATCACCGGATATTGGCTAATATGCTGATGGATGTAGAGCGTGGACCCAATGCCGAGAACGGTAAGGACCGCGTATGCGTAAACATCCCGCCGAGACACGGGAAATCGCAGTTGGTGTCTATATTTTACCCTGCGTGGTTTCTAGGGCGTAACCCCGACAAGAAGGTTATGATGGTGTCGCACACCACAGACTTGGCGGTAGACTTCGGGCGTAAAGTCCGTAACTTAATCGCGCTGGATGAGTACAAGTCCATATTCCCGAAGGTCGCGCTCGCGGTAGATAGTAAGTCTGCGGGGCGGTGGAACACTAACTTTGGAGGAGAATACTTCGCGTGCGGTATTGGCTCTGCACTTGCGGGCCGTGGTGCTGATCTGCTTCTGGTGGATGACCCTCACTCTGAGCAAGATGTTATTAACGGAAACTTTTCTGTATTTGAAAAAGCCTACGAGTGGTTCACATTCGGCGCTCGAACCCGACTAATGCCCGGGGGCCGCGTGGCTATCGTGCAAACTAGATGGCATATGGACGACCTAACAGGCCGTGTGACTCGCGATATGGTCAAGAACGAGAAGGCCGACCAGTACGAGATCGTGGAGTTCCCTGCGATTCTAGACTCCGAGGATGCAGACGGTAAGCCCATACAGAAGCCGCTGTGGCCTGAGTTTTTTGACTTAGAGGCCCTAGAGCGTACCAAGGCGTCGATGCCTGCGTTCCAGTGGAACTCGCAGTATCAGCAGAAACCCACCTCAGAAGAGGCGTCGATAGTGAAGCGTGAGTGGTGGAACATATGGCCCCACGACGATCTCCCAGTGGCTGAGTACATAATCATGTCCCTCGATGCCGCCGCCGAGAAACACAACCGGGCCGATTACACCGCACTTACGGCGTGGGGCGTGTTCCTCAACGAGGAGACAGACTCGCATAATATTATTTTGCTGGACTCTATAAAAGAGCGGTTGGAATTTCCTGAATTAAAACAACTAGCTATGGACGAGTACAACAGATGGGAACCCGACGCGTTCATCGTGGAGAAGAAAAGTTCCGGTGTGGCGCTCTACCAAGAGATGCGGCGCATGGGCCTGCCTGTCACAGAGTATACCCCGCACCGTGGGACCGGCGACAAAATGGCCCGCCTCAACTCCGTGTCAGATATCATCGCGTCAGGGCTTGTGTGGGTGCCTGCTACCCGCTGGGCAGACGAGCTGGTGGAGGAGGTGGCTGGGTTTCCGTTCATGTCCAACGATGACTTGGTCGACAGCACTGTCATGGCGCTCCTTAGATTTCGCCAAGGTGGGTTTATTCGCCTACCGACAGACTACGAAGACGATAACTCCTACGTACGTCGCAAAGCGGCATATTATTGACAGGATGACATGAGTAGAAGTTTACAGTATACCACGTATAGGACGTTGGTAGCGTCCGTGGGGACATAGCTATAACATTCTCCCTTGTATGTTGTGTCCCCACACTACACAGGGTATTTCAATTTTAGCACTATATCTGCTATAGTGCGCCCAAACGCTCGGAGTGAGGCATATCATGGCAGTCGAAAAACCTATGGAACCTAGTGACATTCTTGTTATGGACGAGGATGGGATGGATACCGATCTAGATATTACGATTGACGATCCAGAAACTATAGAAATCGTTATGGACGATGGGTCAGTTGTAGTTGAGTTTGGCCAAGGTACTGATTTAGAAGAAGAAGTTGCGCATGACGACAACCTTGCCGAGCACATCGACGGCGCCGAACTTGAGTCCCTCGCTAACAATTTGATAGAGAGTTTCGCTGCTGACCGCTCGTCTCGCGGAGAGTGGGCTAATGCCTACATTAAGGGTTTGGACCTGTTGGGTATGAAGGTTGAGGAACGTACTGAGCCGTGGAACGGTGCTTCCGGGGTCTACCACCCCATGATGACCGAAGCAGTTATTAAGTTCCAAGCACAGGCTATGGGGGAGCTTCTACCGGCCTCTGGTCCCGTTCGCAGTAAGATTGTGGGTAAACTAACTCCCGAGAAATTTGAGCAGGCCCAGCGCGTTGAAACAGAATTAAACTACCTGATTACCGAGAAGATGCCTGACTACCGTGACGAGATGGAGCAGCTACTGTTTAAACTACCGATGGCAGGCTCTGCGTTTAAGAAAATTTACTTCGACCCTCTTACTGAGCGTCCTGTGGCACAGTTTGTACCCGCAGAAGACCTCGTAGTGTCTCACGGGTCATCGAATCTCCGTACAGCACCACGATTTACACACGTGATGAAGCGTACCTCGGAAGAAATCTTGAAGCTGCAGGTAAACGGGTTCTATCGTGATGTAGAACTACCGGAAGCTACTAAAGAAACTACGGACATCGAAGATAAATATAACGAACTAGAAGGTTCAGAGCCTACATTTTCCGATGACCCTCGCCACACCCTCCTAGAAATGCACGTAGATTTGGATTTACCCGAACCGTTTGACGACATAGACGGGGTCTCCCTGCCGTATGTGGTGACAATCGACAAGTCTTCTAGCATTGTACTGGCCATCCGCCGTAATTGGTATGAGGAAGACACGAAGCGTGAAAAACGCATGCACGTCGTGCATTACCCTTATTTGCCCGGTATGGGTTTTTACGGCACGGGTCTCATCCACACACTCGGTGGCTTGACCAAATCCGCTACTTCAATCATGCGCCAGTTAATCGACGCTGGTACGCTCTCCAACCTTCCAGCAGGTTTCAAGGCCCGTGGGATGCGTATTACTGGGGATAACTCCCCCATCATGCCGGGTGAGTTCAGAGACGTAGACGTGCCCGCTGGGACGATCAAAGACTCGATTGTACCCCTACCCTACAAAGAACCCTCTAGTGTCCTCTACAGCCTCTTAGGGAACGTCGTAGACGAAGGGAGGCGTATCGGTGCGGTTGGTGACATCCAAATAGGTGACATAAACGGTCAGGCCCCTGTAGGGACCACTCTGGCGCTCATGGAACGCTCCATGCAGGTTATGTCAGGTATCCAAGCCCGTCTTCACGCAGCGATGAAGCAAGAGCTACGCATATTGGCACGTATCGTACACGATTACATGCCTTCGGAGTACGCCTATGAGATGGATGAACCAGCGGATCGTATCGACGATTTCGATGGTCGCGTGGATGTAATACCGGTATCTGACCCTAACGCAGCGACAATGGCACAGCGCATTATGCAGTATCAAGCCGCGTTACAGTTGGCCCAACAAGCACCACAAATGTACGATATGGGCAAACTACACCGTCAGATGCTTGAAGTTCTGGGTATTCAAGACGCCGAGGATATCATCAAACTGCCAGAGGATATTAAACCCGCCGATCCAGTGACGGAAAACATGGCTATACTCAAGCAAGAGCCAGTCAAAGCCTTCGCTTATCAGGATCACGAGGCGCACATCCAGACGCATATGATGGCGATGCAAGACCCCAAAATCATGCAGATTGTGGGGCAATCACCGTTCGCCAGCGCAATTCAGGCCGCAATGATGTCTCATATTACAGAGCACGTTGCCCTGCAGTACCGTGTGGAGATACAAAAACAACTTGGTGTGGAACTCCCAGACCCAGAAACGCCGTTGCCAGAAGATGTCGAACTTCAAGTGTCACGTCTGGCCGCGCAAGCAGCAGAGAAGCTGTTCAAGAAGGACCAAGCCGAAGCCGCTGCAGAACAAGCTGCCCAACAGCAGGCTGATCCGCTCACGCAAATCCAACAACGTGAGTTGATGATTAAAGAGACTGAGTTGAAGCATAAGATTGAAATGGACAAGCTGAAGATCAACATCGACGCTATGTCTAAACAAGAAAACGCCCGTCTACAGCAAGCGCGCATCGACTCTGAAGAAGAGAAAGAGGCAGCGCGTATTGGGGTTAAGATCGCAGAGTTAGAGACGGATCAAAAAGAGTCAGCAGTTCGCTTGGCTATGGATGTTGCAGGAGAATTAAATCTAAATGGCTGATAATATCTTTCATCACGTGCTGACCCGACTTGAAGAAAGTCGCACTGCTATCGCTGAACACCTCGCCGAGGGCGGCGCTAAAGACCAAGAGACCTACTGGCGGCTTGTCGGGAAGTACGAGGCCCTCGGTGTCATACGTAACGACGTAAAAGAGGTCGAAAAAAGATATGTTGATGATTAAACATCACACGTATAGATATTTTAATAACGTGGAATAGTCCGCGCAAAGGGCGCTGTGAGCCTTTAATCACTGCAGGAGACTAAGATGACCGCTACCAACTTGAAGGTAGATGACGAGAATGTACTGGCGAAGCTGCCAGAACCTAAAGGCTACAAACTCCTCATCGCAATCCCAGAACTACACGGTAAGACAGAGGGCGGCGTTTACATGCCGGACTCAATAAAGCATATGGAAGAAACCGCCTCTATCATCGGGTACGTTATTAGTGTGGGTTCAGAAGCCTATACGGACAAAGATCGGTTCCCCAATGGCCCATGGTGTGAAGAGGGTGACTTTATCATCTTCCGATCGTACTCAGGCACGCGCTTTAAAGTAGACAATAAAGAGTTTCGAATCATCAACGATGATACAGTCGAAGCTGTAGTTGAAGACCCACGGGGGTATACAAGAGCATGACCGATAATACCGCAATCGCCGAGAGCGAAGAACTTGAAACCGGTGCAATTGAAGTAGATATATCCGACGATGGTGATTTTGATGTGGAGATCGAAGACGATACTCCTGACAAAGATAAGGGCCGTCCACGTCGCGCTGCAGATGTTGAAGCCGATATACCCGAAGACGAGGAACTCGAAAAACACAGTGAATCGGTACAAAAGCGTATCAAGAAACTGAAGTTCGAGTTCCACGAAGAACGTCGGCGTAAGGAGGAAGCCGAACGCGAGCGTGAAGCCGCTGTACAGTACGCCGGGGCGCAGAAAAAAGAAGCCGAGCGCCTACGCAAAAACCTTTCTGAAGGTGAAGGTGTACTGGTTAACGAGGCTAAAGCACGTGTAGCTTCTGAGCTTACAACCGCAAAGCGGTCATATAAAGAGGCGTACGAGGCCGGTGATTCAGATGCCGTGCTTGAAGCGCAGATGTCACTATCTAGGCTTCAGCTTGAAGCAGACCGCGTTGAGCACTGGAGACCCGCTAAAGCTGCAATAGCACAGCAGGCAGAAGTACCTGTTGAACAACCAAGAGCTAGAGTACCGAAACCCGATAAAAGGGCACAGGAATGGGTCGCAGAGAACGATTGGTTTGAAAACGACAACACCATGAGACGTTACGCTATGCTTGTACACGAAGAGCTACTGGAGTCTGGCGTTGATTCTACTTCTGAAGTGTACTATAGTAAGATAAATGAGGCCATGCGGTCTCGTTACCCAGATCGCTTTGCGGACGTGGAACCCGAGGTTCGACAACCACAACGTAAGGCTGGCTCCGTGGTGGCCCCGGGAGGTAGAAATACTTCCACATCACGCAACAAAGTTGTCATCTCCTCATCGGAGGCCGCAATCGCCAAGCGCCTCGGATTATCCGTTAAGGAATATGCGGCGCAAAAGCTGAAGGATATGCAAAATGGCTGATCGTAAACCACGTACAACTGAAACCCGCGAAGCGGGAGAACGTCGTAAACCTTGGAAACGCGCGTCAATGCTGCCTACCCCCGAACCACGTGACGGACTTTCGTTCCGCTGGATTCGCACATCTACATTGGGTAATGCAGACATGACTAACGTATCTGGGCGGTTCCGTGATGGCTATGTGCCTGTAAAGGCAGATGAATATCCTGAGCTACACATCATGTCAGATATTGACTCTCGCTTTAAAGACAATATCGAAGTTGGTGGGTTATTGCTTTGCGCTATCCCGACCGAAGACAAAGAGGATCGTATCCACGGCCAGCTAGAGACTGCACAAAATCAGTCCGAGGCGGTTGATAGGAACTATATGCGTGAATCTGACCCGCGTATGCCTATGCTCAGACCCGAGCGTAGTTCGCGGTAATCATCTGGTAAGGGGCACTTGCTCTTTACTGTTATAGTAAATGAATCTGGAGGAAGAGCATCATGGCTAATACAGCTGCTCCCTATGGCCTAAAGCCGGTAAAACGTGCCGACGGTATGGCCTACGCTGGGGCTACGTCCCAGTACCTGATCGACCCTGCGGGGGAGGCAACAAACCTTTTCTACGGTCAAGTCGTTCATATCGGTGCCGATGGTTACATCGCACTATCAACCGCAACAGGTGCCGACGGCACAACTAACGCATTACCAACAGGTACAACCTTAACTGGTTCCCTTGGTGTGTTTGTAGGTTGTGAATACGTCAACGACCAAGGCCAGCCTACGTTTGCACAATACTATCCTTCTGGCACTGCCAATGGCGGCGCTATCAAGGCATACGTTGTAGACGACCCAAATGTACTATTCCAAGTACAGGCCGACGGTGCAATGGACCAATCTGATATCGGTGCGAATACTTTCTTCGCCGCCGCCCAGTCTACATCCACTGGCAAAACCGCTAATGGTAACTCTACAAGTGCCGTTGACGCGACAACTGTGACTACCACCGCCGCCTTCCGTATTGTGGGTTCTGCGTCTCCAATTGGTGACACATACCCTGATCTTTTGGTTAAACTTAACCCCGGCTACAGCAGCATGACTAACGCTGTTGGCCTGTAAGGAGGGATAACACATGGCTATTTCACGCGCACAGGCGCTCAAAGAGCTTTTGCCCGGACTCAATGCCCTCTTTGGTCTTGAGTATGGCAAGTACGACAACGAACATGAAGACATCTATGAGACAGAATCCTCAGAGCGTAGCTTTGAAGAGGAAGTTAAATTGTCTGGTTTCGGTGCAGCACCAACAAAAGCTGAAGGTTCTTCTATTGCATACGACAATGCACAAGAAGCGTTTACAGCCCGCTACACCCACGAGACAATTGCTATGGGTTTCGCCATCACTGAAGAAGCGATGGAAGACAACCTGTATGACTCATTGTCCTCACGTTACACAAAAGCTCTGGCTCGCGCCATGGCCTACACCAAGCAGGTTAAAGCTGCGTCATTGCTCAACACGGGCTTCGACACGTTTAACTCTGGTGACGGTGTAACACTGTTCAGCACAGCTCACCCAACAGTGGGTGGCGGTACAAACGCTAACCGCCCTGCGGTAGACGCTGACCTTAACGAAACTTCGCTTGAGCAAGCTATCATTGATATCGCAGCTTATGTTGACGAACGTGGCCTTTTGATCGCAGCACGCGCTCAGAAGCTCATTATCCCGTCAGCTTTGCAGTTCGTAGCAACTCGCCTGTTGGAAACAACTCTGCGGGTCGGTACTGCTGATAACGATATTAACGCGATTAGCTCAAACGGCGCAGTTCCGGGTGGTTACGGTTTAAACCACTACTTAACAGACGCTGACGCATGGTTCCTAACCACAGACATTCCGAACGGTATGAAACACTTCGTACGTTCTGCAATGGCTACTGGTATGGACGGTGACTTCGATACTGGCAACGTGCGCTACAAAGCGCGTGAGCGTTACAGCTTCGGTGTATCCGATCCACTGGGTATCTACGGTTCACAAGGCGCGTAAGCTCCTAGAACTCAAACCAACTCCGGTTTGGAAGGCTCCGCTTCGGCGGGGCTTTCTTTTTGTAAACACATACTGTATGATTAGCCAACGGGTACAACATTAGCTTTGTAGACAGGTATATACCCGCCTGACGTTGCATAGACTACAAAGCGAATCCTTATGCAAAGGGTACTAAAATGGCTTCTACTACATTTTCAGGTCCAGTGACCTCAACCGCTGGTTTTATCGGTGACATTATTGTGCCAACATACACTGTTGCAAACGCTCCATCTGCTTCTACAGCAGGCGCTGGCACAGTTGTTTACGTTTCCAATGGCGCAGCAGGCGCAGCGATCTTGGCTTTCTCTGACGGAACAAACTGGAAGCGTTCCGACACAGGCGCTACCATCGCAGCAGCATAAGGGGTAGGTTATGAGTAGATTTACACCCCCATCTGAAGAAGAACTAGCGGCACGGGGCATTGGCTCTACCGCAGTTCGCGCCCGAAACACGGACGGCACACTCAAAGCTGACGATCCTTCTACGCCTGACGTGAATGAAGCGTGGAAAGAAGCCCCAGCTGCGAAAAAACGTGGGCGTCCTACAAAGAAAAAGGACTAGAGCATGGCTGGTCAAGAAGTACGAGCTTATAACTTTGCAGTAGGTGATACCGCTGCACTTGTAGGCCCATCACGAGGTAGGTTGCAGGGTGTTCTAGTGAACGCCGCAGCTACAGCTGCTTTCACTATTCGTAGTGGGTCAGCTACTGGCCCTATTATACTTCAGTTAACCCTGCCTACCGGGTGGAACGACGTGTATATCCCAAACGACGGTATCCTTGCTGACAACGGTTGTTTTGTTTCCGCTTTTACAGGCGCAGGGAACGTAATGACCCTACTCATAGAGTAACTCATGGCTAAGGCTCCTACAGCTAAAAAAGACTCCCGCCTTGCACGGGCGGGAGTATCCGGGTTTAACAAACCTAAGCGGACTCCTAATCACGCGAAGAAGTCTCACATTGTTGTGGCTAAAGAAGGTGATAAGATTAAGACTATCAGGTTTGGGGAGAAAGGCGCTAGTACCGCTGGCAAACCCAAAGTTGGTGAGTCAGACCGTATGAAGGCCAAACGTAAATCTTTTAAGGCCCGTCACGGCAAGAACATTGCCAAGGGTAAAATGTCAGCCGCCTACTGGGCAGATAAGGTTAAATGGTGAATACTATGATGGGACGTTACTCTATGGGGAGCCAACTTACTGGCGATCGCGCCAAGAAGATGGACAAAGGCGGTAAGCTGAAGATGGTTAAAGGCCCAAGCGGTAAAATGGTTCCTGATTATGCCGCTGATGGCGTTGGCAAGATGTCCTACGGCGGCAAGATGAAGAAGATGGGTTCCGGTGGTAAGATGTCCCGTGGCGATGGCCGCTGCATGAAGGGCAAAACCAAGGGCACTATGCGCTAATGGCACCTAAGAAGAAATCTACGGTCAACGCCGCAAAAAACTACACGGAGCCAACTATGCGTAAAAACCTTGTAGCCAAGATTAAAGCAGGTGGTAAGGGTGGTGCGCCGGGTCAGTGGAGTGCCCGTAAGGCGCAGATGGTTGCTAAACAGTACAAAGCCAAAGGCGGAGGGTACACATCGTGAAGGGAGTTAACCACTACTTAAAGGATGGCACTGTCCACAAAGGCGGTACACACAAGATGCCTGATGGTTCGTTGCACACAGGTAAGACCCACGGCAAGACAAGCACTAAATTAGTGCACTATAAAGATTTGAGTAAAACAGCGAAGGCTAAAGTTGATGGCAAAAGCAGAAAGTCAAAAAAGTCTTAGTAAATGGACCAAGCAGGAGTGGGGTACCAAGTCTGGTAAGCCATCCACGCAAGGGGCTAAGGCCACAGGGGAGCGTTATCTCCCTAAGAAAGCCATAAAGGCTTTGTCTGACAAAGAGTATGCTGCTACTACAAAAGCCAAGCGCGCTGCTACTAAAAAGGGTAAACAGGTTGCCAAGCAGCCGAAGAAGATCGCTAAGAAGACGGCAAAGTATAGGAAGGCCTAGATCATGGCAACAGTTGTGCCAGTACTAAACGAACTGTTTGAGGAAGCGTACGAACGTGCTGGCCTCGAAATGCGTACGGGGTATGATATTAAGTCAGCTCGCCGCAGTCTAAACATTATGACGTTAGAGTGGCAGAACCGTGGGTTGAACTTGTTCACCATCGAAGCGGGCACCATACCGTTGGTTGCTGGTACAGCGACGTACACTATGCCCGCTGACACGATTGATCTAATCGAGCACCAGCTACGTACAGGTACAGGTGTATCGCAGTTAGACGCGTACATAGACCGTATGAGTGTTTCCACTTACTCGCAACAAGGAAACAAAAATAGCGCAGGTCGGCCCTCGCAAATCTACGTGCAGCGTAACGCTACGGATGTTCAGGTCACACTCTGGCCCGTACCCGATAGTGCGCAAACCTACACATTGGCGTACTACCGCCTTAAAGGTATAGATAGCATAGCCAGCGATAGCGGTATTAATGCCGCTTCTACCTCTGTACCTCCTCGTTTTGTACCCGCACTTGTGGCCGGTCTAGCGTACTATATCGCTATGAAGAGGCCAGAACTCGCAAATCGGGTCGTGCCGTTAAAGCAAGAATACGAGGCTCAGTTTCTCTTGGCCGCGAACGAAGATCAAGATCGCGCTACGTTACAAGTTGTTCCTTTTAGGGGGGCTATCTAATGCCTGCTTACGCCAGTGGCAAACACGCATACGGTATATGTGACCGGACCGGGTTTCGCTACAAGCTGGAAGACCTCATATTTGAGGTCCAGCATGGCGTAAAGACTGGGTTACGTGTGGGCAAAGATGTTCTCGATCCTGACCAACCTCAGAACTTCTTAGGTAACGTCAATACATCTGACCCGCAATCTTTGCTAAACCCTCGACCTGACGTAAATCCGGGTAGAGGTTTGTTTGGTTGGAACCCTGTTTGGAACCCCGCGCAATATATGGTAAGCTCCGTAGGAAGCGTCGCCGTAACCACAACTGATGGAGAAGTATAATGGCTAGTAAATACGCACCGAAGAAATCCATGCGGCCTAGAAGCCGGAATGATGCTAAAGGGATGTCCCCGAAAGAGTTAGAAGGTAGTACTAGCGGCCCTGGTGGATTGAGTATGGAAGAGAAAACTGATGCAGTGAAAAAGATGTACGATCGCAATCGAGGCAATATACGCGGCAATATGAAAAAGGTCAAGAAGATGAAAGACGGCGGCAAGATGTGCCGTGGTATGGGCGCTGCTACACGCGGCGGCAACTTTAGAATGGGGTAAGTTCTGATGGACTACGCGGCGTTAACATCAGCGATCGAAGATTACACGGACAATACGGAAGCCACTTTCGTAGCTAATATTCCTTTGTTTATTCGGAATACAGAAGAACGTATTCTAAAGAGTATTCAACTGGATTTATTTCGTAGGAACGCCAGCGCTACAATGTCTAAAGGCGGTCAGTATTTGGCTTCTCCTACTGACTTTCTAGCTCCGTTTTCCCTGAGTTTTAACGTAGACGGTGAGAAAGTCTTCGTAGAGTTCAAAGACGTTTCGTTCTGCCAGTCGTTTGCCCCAGACCCCTCTATCGAAGGGGTACCTCAATACTACGCTCAGTTTGATGTGGATAACATGGTTTTGGTACCTACCCCCAACGCTAACTACAACTGTGAGATGCACTATTTGTACCGCCCTGCTAGTATCACTGCAGGCGCAACTACGGGTACTACGTGGTTAAGTACTAACGCTGAGTTAGCGTTATTGTATGGAAGCCTCGTTGAAGCCTATATATTTATGAAGGGTGAACAGGACATAATGGCTATATACAACGATAAGTTTGCAGAGGCCATGGTTGGTTTGAGAATGCTTGGTGAGGCTAAAGAGCCTACTCAGGACTATAGGGTTGGCCGTGTTGTACGGGCAAAGCAATAATTGTTGCAGATTTGGCGGAATGTGCTAGTTTGCGTTAACGGATCAAGGAGAATTCAACATGTCTTTCAGTGGTAATTTCATGTGTACGTCGTTTAAGCCGGAGCTTTTAAAAAGCGTCCACGACTTTACCCCTTCAACGGGTAACACTTTTAAACTTGCGTTATACACAAACGTTGGCGCTGCGTTTGACGCAAGCACTACGACTTATAGAACCACTAACGAGGTTCCAAATTCTGGTAGCTACTCCGCAGGGGGCGGAACACTTACTACGACGGCTACTTTCCCAAAAGCCGGTGGCACAACGGGCATGGTTGATTTTGTAGACCTTGAGTTTACAACTGCAACAATCACGGCGCGGGGCGCGGTTATCTATAACAGTTCAGCGGCAGGTAATCCCGCAGTGGCAGTTTTGGATTTCGGGTCAGACAAAACGTCTACTACTGGTACATTTACTATCCAGTTCCCAACAGGTGATGCTTCGAACGCTATTATCCGTATAGCTTAAACTTACTTAAAGGGGTATAAGCCATGGCTTTAGTTGTAGCTGATCGCGTAAAAGAGACTACAAACTCTACGGGAACGGGTTCGTATGCTCTTGGCGGCGCGTCCCCCGGTTTTCAGGCTTTTTCCGTTGTTACGTCGAACGCGGACACTGTTTACTATTCTATAACGGATAACGTAAATTACGAGGTAGGTATCGGTGCGTACGCTAGTTCGGGAAACTCAATATCCCGAACGACTATCTTTTCGTCGTCAAACTCTAATAACGCCGTAAACTGGGGTGTCGGTACAAAGGACATATTCCTAACATACCCTGCGGATAAAGCCGTTATTGAAGATGTTAGTAACAATGTGACCATTGGCAACAACTTGATTGTTGGTGGTACGGTTGATGGCGTAGATATACAGACTCTCAACACTACCGCGAATGCTGCTTTACCCAAAGCTGGCGGCACCATGTCGGGCAACTTGATCCTAAACGCCGATCCGACTATCGCACTGCAGTCTGCAACCAAACAGTATGTAGACACGATTGCTGCGGCGGGTATCCACTACCATCAGGCTTGTCGGGCGGAAACAACTGCTAACCTCAACGCTACCTATAGCAACGGTTCGAGCGGAGTTGGTGCAACACTAACTAACGCAGGCACCCAAGCGGCTATAGTTCTTGACGGCGTTACTCTTAGCGCAACCAACCGTGTTATGGTTCAAGACCAAACAAACCAAGCGCACAACGGTGTCTACATCGTCACTACAGTAGGTTCTGCCAGTACAAACTGGGTACTTACTCGCGCCACAGACGCGGACTCTTACTCCCCAAGTGACCCAGATGCCTTGGGTGAAGGCGACGCGTTCTTCATTACTGAGGGTACGGTTCACGGTGGTGAGCTTGACGTGATGACCACGACAGGTGTTATTACTTTTGGTACAACAAACATTGTTTTCGCTTTAGTCTCCGACGCTCCAATATACACTGCTGGTACAGGCCTTTCGATATCGGGCACTGAGTTCTCCTTAGTCACGCCGGTTACTTCAGCTACCGCACTGGCTACAGCCCGCACAATCGGAATGACAGGTGACGTCGTTTGGACTTCAGCCTCGTTTGACGGTACGGGCAACGTCACTGGCACTGCTACGATCCAAGCAAACTCCGTAGCTTTGGGCACAGATACCACAGGCAACTACGTCGGTGCTGGTGCTACTTCAGGCACGGGTATCTCTGGCTCGTTGTCCGCCGAAGGCGGGACTTTCACAGTTGCATCCAATGCGACGAACGCCAACACAGCCTCTACCATCGTTGCTCGGGACGGATCAGGTAACTTTAGTGCGGGTACGGTTACAGGTGCCTTGAGCGGCAATGCTTCGACAGCCACTGCGTTAGCTACTGGCCGAACAATCGGAATGACAGGTGATGTGGTTTGGACTTCAGCCTCGTTTGACGGTACGGGCAATGTCACAGGTACAGCCACAATTCAGCCCAACTCTGTGGCCTTGGGCACCGACACTACTGGCAATTATGTCTCTTCCATCGCCAACGGCTCCTACCTTACTGGTGGGGGGTCTGCGTCTGAGAACAAAGCATATACCCTTGGCGTAGACGCTACCTCCGCTAACACAGCCTCTAAGGTCGTGGCACGAAATGGCTCGGGTAACTTCTCTGCAGGTACAGTTACAGCGGCTCTATCGGGCAACGCCTCAACGGCTACCACACTGCAGACGGCTCGTACTATCAACGGCGTAGCTTTTAACGGTGCTGCTAATATTACTGTGGCTGACAGCACTAAGTTACCTAAAGCAGGTGGTGCCATGACAGGCGCTATAACCACCAACTCTACTTTTGATGGCCGAAATGTATCAGTAGACGGTACAAAGTTGGATGGCATTGCATCCGGAGCGCAAGTCAACGTGTCTCCCGGCAACGCTACAATTACTATTGGTGGAGATGTAACAGCTAACTCTGGTTTCACTACAAACCAAGCCACCAACGAGGCGATTAGCTTGAGTTTAAATGCTAATACGGTTGACAGTAGTGAGCTAGTTGCCAACTCGGTTGATGCTTCACATTTGAACGTATCAGGCAACGGTACAAGTTCTCAATGGTTGCGCTCAGATGGCGATGGTACGATGTCTTGGGTAACACCACCCAACACAGTATATAGCTTGCCGTTAGCAACCAGCACTGCTCGCGGTGGTATTGAGTTATACAGCAATACAGATCAAACTGTTGCTCCAAACACTGTAACAGCAACCGCAAGTAGGACTTATGGTCTTCAACTTAACTCAGCAAATCAAGCTATGGTCAATGTCCCTTGGGTTAATACGACTTACAGCGTAGGCGCTGGTGGTTTAACTCAGCAGAACTTTACCACAACGCTAAAGAATAAACTGGACGGTGTAGCCACCAGTGCGAACAACTACAGCTTCCCTTATACTGTTTCTAACAGCGCAGGGAACAGCACAGTCGTTCAGCGAAACGCTAGTGGTTACATTTTTGGAAATTGGCTTAACGCCACAGGGACTTTCGCTACTAGTGCCAATTCTTCTGGAATGGGTAGGTTTACTGGTACAAATGGGGCTGATACTTATGGACGCTCTTACACAGCGGCGGCGGCTCGTACACTCTTAAACGTAGCTGACGGTGCTAACAACTACAGCCTACCAGCATCTCCCAGTTTTACTGACTTATATGTATCAACAAATATCTACCACTCAGGTGATACCAATACCTATATGCAATTTACCGCTGATACTTGGAGAGTTATAACGGGTGGGACAACACGCATGGTGGTCGATAACAGCACCACTACCATGACTAATACCCTCTCTATGAGTGGCCACATTATAGACATGAACAACAACGCTATCAGAGGTGTAGACGCAATTTACCATGAGGGTGACACCAACACTTATATGCAGTTCCACGAGCCGGATCAGTGGCGTGTTGTTACAGGTGGTGTTGAACGACTAGAGGTTAACAACTTTGCTGTTACTTCTATTGAGCCTATCTACGCACCAAGTTTCCACGGTGATGGTTCTAATTTGACAGGTGTGGGTGGTTCCACAACAGCAGGTGCTGTAGGGACTTACTGTTGGGCCAGGAATACTGGAAGTGCAACAACCGCATCTACAGGTACAGGTTCGTCATTTAACTTTGGCACTACTTATGCAGGGACGGGATTGTTTCCAGCGGGCTTTAGTGGCGAAGCTGTGGGGAATTTTGGAAATGCGTGGTACTACAATTATACCAGCGGCGTCGCCGTAGGTTCCAACGCCAACTCCGCTTTATCCGGCACATGGCGCTGTATGGGGCAAACCTCCATAGCTTCCCCCTACTATGATGAAGTTCCCGTCACACTTTTCGTAAGGATTTCATAATGAGCATCACAGTCACAGAAGTCCGCAATGCGGCGTCACTCCAAGCTGACAATCTTCGCATGGAAGTAGAGATTAACCACCCACAATACGGTTGGATACCCTACGGTCTTAATCCATCCGACACGGACACGACCATAGACAACGATGCGGTCATGGCTTTGATTGGGAGTAACTTCACAGCATATGTAGCACCCACACAGGCGGAGTTAGATGCAGCCGAGGCCGCGTCTGTCCGCACAGAACGTGACGCCCGTCTTGCCAGAGAGGTCGACCCCACCGTGTCAAACCCACTGCGTTGGGCCGATCTAAACGCAGTCAAACAAGCTGAGTGGACACAGTACCGCACGGACTTGCTAAACATCACGGATCAAGCTGACTTCCCAACGGACGTAACTTGGCCCACTAAGCCTGCTTTACATACACAACTTAACAGCTAATAGTGAAAGGACACGAAGATGGCTATACAGATAAGCGGCACGTCCGTTATTAACGACAGCAGGCAGTTGCAAAACATTGCGTCTCTGGATTCCACAACAACGGCTACTATTGCGGCGGCAGCGGGCGGTTCGTATTACCCAACATACAACAGAGTACATTTTGGTACTGGTGCCTACACCACAACCGCTGGCGCTATAAGTTACCTTGCTCTCTTTGCAACTAGTGCCACAACATCCTCAACACTGACTCTTACGGTTACAGGCACCATAACAAGTTATAGATACTGGACTATTGGGAACGCTCCAACGGCGTCAACTTATTACGGAGTTAGTTCAGTAGCAGCTGCTGTGCGAGGTGACGGTGGTTCCAACAACGGGTATAACAGACCTTTGGTTTACTTTGAGGTCAAAGCGGGCAGTAACGTAACATTTACTCCTAGTGGCACGAATTCCCAGTACGTCAACTATCAGGTGTTTACGGTAGTTTAATATAAGACATTAGGTGCAGAAGTTTTTGGAGGTTTTACGATGGCAACTTTTTATATTTCCCATAGATCAGATGGGTCAATAATAGCAATTTATAGTGAACGGGCAGACGCTGATTTCAATTGCCCACAAGACGCTACGATTATAACTATGGAGTCTGATACGTATCCAGAGCCATTCAGGAAGCAAATTGTGAATGGTGTTTACGTCGATGACACTGAAGAAAGAGAACCATTAGACGGGGTTCCCTTAGACAACCCGTACTCGGGTTAGATGCAGACATCACTTGGCCCACTAAACCTGAATAAGGACTTACAATGCTAGGTTTTGCCCCCTTTTCTGGTGCAGCCCTTGCCGATGCGGGCAGCGGCGAGCTTCTGTTTATCCCTACAGGTGTTGTGGGGACAACCGCCGTTGGTTCTGTTACAGTTACTGGGGATCAGATCGGTCTAACGCTTGGGTCCGTAGAGGGGACCGCTCTAGTTAATCCCGATACCGTAGTGGTAGACGCGGGTGCGACAGGCACGTTTGCTATAGATCAGTTGAACGGGCTTGTTGGCTCAATAACCGCCGCTGCGAGCGCGGGGGTCGCAGTTACGGGTGTTTCCGCTACGTCTGCGGTTGGATCAACTACGGCAGTGGGCACTGCCAATATAGCAGTAACCTCACCACAACTATCTGGTGTTCTTGGTTCTCCAACAGTAAAAGGCAACGCTGTTTTTGCTATTACTGGCGTTGCAGCTGCAGGCGCTGTGGACGAGGTCACAATATTCGCAACGGAAAATATCGTTGTGCCAGTAACTAATGTTGCGGCTACAGGCGCGATAGGCACGGTTATTCTTGTGGGCACGGCTAACGTCTTCCCTGACGGAGTCCAGAGTACAGGCGAAGTCGGAAGTCCGACGATTACAGGGACCGCCGCGTTCAGTGTAGCAGGTGTATCTGGCACGGCGGTAGTAAACGCCGACTTCGTTGTGGTAGACGCGGGCGCTGACGTAGATGTAACTGGAGTTTCTGCTACAGGTAGTGTAGGATCGGTAGTAACAACAGGGACAGCGGTAGTAATACCTTTCGGAGTGGTAGCTCAAGGCGAGATAGGGGTTGCCGTTGTTTGGGGGCCAATTATACCAAATCCCGGGAACACTTGGACGGGTGTAAACCCTACTCCGAGTACGGTTTGGACGGGGATAGCAGCATGAGGATGACCAATGCCTAGTACATTTACAGATAACACAGGCATAGAGCTGCCTGCTAACGGCGAACAGTCCGCCACATGGGGCAACACCGTAAATACCAATATGGAAATTATAGACCGTATCACTAACGGTGTAGGTCAGTTAGGGCTTTCGGGTTCCAGCAGCACACTTACTATTTCAGACGGTCAGGTTTCGACAGGGCATTTTAAAGTACTGGAGTTGTCCGGTAGCCCTACTAACGGGCATGTTCTTACGGTTGCACCAAACAACGCTGAACATGTGTATATTATGCGGAATAACACCTCAGTAACAGTGCAAATTAATCAAGGAGCTTCTGGCGGTTCCCGCGTTAATATCCCGGGGAATACGACTAAAATTGTATCCTGCGCAGGTGACGGTTCAACTTCGAATGTTAGTGACATTACCGGAAATTTAAGTCTGGGTTCTTTGATATTAGGTGGCACCATAGTCACTGCTTCGGCGGCAGAGTTAAATGTTCTTGACAACATGACCTCGTCCACGGCGGAGTTGAATGTGTTGACAAGCATGACTTCGACTACTGCGGAGTTAAATGTTCTTGACGGTATCCCTGCTACACTGACGGCTGTAGAGCTTGGGTATGTAGATGGAGTCTCGTCTGCTATTCAAACGCAGCTCGACGACATCACCACTGCCCCTACGTTCGTTTCGCCTTTAACCGTTACAGGGGGCACTCAAAGCTGGGTCGCTACAGCCTCTGGCGCTAATCTTACGTTCTCGTACGCAGGTACAAATGTCATGCGGATAGACGGGTCAGGGAATCTGACTGTTACGGGTAACGTGGGCAGTGCCGCAACAATTTCATAATAAGTCCGCCGGAGGTTTATAATGCCACTACAAAAGCTCCAGTTCCGCCCGGGTATCGTGCAAGATGCTACGGACTACACCAACGAAGGTGGGTGGCGTGACGGCGACAAGATAAGATTTCGTTTGGGCATGCCTGAGACAATCGGCGGGTGGACTAAGCTGACGAGTTCTACGATGCTTGGGACGTGCCGTGATCTTCACCCTTGGACAAATTTAATAGGAACTAGACTTGTCGGTGCGGGGACTAATATAAAGCTCTACGTCTTAGATGGTGCTCAACCTGTAGACATTACGCCCATTCGCCGCACCGTCACTCTCGGAGCAAACCCCATCCAAACGATCAATTCGGGGAATCCCTCCGGCAATGGGTATATAAGAATTACCGACTCAAACAACGGAGTTTTTCTTGGGGACTATGTGACGTTCTCTGGAGCTACCACCGTAGGCGGTATAACGGCGGCTCAAATAAACCAAGAACAACAAGTTATTGAGGTCGTAAACGCTAATACCTATATTGTAGATACTGGTGGGACCGCCACGTCCGTTGCAACGGGCGGCGGGTCTTCTGTGGTTGCAGCGTACCAGATCAACGTTGGTCTGGACTCGGCAGCTTCGGGTAGCGGTTGGGGCGCGGGTGTTTGGGGGCGTGGGGCTTGGAACTCTGCGGCTTCCGTCACTATCCCGGGGGCTAGTCTCCGACTTTGGTCTATGGATAATTTTGGTGAAGACCTTTTGGCAAACCCCCGTGGTGGGGGCATTTACTACTGGGACACCTCTGCAGGGACATCTTCCCGTGCTGTAAACATTACCAGTGTAAGTGGTAGTGCTCAACCTCAAGTAGCTAATATTGTGCTGGTTTCCGAACGAGATCGTCACGTTATGGCGTTTGGCTGCGACCCAGAAGACGACCCCGGTGTTCTAGACCCTTTAACCATACGGTTCTCTACTCAGGAGAGCTTTACTGTTTGGAACGCATCGCCTACCACCACTGCTGGTGAATTGCGTATTGGTACGGGTTCCAAAATCGTAGCAGCCGTGCAGACAAAACAGCAGGTTGTCGTATTTACTGATAGATCAGTTAGCGCCCTGCAGTATATCGGTGATCCGTTTACCTTTGGTCTAAGCGAGGTATCGACTAACACTTCTATATTGGGCCAGAACGCTGCTGTAGCCATTGGAGACGCTGTTTACTGGATGGGTAACGATGTGTTTTACCGTTACGATGGTAACGTAAGCCTTATACCGTGCCCTGTGGAAGAATACGTATTTGATAATGTAAACACTTCCCAGCTTAGTAAGGTCACGGCGGGCAGCAACACCGAATTTAACGAGGTTTGGTGGTTTTACCCATCTGCATCTAGCGAAAATAACGACCGCTACGTTGTGTATAACTACGCCGATAACCTATGGTTTTACGGTACTATTGATCGTACCGCTTGGGATCAGAGCGGCGTTTCTGGTTTCCCTATCGCTGCATCCCCTGACGGCAACATCTACTTCCAAGAAAACGGTTTTTCCGATGGAAGTACGAACCCCCCAAGCCCAATCAACAGTTACATCGAGTCAAGCGGCGTTGATATCGGGGATGGGCAGCAATTTATGTCCGTTAAACGAATCATGCCCGACATAGGCTTTAGAAACTCTACGGGCGATCCGCTGGCTACGTTCACGCTAAATGCACGGACTTATCCCGGTAGCGGCACCACACAGACCCAGAGCGGAAACACCGTTCGCACTGTAGCTAGTCCGGTAGAGCAATATACTGAGCAACTTGACGTTCGGGTACGAGGACGCGCGGTTTCTATAAAAGTGGAGTCCAACCAAGTAAACACTCAGTGGAGACTTGGGACGACACGTATTGACCTAAGACCCGACGGGAGAAGGTAATGTCGGTAAGTAACGCTGTTGTACCATTCTTTGCCCAAGCCCCAGCTGAGTATAGCCAAACCTATACGTCACAGATTACGCGGTCTTTTTCTGTGTACGCTCAGCAACTAGCAAACCCCGGGCCTATCAGAGCGTACACACTTAACTTGACGGGTCTTTCTGTATTTGCGAACAACGCTGCGGCTCTTACTGGCGGACTTGCCGTAAATGATGTGTATAAAACTTCAACAGGTGAACTGAGGATAGTGGTATGACTGATAAAGAAACTCCTGAGCGTAAAGATGTATCCGTGCCTATTACGGCCCCCGCCCCTATAGGCGGTAGCGTGTTCTAATGGAAATGGAAATGGACTTACTCTTGAATATACTTTTTGCCGTAGTAATTAGCGGCCTAGGTTGGTGGCTTAAATCCCAACACGAAGAAATAAAACGCGTTACCATTCTGCTGAACAGAACTCGCGAAGAGTTTGGTCGTGATTATGTTAGCAAGGCCGACAGTAATCAAGTTTTGATGCAGATTATGAACAAGTTCGACAAGCTGGAAGAAAAAATAGACCGGTTAATGGAGCGGTAACATGCTATGGCAGTCCTTGAAACCATCATGGCAGCAAACGCAGCCTACGGAGTTATCAAGAAATGCCTTGAGAATGGGCGTGAGGTTGGCGGGATTATCGGCCAAGTTGGTAAATTCTTATCCGCCGAAGACGAACTAAAGGAAGCGGTAAAGCGTAAAAAGAATTCTCCAATAACAGCCATAACTGGCGGGTCGGAGGGCGACTGGGAAGAGTTCCAAGCTCTTGAAAATATTCAAGAACAGCGCCGTGAACTGGAGTCTTGGTGCAGATTGTACGGGCCTCCCGGCACTTGGGACAAGTGGCAATTATATCAGGCCGAAGCCCGTAAGGCTCGCAGGGCCGCACAAAAACAACGTGAAAAAGAACGCGAAGAGTTGGTCGAAATAGTAATGATATGCGTGGGTTGTCTGTTTGCAGTAAGTGGTATGGTCGCACTTATTTTTGTACTTGGTCGCTACATGGAGAAATGGTGATGTGGGTTCTCATTTGGTTTCAGATAATCAACAACAATGTCGCTCATTTTGAGCTTGGTCAGTTTGTATCCAGCGGCGAGTGCGCTAGGGCAAAAGACGACGCAAAGGTGCTTATTACCAACTCCAACATAGTGACGTATTGCTTTGAAATTGTACCGGAACAAGAAGGGTGACTACGTTGTATATGACAAGCATGGGGAAGTTGTTATAATAACGCACCACAAGAGGTACGCGATTGCGTACGCAAGGAGTATAGAAGATGGCAACAAGACTTGATGAGTGGAAAGTTTTACCACGTCTGATGATGCTGGTGACAACCATTATGTATATACGCTGCCTAGAATGGGCGCTCTCGCAACCGGACCTGTCAGTATCACAGGCGGGTCTAATATCAGTCGTAACTGGGGCCTTTACAGGGTCATTTGGCATTTGGATGGGTAAGGAGTCTAAATAATGTTACAAGCTCTACTAGGACCGATAGGCTCTCTTGCGGGTACATGGTTATCCTCTAAGGTCGAAACGAAAGCCGCTGAGACACGCATGAAGGTTTCTGAGGCTGATGCGAAGGCAAAGATCATGCTCTCCGCTGCTACGTCTGAGGCCGATTGGGAGCGTATCATGGCGCAGGGAACTCAGAACTCGTGGAAAGATGAGTATCTTGTGGGCCTTTTCAGTATCCCGCTCATACTCTCGTTCTGCGGGGAATGGGGTAGGAAGACGGTGGCCGATGGGTTCGACGCTTTGTCCACCATGCCAGATTGGTATCAATACACGTTAGGTGTAATTGTAGCCAGTAGCTTTGCCGTAAGGTCAGCAACTAAGTTTTTTGGAGGAAAGAAGTAATGTACAAGTTATCACAGCGTAGCCTTGATAGGCTAGACGGCTTAGATGAGCGTCTTGTTGGCGTCGTTAAGCTGGCTATCCACAAGTCTAAAATCGACTTCGGCGTCATTTGCGGTATGAGAACTCTGGAAGAGCAACGTGCCTTGGTTGAAAAAGGCGCGTCTCAAACCATGAAAAGTAAACATCTTGACGGGCATGCCGTTGACTTAATGGCGTATATTGGATCGCGTGGGTCTTGGGAATTAAATCTTTACGATGACATTGCTGACGCTATGGCCGAAGCCGCTCGTGAAGTTGACGTTCCAATCCGTTGGGGCGCAGCGTGGACGGTATCAAACATAGCCCAGTTTCACGGTGGCACTATGGAAGATGCTATGAACAGCTACATTGATGAGCGCCGCTCACAGAACCGGCGTCCTTTCATTGATGGACCTCACTTCGAATTAGTGGTGTAGTAGGTTATGCCTATCAGACCAATAGAAGAAGACGATATAGCAGCGGTTGTAGTGCTGGGGTACCAGATGCACCAAGAGAGTGTGTACCGGGACTTCGACTACAACCCGATCAAGTCTGGGAACATGGTGCATCGCTTCATATCTAACCCCGATAAGTTCTTCGCCTATGTCGGTTTTGCCAATGGCGACTACACGGGAGTGCTGTTAGGTTCTATCGGAGAGCATTATTTCGGTACAGACTTGATAGCATCCGACACACTGTGGTATGTGTCTCCACAAAGTAGAGGCTCTAGAGTAGGCCTGCAGTTGCTACGTGCCTTCGAAAAATGGGCCAAAGACCACAGCGCTGCCGAAGTTTGCATGGGTGTTTCGAGTGGGCTAAGTGCCGAGAAAACTGGGGGTATGCTCCAGAAACTCGGATATGATGTTGTGGGTGGAAATTATAAGCTGCGTGTTGTATAGTAGCTTAACAGTTTATATGAAGAGGTTCCTCAGATGTGTGGTGACGGTGTAGGTTCAGCTAACGATAGCAGCAACGATGACAAAAAAGACTCTGGTAATAGCCTTAAAGAGACTTTAGCGAACTTCTTCACGCCGGGTGACGGCATGTCTTATAATGATGGTGTTCTGACGGAAGACAACAGTAGCCGTGATTCGCAGTTTTACGACTATAGCCCCAACAATAAAAACGACGACGGCCCCGGATATGCAAATATCATGGTGAATGGCAAACAGAAGAAAATCCGTAGGGATGCTAACGACAAATACAAACAACGGTATGCGTCCGCCCTTTTCGGTGCCGCGACTGGTGGTCTTCCGGGTCTACTAAGCAGTATTGCTACTAACGAGCTTACCAAGGGTAAAACCGGTGCGGGTATTTTGGGGATTGGGGAAACGGCTGGTGATGCAGTTAGCGGCTTTAAAGGTTTGTTAGCCGAGCCAGATTTTAAAAATAAGGCAGAGGAAGAAGCATATCGCGCTACACAAAAAGAACGGCGCGACGCTATGATGGCGTCAATGCAGAGTGGTAACGATGGTCCCAGCGTTACCCCGACGACTGCGCCTACAGTGGCACTGCCCGGCCAGACAGGTGGCTCTGATATGAGCGGCGCTGCGGCACAGGGGGCGTTTAAACCGGTCCCTAACCCTGACTACGACCCTAATGATCCAATGTCTCAGCAGTTCATATCTAACCCTACCTACGCACAGCTGCTTGCCTATCAACAGAGTCAAGCTACAGGTATGGCTATGGGGGGCATGTTAGGTAGTCGCTCGCTACCGCCAGCGTATATGACGGCTATGATGATGAGTAATCCACAGTCTCGTAGTACTCCACCGCTAGAGATGTATCGTAGCTACATAGAGAAAACGTACGGCGACCCGACCTTTGACCAGAAAAGAGATACTTTCCTGAATGAAGTCCACCAAAAAGAAAAAGAAACTTTTTCTGGTGGCAATACGGCTTTTGGGTTTAACTCTACGGGAGACGTACCGCTGGCATATAACTCGGGGCCTATGCTGTCTACTGGGTTCAACTCCATGGAAGAAGCTGATCGCGCGGGGCTAGGAGAAAAGTCCATGTTGTCGTTCGGTCCGAGCCTCGCAGCCCCTGCCTTCGGAATGGCTGAAGGCGGCGAAGTAGCAGGTGGTAACGAAAAGACTATGATCGCTGATGCAGTGAGCGCCGTAAAAGGTGAGATGTCTCAAGAGAAATCAGCGGTTGTATTAGGGCAGTTTTTAGCAGCTTATGGTGAAGACGCGCTACGAGATTTGGTAGACAAGGTGCAGTCTGGCGAGCTGGATGATACAGTAGACCGTTTCGCAAACGGCGAAGCTGGTGAGGTTAACGGGCCGGGCGATGGTTCCGGTGTGGACGACAAAGTCCCTGCATCTCTCGAAGGACAGCAAGACGTACTACTTGCCGACGGAGAGTTTGTACTGCGCAAGAAGACTGCAGATGCACTAGAAAAGAAGTATGGGGGCGGGTTCCTCGATGCTGTAAACGAAGCCGAAACTAATGCACCACGCACTATGCGTGAGTACATGGCGAAGAAAGCGTAAGGAGCTAATTATGTGTGGCGGTGGTGGTACAACGTATAATACGACAACGACTAACAGTGCTGCTCAGGCAGACTTACCTGCGTGGGCGAAACCTTACTTTGAGCGCAATATCGCCAAGGCAGAGGCAGAGTTCTCTAAGCCCTACGAAGGCTACACAGGCGAGCGCATTGCAGGTACCGACCCTAATGTAGCTGCATCTCGCGATAACATGCTGGGTATAGCCGATACAGGCGTTGCGGGGCTTAATACCGCACAAAACTACGCCACAACGGGTATGGACCGCGCTACAGAGCTGGGTAACTACACTGGTACTGAGTTCTCGGAGTATGGTTTCCAAGAGCCGGGTAAGTTTACCGGCGACGCAGTATCTGAGTACATGTCTCCTTATATGCAGAATGTAACTAACATACAGAAGGACGCTGCTATAGAAGACTTTAACCGTCTACAAGGTTCTAGGGACGCAAAAGCAGTACAAGCAGGTGCATTCGGTGGCTCACGTCAAGGCGTTCAGCAAGGTCTAGCACAAGAGCAAGTGCTCGGCCAACTAGCTAGTATCCAAGCCACTGGGCAGCAGAAAGCCTACGAAGACGCCTCCAAGCAGTTTGGTGCCGATAGAACTGCCGCGATGTCTGACGAAAACCGCCGTGCCGTGGACGCCGCGCGCGTGCAAACTAGCACTGAAGCAAGTGGTCAATTCGGGGCAAACACAGGTCTCGCAGCATTAAAGACAGGGCAGGGGCTTGGTTCAGAACTTACCCGTTTGGGAGAGATCGGGCGGCAAACAGATATCCAAAACGAGCAGCTGCGTGAAGGTGTTGGTCAAAATATACAAGCGGAAGGCCAAGCGGGCCTCGATTTAGAATATGCTAACTTCCTTGAACAGCAAGGTTACACTCGTGAGCAGATCGGTAACATGACCGGCATCCTTTCCGGCATGCCTATTGCTGCAACGGGCACAACGACATCTTCAGGTACGACTACTAGCCCGCAACAAAACCCGAGCACACTTTCGCAGGTAACTGGTGCGGGTCTTTCTGGACTATCTCTATACAAGGCGTTCCAATAATGCTTAATATGATCGACACCCAAGACAAACTGAAAAACTTCTCAGAAGATCAGTTAATAAAAGAAATGCAGATGCCTTCAGGGTCTGCACCTCAGTTTATGGTCTTGGGCGAGATCGAACGCCGTAAGCGTATGCGCCAAGATGCGCAGCGGCAAGAGGGTCTTATGCAGCCTACGGTGGCTCAAGAAGCGGTTAACGGCGCGGGTGTACCTCAAAAGGGACTTGCGGGGATTGCACAGTCTCTCGCCCCGAAGACCGATATGACACAAAATACTGGTGTACCTAACGCACAGGCATCGAACCTCCCTGCACAACCTAACCAACCTCAAAGGATGGCCGACGGTGGTGTTTTACGTCTTGCCCCCGGCGGGAGTATGTCTGGTGGAACGCTATCTGCTATTGCTAACTTAAAAGTTATGCGCCCAGACTTGTACGAAGAGTACAAAGACGATCCTGAGATGCTTGAATTAGCTGCGGAATTCCTCCTCACCTCTGCCAAAGACTCAGAAATGACTGGCTTGGAATCTTTAGCTGCAGAGCAGGCGGCAACTCCTAAGCCTGTAGCGTTTGTTGGGGGTCTTCCTTTCTACCTTTCAAAAGACGGTCAGTCCATTGTTGATGGAGAGGGCAGGGCAGTTACAGAAAATAGCATCCTGAATAGTATAGCCCAATCAATGGCGGCTCAAGCCGAGGCTCGGGGTTCTAAGTCTCCCACAAATGTATTTGATTCTCCACAAGGCATAGCATCCGCCGGTGCTGGTGCTTCTGACTTTGTACCGAGCAGTGCATTCGACGCCACGCAGAGCTATTCTAGTGCGCCACAGATGGATGTGAGAGAACCTTTAGCTAGTGAAATAGATCGGTTTACCACCAATTTACAGGGTGTGTTCCAACCTCGTTATCCCGGTGATACTCCACAGCAGCAAGCTCTAGTCGCTGCAGACCAAGGTGATGGGAGTGGTGTTGTTCTAGAAAGTGGTCCTCTTATTCAAGAGAGTGACGGCGGAGAGTACGGCATCGCAGGGTTAACTCGTCGTAGAGCAGAACAAGAGCGGCGTAACGAAGAGCGTTTAGCGGCACAGGCCGCAATGCCCGAAGATTTAATCTATGGTGGGGAACCTGTCCTCACTCAACCTGAACCTGATGAAACCGGTTATGTTGCTAGGAACCCCTATGATACACCTTATCAGCAGGCTCAGGTCGCTAAGGATCAAGGTGGTGGAGATGGTGGAGATGGTGGAGATGGTGGCTACATTCCCACAAACATACGCCCCACAGAGCTAAATACTCCCGCGATGCGTAACGCTCTCTCTACTGATAGCGGCGCGGGTCTTGCTACTGGGCTACGTAATGCGGCTGAAGCGAGCCAAGATGGTAGAGAAACTTCTAGCTTTATGGACATGTTCGACACGCTGAAAAATGCGGAGGCCAGCACATTTAGGGATGTTTTAAACAAGTACCGCGTGCCTGATCCAGAAACGCAATCCGTTAATAACCAAGAAGAGATTGCGCGTATAAACATAGAAATAGCAGAGGCTGAAGCTGCGGGTAACAGCAACTTAGTTATTACACTAGATACCCGCCGTAAACAGTTGCTTATGCAAGAAAATTTAAGCGAAGCTGCAAAAGATGTAGGTGAGGTTTTTAACCCCGGTATATCGAACTTCGTGCGGGAACAATATAGTACGCGTGTTGCTCCGTTTATTACTAGCCCTCAAGAGGCCGCTGTAAGTCTTGATACCTTAGCCGCAGAAAGGGTAAAAGCCAATGCCGCAGAAAGAGAACGCGAGGCAAGAATAAAACTTCTAGAAGGCGGCGCAACGACTGTACCTACTGCCGCCAATACTGGCATAGCCTCTATCAATGACGCCGCCCGCATGAAAGAGATAAATAAGATACCGGGTCAGGGCGTAAAGACTGCGGCGCAACAGGAAAAGATCGGCGCTGCCTTAAAAACCGTTACTGACCCGGCTGCGATGCCCCCTGCGGTAAAACCGGACACTGGCACTGGTGGCACAGGTACCGGCAAGAAGAGCGGTATTGTGGCCGCGAAGAATCAGATGGACCAAGACAAGTGGTTGGCTCTGGCACAAGCTGGCTTTACGCTGATGAGCACTGGTGATTTCGGCAAAGCGGGATCAGCGGGCCTAGCCTCGCTCCGAGAGTCCAAAAAAGGCGACCGCGAAGAGCGTAAGCTAGAAGCTGAACTGATGCTTAGGGACGTACAGATGGCAGCGGCAAACCGCAAGGGTACGACTAAGCCCCCTACAGTAGCCGCAGCGGCGTTAAATAACGCTGATAGCAGAGTTCAAAGTGCGCGAGAAGCGCTCGCCGAGGCGAAAACTCCAGCTGACAAGTTAGCAGCTGACAAAGCTCTTGAAGACGCGCTATACTACCAGAACGAGCTTACTCAAAGGTACGCTGCAAGTCTGGGCATAACGCCAAGAGCTGGCGGAGATGGCGGACCGTCTAGAGTTACCGGTGCTTCGGTAAAAACTTAACTAAAAAGGGGCATCTGCTATGGGCCTGTACCAATACATTGATCCGCAGACAGGTAAAGCGTACGAACTAGAGCACGCTGGGGACGCCCCAACCGACGAAGACTTTGCGGTTTTAGCTGGTGTATTGCGGCAAGACCGAACGCAGATTGCTCAGGAATACGAAAGTCGTTTTGGGGAAGCCCCAGAAGCGTTTGACGATGGCACTGCATTAGGTCGTGGCTATGAGCGTGGTAAGAAGCAAGTTAAGCAGGCTTTTGGTGAAACACTCGGCACAGCGGGTGAGCAGTCAGGTCTTGGGTTCCTTGCAAACTATGGGCAGGGTTTAGAAGAACGTGCTAGGCAAGAGCTAGGCGAACTGCAGTTGGAACAACCAGAACGTATGCAGTCTACCGACGTAGAAGGTTTTGGTTCTGGGCTAACGTACGCGGGTGAAATTGCTGGCGAACAAATTACACAGCTAGGTCTTGGTCTAGGTGCTGCCGTAGCTGCCCCAATTTTAGCTGGTGCCACAGGTGTTGCTGCCCCGTTTGTTATCGGTGCAGGTGCTGCCGCCCTTGTATCGGCACCGATCTTGTTCGGTAACAACATCCAACGTCAGGAAGACGAAGTAGCTGCAGGCACTAAACTTAGTGTCGATGTGGGTGACGCGTTAACCGCTACTTTCGGCCAAGCACTCCTTGAAGGTGTGTCTGACAAATTGTTGCTGGGTGGTGCGTTACCTAAAATAGGTAAGTCTTTATTTGTCCGTACAACTGCGCGTTTCGGCGGTGGTGCTACTACTGAGGGCTTGACTGAAGTCGGTCAGCAAATGATGGAACGTGCTCAAGCGGGGCTAGAAGTTGATAGTGACGAAGCTATTGCCGAATACCGCGAAGCTGCCATCGCAGGTGGTCTAATCGGTGGCGGCGTACGTGCCACAGGCTTCGGCGAACGCAGCGAGATAACTCCTGTCGTGCCCGAAATAATACTAACCCCCGAGGAAGAAGCTGCAGCTGCGGTAGAAGCTCAGGCTAACGAACTTGTAGCGGACGATGTAGCCGCAGCCGAGCCAGTTGCCCCCGCCGATCCAACGGAGCTAACCCCTGCACAGGAAGCTGTTGTGGCGGAAGAGGGGCCACAGGCTGAAGCAATCGTCAAAGTTGCTAAAGCTAAAGTTGCTGAGTACTCAGCAGAACCTGCCGTAGAGCCTACCGTAGAGCTAAACGCCCAACAAAAGTTCGATCAGGCGCAAGCCAAGTTCCTTGCAAAGCAAGTAGTCACTGAAGAGATGCTCACCGATTTAGGTATCAGTAAAAACTCGCCTCTACGTAAAGCCAAGGCTCGGAAAATAGTAGGTTTGCCTATTACTGACCCTAAAGTAAAAGAGCAGTTGGATACGTACGTAAAAACATCAGGCGCTCCCGCTAAGACAATAGCTAAGGTAGATGCGTTGTTAGGAGGCGCAGATGCGGGATTGGGAATCACACCTACAGATATCAATGCCGGACTTGGAGATGGCGTTCAAGGTCGTGGACCGAGCTTGGAGCAACTCGAACCAGCAGATGGCACAAGTGGAGATACCACCGGCGTTGCACCACCTGTCACGGGACCAGTGGGAGATAATCTGCGAGATGTTAGCGGAGATGCAATACCAACTGGACTGGGCGCAGATACACTAGAGGCGTCACAAGTTGACGATCCTACCAGAAATAAAGCAACTGCCGAAAGACTTGTAGCCGCCGCCAACGCAAAAAGGGCGGTTGAAGCCCTCGAGCAAGAAGTCGACGCAATCGTCACCGAGCCGATTACACAGGAGCCAGTGGCTCCACAACCACAAGGCACCCCAGAAGCTACACCTGCAATGGTGCAAGCGGCGGCTCCCGGCCAAGTTACTGAGACTGCAGGGCAAGTTATTCCCCCTGCGATACCTCCAGCACCTCGTGTTGCCCCCGCCCAAGTACGAGGTGCATCCATACCTCAAGCTGATCTACAAGCCGTAGATGATGCGCGCAGTGCCGTAGCTCAAGCACAGCTCGACAGTACATTCGAGAATAATCGTGGCAAACAACCTGAAATACGTGAATACCACGACTCTCAACTCGACCCTCGCGATACCCCAGAGGTTACAACTGCGGTGGACAAAGAAGGTATTGTAGAACTTATCAACACCAAGGACGCTGACTTGGGTGTGACAGCTAAAGCTGCTAAGTTGTACTTCAAGCGGTTCCGTAGACCTGTAGATGCCCTCGCCGAAATGGGCGCAGTGTCGGCAGTCGGACCTACGCAGTCCATAGAGAGAGATTACACGCCCGCACAGTTCTCGTTCTATAAAGGTATGACTAACAAGTCTGCTATGAACGCAGGGAAGTGGGTACGTAGTAACATGTCCCCCCAAGCTATGGCTGTTATCGTTGATGCAGCTGCACTAGCAAGACAGGATACCGCTAAGTTCAGCCCATCCGATGCCTATATCGGCGTTACTAAAGCGATGAAGGGTATCCAAGAGAAAGAAGACACGGCGTTTGCAAAACAGATGAATCGTGAACTTGCTTCTCTGGAACTACAAGCTAAAGAACCCGCTGCGCTAGGACAAGAGATGCGCGGCGAAGGGCCAGTAGGCGCGATCAAGCCCATAAAAGGCCAGACCGCATTTGATTCTTACATGCTCGGCATGGGCTTTAAGAAGCGTAAAGTTCCTAATAAAGATGAGTATAATTATTTCGACCCGGAAAATGACAATCGAGTCCTAACACCAGAAGAAGTACAAGAGTACTACGATGGTCTTGCCTATACTCAGAACGAGCTGGGCTTCTTACTTATTGATCCTGTGCATGGCCTTAACCAAGCGTTGTTGCCCAGCATCCGTAACGCGCTGCAACGTGGTGACTTGCAGTTCGCTCTCAACGCTATTGCTGCGACTAGCCAAGTAGACCGCATCCGCCAGATCGCTGCCAAGTTGGCCGGAGTTGTTGGCACTACGAAGGTGCAAGTGGTTGACGATATCTCGCCTTTGGCGGGGCGTAAAGCTGCAGGTATGTTCGCACCCAAAACGAATACCATCTACATCGACGCTGCTAATGGCATGAACGTGCATACTGTTCTGCACGAGATGACTCACGCTACTACCTCGGCGTCTTTGGCAAACCCGCTACTACCGGAAACCATGCAGTTGAAGAACTTGT
>Ga0307985_10000241_pt1 | contig 33550 bp, 26 predicted proteins | sample EllFjometageno80_FD_203155 | JGI IMG/M metagenome (GOLD analysis project Ga0307985, IMG submission 203155) | Marine microbial communities from Ellis Fjord, Antarctic Ocean - #80 | ecosystem: Environmental > Aquatic > Marine > Unclassified | place: Southern Ocean | collected 2014-10-09 | reverse complement strand
AACTAGATAGAGTTATATTTTGACTAGCACTGAACGTCAGAAAGGATTGCTGCAGTTTCTGCAGCAATCCCCAACACCTTTCCACGCGGTTGCCAACATGGCGGTGCTGTTGGACGCAGCTGGCTTCCAGCGCCTCGACTCATCGAACAGCTGGAATCTAGATAAAAACTCGCGCTACTACGTGTCGCGCAATGATTCGGCGCTCATCGCATTCAAGACTGGTGTCGGCGACCTTCCCGATAGCGGGTTTAGAATAGCGGGCGCACACACAGATAGTCCCTGCTTAAAGGTAAAGCCCCATGCGGATGTTTCTAGCCAAGGCTATGCCCAGTTAGGCGTCGAAGTCTATGGAGGTGCATTGCTTCATCCTTGGTTCGATAGAGACTTATCGATTGCCGGCAGGGTGAACTATCAGAACACCGACGGCAGTTTGGCCTCGATTCTAGTGGACCTTAAAGATCCCGTCGGATTCATTCCTAGTCTCGCGATTCATCTCGATCGTACGGCAAACGAGGGGCGGTTGATCAATAAGCAAAAAGAACTGCCTCCTATTCTTTTGCAGTTAGATGCAGATGAAAAATTCAACTTCGAAGATTATCTGCTCGAGTATTTGCAAAAAGACATGGACTGCCTTGATGCCAACATAATCCTTTCTCATGAATTATTACTCTACGACACTCAGGCGCCAGCACTAGTTGGCCTGCTCAAACAGTTTATTAGTAGCGCTCGTCTCGATAATTTACTGAGCTGTTTTGTCGCGCTTCATTCACTGATTGAGAGTAACGATGAAACCGCTAGCGTCTTAGTTTGCAACGATCACGAAGAAGTGGGCTCGGTCTCAGCCTCTGGGGCAGAAGGGCCTTTTCTAAAGTCTGTACTGCAGAGGATGCTTGAGTCCGAGGATAAAACCGAGGGAAGTAGTGCCGCTAGTTTCGATAGGGCTATACAGAATTCGGTTCTGCTCTCTGTGGATAACGCACACGGTGTTCACCCCAATTTTCCGGATAAGCACGATAGCGCGCACACGCCTAAGCTCAATGCGGGCCCAGTTATCAAGATCAATGCGAATCAGCGCTACGCTAGCAATAGCGACTCTATCGCGCTGCTAAAATCGATATGTAATCGTCTGAACATCAGCCACCAATCGTTCGTCATGCGCTCCGATATGGGATGCGGCAGCACCATCGGTCCTATCACGTCTGCGCTTCTCGGTATCTCAACAGTTGATATAGGGATTGCGAGTTTCGCTATGCATTCCATTCGAGAGAGTGCTGGAGCGGCTGATGTCGAGTCTACGGGCGCGCTAATTCAGGCATTCTTTGACCGCTAGCTATCTCTGTTTCTTTAAGTCTTTGATCAGGAAGCGCGTTGGATTGAGACTTCCTGCTATGTCGCGACTCAGCGGCAAATTTTCGTTAGATATTAGGCTTGCTAGAAATTCGGCACTAAGCGGGCAGCTGGCGAGTCCATTCGATCCGTGGGCCACATTTAGATATAGGCCCGCATAATACTCCCCAGTGGAATTAAACTTCGCCCTCGCGTTCCTTGAAAGCTCCGCATACGTTGTGCGCATCTTCTCTAGATTCGGCGCCATGCCTACTAGAGGCATGCGGTCGGGCGAGTTGCAGCGCAGTGATACACGCTCAGCGACAGCGTCTTTACTTAAGATGTCAGCATCTGAAAAGCTAGCGGCAGCAACTACTATGTTCTCAAGAGTGTCGGTAGCTAGTGTTTGCAGCTCGGTGCTGTTTGCGTAGCTGGCAGAGAGAAGGTGCCGACCCGAGCTAGCAGGGAATACCGTGCGACCACTGCTGACTACACATTCAAGTTTGCTGCTACTTTCGTTAGCGGGTATCTCTGAAGTTTGTCCGCGCAAAGTTTGCAAAGGTAGGCCGGCACATTGGCGAAGCTGCTCTGCACTGTGGCTATTGGCGACGACCACAACGTCTGCATCGATCAGCTGGAGTTGACCTGCGTCCACCTGCCATTTCCCGTCGGCTCTATTTAGCTCAGTAACTCGAGCATCAAAAGTGCAGCGTATGTTGCTGTGAGAAAGATAGGCCTCACACAGAGAGGAGGGTTCCATTGCTCCACCGGACGGGAAGAGCCAGGCTCCCTCGCGCAGCGCTATTCCAGCCTCACTCGATGCCTGCTCTTTGGAGAGAAGTCGCACGATCTGCTCTGAGTAGAGTTGCTGCAATTTTTCCTCTTGGAGCGGGTTTCGCTTGTTCATGGCATTCGACAATTGCAGCACGCCACAGGGATTCCAAGCGAGGTCGCCGTGCAGTTTGATCTGCGTGAATTGCCGCAGCGCGAACAGGTAGGCGTGTAGGAAGAATTGTGCCGATGGAGAGGGCGCATTGAATAGCCGGCAACGCAGGGCCATTTGGGTGTTCCCTGATGCGCCGCTTGCGGGCCTGCTGCCTGCGTCGACAACTGTTACCCTCCAACCGCGCTGCGCAAGGCTGTGCGCGGTGCTGCAGCCAGCCAGACCTGCACCGATGATGACGGCGGTTCTACCGCTGAAGTGCTGCTTTGGCAGGATTAGCCAAGGAGAACCTAGGCTCTGCAGTGATTTTTTCTGTTTTGGCTTACTCACTGGCGGTTCGATCTCGATAGCAGGCATTCTCGCGAACAAGCTGTGGCGCTTTCTCCCGAAACCTTCAATTTTACTCACTTCGAAGCCCGCATTCTTGAGAGCTGTGCGCACCTTCCCAGCTACGCTGTAGCTACTGAGTGTGGTGTTCTCGTCGCTGCAGCTAGCAAGTAGATGCATGAGTGGCTCTTCCCAAAGCTCGGAATTGTTAGCGGGTGAGAATCCATCTAGAAACCAGCACTGCATAGTAGGGCAGACATCTGTCATGCGTTGATTTAACTGCTCATGGGCGTCGCCATAGTAGATATCGAGGGTGATTTCGTTGGCAAGTGATATGCGATGACAGCCTTCACTATGGTCTGTGTATTGCTCTAACAGCTCGGCACTTTGGGCGGCAAGATCCGGCCAACGCTGATGTATCCTCTGCATTTCCTCAATGGTTAGAGGGTGCTTCTCGAAGGCGATGTAGTGTAGACGGCCTGGCCGCTTGTCTAGCTCCTGCCAGAGATGCATCACCTGCAGGAAGTTGAGTCCACTGCCGAATCCCAACTCGCCGATATGGAATGTATCTATGCTGCTGTCATGCTGCCAGCGCTGCTCGAGTTTGTTCGCTTCCAAAAAGACGTGTTGGCTCTCCGCGACGGCGTCATCTCGCGAATAATAAATATCCTGGAACTGCGTAGAGTAGGGTAGGCCGGTTTCAAGCCAGGTGATTTTGGCATTCTCGATTTTCATCTAGGGTGACTGTTCTGGCTCGTGAGCTTGGGTAAATGCTATTGGAATCAGTGCAGAGCTTACACGCTTTCAAGATTAGCCAACAGCTTCGAGCATGGTGGCCAAGCCAAGGTATTGTGAGCTGACATATTGGGCTATTAATAAGGTAAAATGCTGCCTTTGGCCTTCTAGTACATATAGGCAGCACACAGGATTTGTAAGATGTTGGAAATTAACAGTCAGCTTGGGGTGTTAAAGGAGTTAGGTAACAGAACCGATAGTCTCAGGGGGTATCTTTGACTATGAGACTAAGAAGGAAAGGCTGACCGAGGTTGAGCTAGAACTAGGTGAGTCTTCGGTTTGGGACAAACCTGAATACGCGCAGGCTCTAGGTAAGGAGCGTTCAAATTTAGAGGCCGTCGTTGCGACGATCGAGAAGATGGATTCTGGCATTACCGATGTTGCTGAGCTGTTGATGCTGGCGCAGGAAGAATCTGATGAAGAACTCTTCGATGCAGCGGGCAAAGATCTTGAATCCCTGAAGGCTGGCTTAGAAAAGCTTGAATTTCGTCGCATGTTTTCTGGTGAGATGGATGAGGCTAGCGCCTACCTCGATATTCAAGCAGGGTCCGGTGGCACCGAGGCTCAAGATTGGGCGGAGATGCTTCTCAGAATGTACCTGCGTTGGGGTGAGAGCAAGGGCTTCAAGGCGGAGTTAGTCGAGGTTTCCGGTGGCGATGTTGCCGGAATTAAGAGTGCAACGATTCTGATCAGCGGCGAGTACGCCTTCGGTTGGTTGCGAACGGAAACAGGCGTGCATCGCCTAGTCCGTAAATCGCCATTCGACTCAGGTAGTAGGCGTCATACTTCATTTGCCTCCGTGTTTGTATCGCCGGAGATAAACGATGATATCGAGGTGAACCTCGATATGTCGCAAGTGCGAATAGATACCTATAGGGCAAGTGGTGCTGGCGGTCAGCACGTTAATAAAACTGACTCTGCTATTCGCCTGACGCATGAGCCGAGCGGCATAGTGGTCCAGTGCCAGAGCCAGCGATCGCAGCACAAGAACAAAGATGCGGCGATTAAGCAGCTGAAGGCAAAGTTGTATGAGTTGGAAGAATTGAAACAAAAAGAAGAGATGCAGAGTGTTGAGGAATCGAAGGCAGATATCGGCTGGGGTAGTCAGATCCGCTCTTATGTTTTAGATCAGTCGCGTATCAAAGATTTACGCACGAATGTAGAAATGACTAATACAGGCGCCGTACTCGACGGTGATTTAGATAAGTTTATCGAGGCGAGTTTAAAGATGGGGCTGTAGTTAATAACTTAAAGCTAAGCTCGGGAAAATGAAAATCGAACGAATAGAATTGATGACAGGGTTACAGGAATCATAAGCAAATGACTGAAGAAAATCAGGACGAAAATAAGCTAATCGCTCAGCGAAGAGAAAAACTAACAGCCATCCGTGCGAAGCGAGTGGCATTCCCTAATGGGTTTATCAAAGAAGACTCATCGACTGATCTGATCGAGAAATACGAGGCTAAGACGAAGGAAGAGTTAGAAGGCTTAGCTGTTACTGCGGTTATAGCAGGAAGGATAATCCGCATGCGTGGTCCATTCGTCGTACTACAGGACGGAAGCGGTCAGATGCAGATCTATATTAATAACAAATCATATTCTGATGAGCAGGCCGAAGAGATTAAGTCATTCGATCTAGGCGACATAATCGGCGTACACGGCGAGATGTTCAGGACCGGCAAGGGAGAGCTGACTCTTCGCGCTTCCACGTTTGAATTGCTTACTAAATCGCTGCGCCCGCTACCGGACAAGCACAAGGGACTGACAGATACCGAGATGCGCTATCGTCAGCGCTATGTTGATCTAATCGTTAACGAAGATTCTCGGAAGATCTTCCAGACTCGTTCTCGCATAATGCGATTTATTCGCCAATATTTTGAGTCGTTGGATTTCATGGAGGTGGAGACACCTATGATGCAGGTGATTCCCGGTGGAGCAACAGCTAGGCCCTTTATCACTCATCACAATGCATTAGATCAGGAGATGTATCTGCGGGTGGCGCCGGAATTATTTCTTAAGCGCCTCGTAGTTGGCGGTTTCGAGCGCGTCTTCGAATTGAATCGAAACTTCAGGAACGAAGGCTTGTCTACGCGACATAATCCTGAATTTACAATGCTGGAGTTCTATCAGGCCTATGCGCGGTATCAGGATCTCATGGACCTGACAGAGGATCTGTTTCGTAAGATCGCGATTGATATCGGTGGTAGCAGCAAGGTTAGTTTTCAAGGATCGGAATACGATTTCGCAGAACCGTTTACGCGACTCTCTGTAACTGATTCGATAAAAAAATATTGTGGAGATGTGGATGACGCTGCCTTCGCCTCTACAGAATCCGTGGCGGCCCTAGCCAATAGTCTCGATGTGCATTTCGATGAGAACTGGACTAAGGGCAAGATATTGATGGAAATATTTGACCAGAAGGTAGAGGCCGAGCTAGATCAACCGACCTTTATCACGGAATACCCTATTGAGGTTTCACCGCTTGCTCGACGCAATGAGGAGAACCCCGAGATTACAGATCGATTCGAGCTGATTATCGGCGGCAGAGAATTAGCCAATGGCTTCTCGGAGCTCAACGATCCCGAAGACCAAGCCGAGCGCTTTAAGGAGCAGGTGGCGCAGAAAGATTCAGGCGATAGTGAAGCGATGCATTTCGACCATGACTACGTCACCGCCTTGGAATATGGCATGCCACCTACCGCGGGCGAGGGCATAGGTATCGATCGCTTGGTCATGTTGTTTACCGATTCGGCTTCTATTAAGGATGTACTGCTGTTTCCACACATGCGCCCGCAACAAGATCCTGTCTAGCCGGACTGCGGCTAGCCCAAGAGTAAAGACGAGTGCGCCAGACTGAGACAGGACCAGAATCTAGCGAGATAGAACTCGAGCGTTCCTGGAGAAGGAGACTGCAGGGCGACTTAGATTCGGAGTATATGCTTGAGCTGCATGGCTTCTTGCGCGAACAGAAGGCGCTCGGCAAGTCGATCTATCCTGCGGCTGATGAAATTTTCGCCGCATTTAATATGACGCCATTCCCCGACGTCAAGGTCGTAATACTAGGGCAAGATCCCTATCACGGCCCTGCGCAAGCGCACGGCCTTTGTTTCTCGGTTAGGCGGAATGTTCGAGTGCCGCCTTCCCTTAAAAACATCTACAAAGAGTTGGCCGCTGATGTGAGTTTTGTGCCGCCGCAGCATGGCTGCCTAAGTGAGTGGGCGCAGCAGGGGGTGTTGCTTCTCAATTCCGTACTAACAGTTGAGGCAAGTCTAGCCGCTTCACATAAGGGAATAGGATGGGAGAAGTTTACTGATAGTGTAGTGAATCAATTGAATGATGAAGCGGAAAACATCGTTTTTGTTCTTTGGGGAAACTACGCTCAGAAGAAGGGGTTGATAATCGATAGGAAGCGGCATCTTGTGTTGCAGTCGCCGCATCCCTCTCCGCTGTCTGCGAGTCGCGGGTTTTACGGAAATCACCACTTTTCCAAGAGTAACGAATATTTGCTTGCACATAACAAGACGGCAATCGACTGGCAGTTATCCGGCTAGAGTTTGCTGGGGATTCAAAATTAGGACTAAATTATGAGTGATTGCTGCATCATCGTGGGCGCTAGCCATGCAGGGGTTTTCCTTGCCCTGCAACTTCGCAAGGAAGGTTGGACTGCTCGGATTAAGCTAATCGGTGAGGAGTCTGAGTTGCCGTACCATCGGCCGCCCTTGTCGAAGGAGCATCTCGCGGGAAGGAAAGACTTGGATGCTATAAGTCTCCGTCCCGCCAAGCTTTATGCGGACAACGATATTGACCTGCTCCTCTCTACCCAGGTAAGTAGTATAGATACTGAGAAAAGAGAAGTTCAATTGGATAGCGGGGAGACCTTGGGCTATCAAAAGCTGGCATTGTGTACCGGTGCGAGTGTGCGCGAATTCATTCCCGCTAGAGGGTTGGGGAACGTATTCTATATTCGCACGGCTGCGGATATTGCCCGGCTTGCGCCGCATGTCAGAAAAGGACGTCGCGCTATTGTAATCGGTGGGGGTTATATCGGACTGGAGGCGGCTGCGGTACTCGCAGAACAGGGAGTCAATGTGGCGGTGCTTGAGATGTCTCAGCGCATCTTGCAAAGGGTTACGAGTCCAGCGATGTCTGACTATATACAGGCACTGCATGAGTCACATGGTGTAAGAATACATACCGGAGTTGAAGTTGAATCGATTCGGGAAGAGGGGCAGGAAAAGTTGATTGGTTGTGCCGACGGCACAGAGTTTCGAGCAGACTTCTTGATAGTCGGTATAGGGGTGAATGCAAATGCATCACTGGCCTTGAGCGCTGGACTCGAGAGTGAGGGTGGCATACAAGTGAACGAGTATTGCCGCACGAGTGACGAGCATGTCTATGCGGCCGGAGACTGCACCATACACCCGAGTCTAATTTACCAGCGCCAGATCAGTTTGGAATCAGTTCAGAATGCGAATGATCAGGCGCGGGTGGCGGCAGCCAATATTTGCGGGAAAGAGCAGGTGTACGATGCGGTGCCCTGGTTTTGGTCGGATCAATATTCTATTAAGTTGCAAATGGTAGGTCTCAGCACCGATTACGATCAAGTTGTAATGCGCGGCTCGGCTGAAGGTGGAGTCGGGGCAAGCTTCGCCTTATTCTATTTGAAGGAGGGTGTGCTGATCGCTGCAGACTGTGTCGCCCGGCCCAAGGAGTTTATGATCAGCAAGAAACTGATAAAGGCCAGAGAGAAAATTCCTGCAGAACATTTGCAGAACGAAGCGGTCGAGCCAATAAATTTTTCTACAGCCTAAATCCGCTCAGCTACCGTTGTATATGCAGCCGCTGGTGCAGGTTTCGCGAATTTCGATGGTTGATAATTCAGTGAGCCGAGGATGTAATTCACTCCATATCCAGCGCGCGAGCACTTCACTGGTGGGGTTCTCTAATCCAGGGATCTCATTCAGGTAGTAATGATCCAGTCGATCCAAGATTGGGTTGAATGCCTCCGCAATCTTTGAGAAATCCATGACCCAGCCACTGTCGGCACCAACAGGTCCTTCGACCTCTATTTTGATCAGGAAGGAGTGACCATGGAGACGGGCACATTTGTGGCCTTCTGGTACATTGGGGAGTCTGTGAGCCGCCTCGAAGCGGAATTCCTTGAAAATTTTCATTGCTTTGCTCTAGAACCTTGTTGCTATGCAGTGGAATGGCGCAACATACTATCTCGTCCGTTTTATGTATAGGCCCTTTGGCATATAATCATTCCATCGTGCAGGGAATCCTATCAGATCAGGCGTTATATGAACCTCTCTAACTGGCTACAGCCCATTCGCCGCTTTGTCTCCGAGGGTAAGAGACTGCCTATCTATCTGGGTATTTTTAGTACCTGCTTCGTGCTGTGGCTGCAACTCAATCCACCTGCTGTCATCGCGAATATCATCGAACGGCTCGAGTTTCTGGTCTACGATCAGCGGTTCGGCATCATGCCAAAACACGTCAAGTCGCCTGATAACAAGATCGTTATCGTCGATCTCGATGAGCGCTCACTGCAGGCTGAAGGGCAATATCCCTGGAATCGAATTAAGGTTGGGCAGCTAACGGAAAAGCTGCGCGACAATGGTGTTCTTGTGGTTGGGTTTGACATCACCTTTCCAGAACCAGATCGGAATATATCCGAGATCTACTGCAGAGTGTTGATCTTTCCCAGTTTGATCCGAGCTTCAATGAGACTCTAGCTCAGATCGAGCCGCAGATTAATGCAGATCAGTATTTCGCGAATGCGATGGGCAGCGGAATCGATGTGGTTCTGGCGATCAATTTCACTACGCAGTCCACTGCCGCCTACAACGAACTGCCAGAGTCCATAGTCGATATCGGGGCTGAGTTGGCAGAGAATGTTACCGTCCCCGATATGACGGGTTACACCGGTAATATCGATGTTTTACAGGCGGCTGCCTTCGGGAGCGGTAGCATGAATCAGGTGCCCGATTTGGACGGTGTAGTACGTCGCGTTCCGCTGATGATTCGTTACGGTTCAGAACTATTTCCCACGCTTTCATTAGAGATGATTCGTGTTTACAACTTCGCCGAAAGCTACGAGTTAATTACGCAAGACTATGATGGTTTAGAGGTCGTGCGTGGAGTAGGCGTCGGCACCGGTGCCGGTAGATTCGAAATTCCAACCGATGGTTTTGCCAAGGTCACCGTTCCGTATATTGGTCCGTCATCGGAATTCGATGACAGTTCATTTTCTTATATCTCGGCCACCGATGTGCTGAGAGACAATCTCAGCGAAGAAGAGAAAAGTCAGTTACAGAATAGCCTTGTGCTGGTTGGCACCAGTGCGCCAGGCCTCGGTGATATTCGGTCGATGCCGCTGGATATAGTATATCCCGGAGTGGAGGTACACGCGAATATGTTGAATGCCCTGTTGGATTCCGTAGCTACGGTGGAGGTGGAATCCGGTGATGCGTCGACTGAGTCGGCTTTCTCAGGCTTTAATCCACCTACTGACATTTATTTCCCCTACAGGCCTGATTGGACGAGCGGGGCTCTGTTTGTGGGCATAACCGTTCTAGGTTTATTCATGTCTCTGGTATTTCCAATCATGGGTGCGGGGAGCATGGCTGCAGCGGGAACAGTCCTGCTCGCTGCTACCTTATGGGGGAACTTTCAGCTGTGGGACTTCTACAAGCTGGATTTTCCGCTCGTGCTGATCTTTATTTTGATCTTGCTTGTTACAGCGACCAATCTGATCTACGGTTTTCTTAGTGAGAGTCAGACCCGCAAGACCATCAAAGGTATGTTCGATCAATATGTGCCGCCGGCCCATATTGATTCGATGCTGGATGATCCCGATAACTATAGCTTCGAGGGAGAGAGTAAAGATCTCAGCGTATTGTTCGCCGATATTCGAAATTTCACCACTATCTCTGAAGCGTTGAGCGCGACAGAGTTGAAGAAATTGATGAACGATTTCTTTACCCCGATCACGAAGATTATTTTCGAGAACAATGGCACCATCGACAAGTATGTTGGCGACATGGTAATGGCATTCTGGGGAGCGCCGCTGGAAGATCTCAATCATAGAGAGAATGCCATCAAGGGTGCGCTCTTAATGTTAGAGAAGGTCGATGAAATGCGTCCGGTATTTTTGGAGAGAGGCTATCCCGATGTCGTGATCGGTATCGGTATCAATTCGGGCATGATGAATGTGGGCGACATGGGTTCGATCTATCGTCGCTCCTATACCGTGCTAGGCGATGCGGTAAACCTGAGTTCAAGACTCGAGGGGCTCACGAAATTCTATGGCATAAAGCTATTGGTAGGTGAGGCGGCGATAAAGGGCCTAGATGGCTTCCTGTTTCGACATATAGACCGGGTAAAGGTGAAGGGAAAGATCAAGGCCGTGGATTGTTACGAGCCTATTTGTGAGTTGAATAAGGCTGATGCCGAGCTTTCGGAGAGGGTGTCCGAGTATCATAAAGCTCTCGATTGTTACTTCGCACAAGACTGGGGCAGTGCCGAAAGTATTCTCAAAGCCCTGCAGCAGGGTGAGCCCGATGCCTTGTTGTATAAGGTGTATTTAGAGCGAATTGAGATCCTAAAGGATGAGGTTCTTCCCGAAGATTGGGACGGTTCCTTTACTCATACGAGCAAGTAGACGAATAGTGATGTTTTTTTACGTTTGTTTGCCTCTAAGAGCACCGTCGTTGTTGACATGCCGACCTAAGTCGGTAAAATGCGGCTCTCTCTGTGCTATGGGTGATTAGCTCAGTTGGGAGAGCGTCGCCCTTACAAGGCGAATGTCGGGGGTTCAAATCCCTCATCACCCACCACATAGTTAGAAGATTGTTGCGGACCGGTAGTTCAGCTGGTTAGAATGCCGGCCTGTCACGCCGGAGGTCGCGAGTTCGAGTCTCGTCCGGTCCGCCATTTTTCTTGTATGATCCCCTCGAAGTTTTTCGTCTATGCCAGTAGATATCTCTATTAGCAAACCACCTATCGAACCACTGCACTGTGCATTACTGCGCCTCTTTGACGTGTCTGTGAATGTTCTGCGCTTGGATAAGTGCCATCCGCTGCTGTCGGGTAATAAATGGTACAAGCTGAAATACAACCTGCTCGAATTTCAGCAACAGCCCGAGCTTCCAATTCTCAGCTTCGGCGGGGCCTATTCTAATCACCTTCATGCGCTAGCGGCTGCTGGCAAGCTATTCGGCATGCGAACTATTGGCGTCGTGCGAGGAGAGATGCCTGCGCCATTGAATCCGGTGCTCACTTTTGCTAGGGAGCAGGGGATGACCTTGTTGCCCGTAAGTCGTAGCAACTATCGGCGCAAGCATGAAGCAGATTTCCTGCAAGATTTGCGCGACAGGTTCGGTGACTTTCACCTATTGCCCGAAGGAGGCAGCAATTCCCTAGCAATCAAGGGCTGCGAAGAGATTGCTTCGTTACTGGAGTGGCAGAATACCGATTTGAAGCGGCTAGTCGCTCTATGTTGCGGTACCGGCACCACGATGGCGGGGCTGATAAGCGGTTTATCGAAAACCGAGGCTGATAGTGCCCCCGAGGTACTGGGAATAAGTGTTTTGAAGGGCGATGGCTATCTGCAGTCTGAAGTTTTGAGCCAATTACAGGCCTGTGACTGCAGCGACCCCGCGGCATGGCGGGTCGATGATGCGCACCACTGTGGCGGTTATGCGCGCAGTAATCCTGCCCTGCAGTCGTTTCTGAATGAATTCGCGGGATTCTCTGATATGCCCCTCGAGCCGGTCTACACCGGCAAGCTGTTCTACGCTCTATTTGATTTGATCGAGAAGGGCGTGATCCCGGCGGGAACCGAAATAGTGGCGATACATAGCGGCGGGATTCACAACTAAAGCTAATAAAAACAAATAGATCATGTTGCCATTCAATGTATAGCGGCAATATTGAATAGCTGCTACGATCCGAGTTCCAGATAGCAATGTGCTGGGCTAGTCGCTAAAATAACAGGTTCTCGGGCTATGTTGTCACGCCTCGCGCCCAATCTGACTGAGGAGAGAATTAGTTGAAAAGTACTAACTGCTGCTAACTAATCATCGCCATGTCCAACCTACTTCCAATCATGCAGGTCTCCATTAGGAACGGTTTGAGCCGGGCCCTCGCTGTGCTCGTCCTGCTTTGGCTGGTTCCGGTGTATGGGCAGCAGGCTTTCATCTATCCCATACAGCAGCTCGACAGCCAGCAGGAGCCGCCAACTTATGCGGAGATCTCACAGCCGATAGCGCTGGATAGTGCTCAGTTGGACGACATCCACTTGGGTGCCTATCTGAGCCTGCAAATCTCCGACAGTAGGCAGATACAGTTGCAGGTTGTAACGCTAGATCGTTATGTGAATGGCGATCGAGTAATAGGCGCGCAGGGGCGCGATGACGATAGATTCTTCTCGTTCACTATCACCCAAGGGCCGCGCAGCCTGTTCGGGCGCCTGAGTAGCGACGACGAGACCTTTCAGTTATACGCGATCGCGAATGCAGACAATGCGCATTATCAGGGTTGGCTCTATAAGCCTGGCAATCTCGTCGGCATCGAGCAAGGTTTTCAGAATGACTACATCATTATTGATAAAACCAGCAGCGGGGATACGCTGCAGAAGCCGCAACCAGAAATAATATCCATTCTTCCGATGCAGACAGATGCTGTGATCGCGCAATCATCATCTGTAGACGCAGGGGCCGATTCGGCAGCGGTGAGCACGCCCGGAATCGATGGTAGTAACTTTCGCGTAACTCAAACCTTTGCCAGCAATAGCGTATTGGTTGGCAACACGATAGATGCCAGCCTCGAATTTGAAAACATCAGCAATCAATTGCATAACGATTTATATGTGGAAATCTTTTTCGTTCTAGAGAGCAGCGAATTAGTTGCAGCTCCAGATGAGTGTCGCGAGCAGCTGAGCCTCTCCCTGCAGAAAACCATCTATTGTGAGCTTGGAAGCTTCTTGCCTGGAGAGAAAAAGTCCTTCGGTTATAGCGTTGCAACGGATGACCGGGCAAAACCTCGTGTTGTCAGTTCGGTGATAATGGGCAATCTGCGAGTCGATGGCATTATAAATGTAGTAGAAGATATTCGAGTAGACAGTGACGGCGATGGCGTTAGTGACTTCAATGAGATGCTGCTGTCCACGGATGCCACTAACCCTAGCTCGGTGGACAACAGTAACTCTATCATTGATGTGCTAGCTCTCTTTACCCCGGGGGCTGCTGCTATTTATCCCCATGGCGTCCAGACGCGCATAAATCAATTGATTAGCGTGGCTAATCAGATTTATGCCGACAGCGGTGTCAAGATCACACTGCGCCCAGTCTTTCACGGTCTAGTTAACTACAACGACAGTGATGACATGGATACGGCTCTTAATCATCTCATCGAGAAGACGGACGGCGCGTTTAGCAACGTAGATAGTTTGCGAGAATCCTATGGAGCCGACTTGGTTATGCTGTTTCGGCCAGCGCAAGCAGGTGATGGTCGCTGCGGGTTGGCACCGGTAGGTGGATTTAGAACTAATGGAGACTTTAGTAATGTGGCAGAGCGAAACACAGCATATTCGCAGATTGCTGTTGATTGCCCGGTCGATCTGGTTGCCGCTCATGAGCTAGGGCATAACATGGGGCTAACTCATTCGCACTTAGAAGATGGTAGTGGCGGCACCTTTGATTTTTCAACTGGCTACGGAGTCGAAGGCCAGTTCGTTACGGTGATGGCCTATCCCGGCGCGTTCAACACGCAGGCGCGAATATCACTCTTCTCCAATCCGCTTCAAGACTGCCTAGGATTTGACTGTGGTGTCGATGCTGAGCATGAGTTTGGTGCGGATGCCGTTAAGTCTCTAAATCTTGTTCGGCACCAGATTGCGAATTATTTTCCCACGCAGGTGCCCGAATTACCGAGCGCGACTATCTCCACGTATTCTGGTGAGGCGAGTACGGCAAATATATCTATCGCAGCGAGTCGTGATGACGGCTTATCTTTCACGCAGGAGGTTGGTGCAACTGACTCTGTAAGCCTTGAGGCAAATGTAGAGATAGACGAGCGGCACGTTGGCCTGCACGGTAGCATCTATGTGCTTATCGGGCTCGAGGGCCAGGGCCTCTTCCAGCTGAACGAGCTGGGAGAGCTGGAAGAGTGGGATAGCACTATAGAAGGCTTGATAGCGTTCAGCGGCAAGCGTTCGCTGCGCAAGCTTGAACATCTTACTATATTGGATGGTTTTCGATTCGGTCAGGAATTCTCGAATCAGAAATTGGCAGTGTACGTTGCGTATTGGGTAGAGAGTAGTGGCGAGTTGGTGTACACGAGAGAACCCTATCTGCTCAGCATCGAGTAGGATACGCTTGTCCCTAAAATCCTACTCGAACTTTTCTTAGCGGTCTTTTGGTCGTAGCGCAACGACTGAATAGCGGCGGCTAAAGGCTGCCATCCACGTCTTGCGAATTGAAGATATGTTTGACGTCGAATATCACTGATTTATCTTTGGTAAATTTTCTTATTCCAGCTACACCCAGTTCCTTGAATTGGCTGTGTGCAACTGCATCATAACAATTTTCTTCTGGCTCATTGATAAGGTGCCCGGAGCTTTCGCTATCAAGCCAGGGGTCGTACACGTCGATGTTGCTGTGGTAAGACTGGAGTGTTTCGATAATATCTATTACCCGGCTATTTCGTATGTCCGGACAATCCTCTTTAAATGCGAGCCCGAGTATTAGGATTTTTGAATCGATGATGTGAATTTTTTTCGACAGCATCAACTTTACGACACGCTCTGCAACATAGGCCCCCATGGCGTCATTGATTCGTCGCCCAGCAAGAATGACGTCTGGAAGGTAGCCTATCTGCTGTGCTTTGTAGGTAAGGTAATAAGGGTCTACTCCAATGCAGTGACCACCTACGAGTCCAGGAGAAAAGGGCAGGAAGTTCCACTTGCTTCCAGCCGCCTTCAATACATCCTGCGTATCAATGCCTAATTTGTCGAATAGAATTGCTAGCTCATTGACCAGCGCCATATTCAAGTCTCGCTGTGTATTTTCAATGACCTTGGCTGCCTCGGCAACCTTGATGCTGCTCGCCAAATGTGTGCCCGCCGTTATGATGCTTTTGTACAGTTGGTCTATCTTCTGCGCAGCCGCAGGCGTAGAGCCGGAAGTGACTTTGACGATAGTGGTGAGCGAGCGTTGGCTATCTCCCGGGTTGATGCGCTCCGGGCTATAGCCGGCATAAAACTCAGAGTTGTAAGCCAAGCCAGAAATTTCACTGAGCAGGGGTACGCATTCCTCTTCGGTCGCACCTGGATAAACCGTAGACTCGAAGACAACGATATTGCCTTTTTTGAGATAACAGGCAACTAATCGCGTTGCCTGTTTGACTGGCTCTAAGTCTGGAAGGTTCTGCTCGTCGACCGGTGTTGGGGCGGTGATTATGTAAATATCGCAGTCAGCGAGGCAATTTTCGTCATCTCTGCATTCAACGTTCAGCATTTCTTTGAATTGCTCATCCGCCAATTCGTTATTGCTGTCTATTCCCTGATTGATCTCTGCGATCCGCTGGGGATTGATGTCGAAGCCTACGGTAGGGTAGGTTTTACCGAAAGCGTGGACAAGTGGCAGGCCAACATAGCCAAGTCCAAGAATGCCTATGCGCGTGTCCTTGCTGAGTGGGCTAATGTTCGTGCTAGAGGTCATAAGGGTTCAAATGCCTGGCAATGTTTGAGCGAAGCTGAAGTCTACTCGAAGTGGGTGCAACTTCGCGACCAAGAAGTATCTAGTTAGAGCAGAGGATGTGGTGAATTGAGAGCGATTCGCTGTGATATACTGGCGCGCTCGTGGGATGAGGTAAAGCAGCCTAGCTGCATTGGTAATCCTTGAACCAAATAGCTAAGGGTTTAGCGATGGCAGAATTCAACAATATTGGGCTCGTGGGTCGTCCTGGCCATGCTGGAGTGGTCGATACGCTGCGTCGCCTGTTGGATTTTTTGGGTGAGAAAGACCTAACTGTATTCGTAGACGATCTGACGGCTGAACTGGTGAGCGGTCATGGGCAGCAGCAATGCAAGCGGGCAGAACTCTCGAAGTTCTGTGATCTAGTGATTGTGGTCGGTGGCGATGGAAGTATGCTTAACGTGGCCAAGTTTGTAGCATCCGATCAGGTGCCGGTAATCGGTATAAATCGCGGGCGACTCGGCTTTCTCACCGATATTCTTCCCGACGAGCTGGAAGAGGGTATTACAGCGGTCTTAGATGGCAGCTACAGTGTTGACTCTAGATTCCTGCTCGACGTCGTAGCACGACCGAACTCTTCGAAAAAATCTGAAGATCTCTATCTCGGTTCCGCCCTGAATGATGTCGTTCTGCATCCGGGAAAGGCCGCGCAGATGATAAAGTTTGAATTGTTCGTCGACGGTATCTTTGTATATAGCCTGGACTCCGATGGCCTTATCGTCGCGACACCTACAGGTTCTACCGCCTATGCATTGTCTGCCGGTGGGCCTATCATGCATCCGGGCCTCAACGCGGTGGTGTTGGTGCCTATGTATCCTCACTCACTCGGTAACCGCCCCATCGTTGTAGATGGTGACAGTGAAATCCGTATAGTGGTTTCTCCTCAAGAAATTCTCGAACCACAGGTCAGCTGTGATGGTCAGGTGCTGTATACCGCCTCAGCAGGGGATGAAATCATCGTTCGTAAGAAAGATGTGCCGCTAAAACTTATTCATCCGCCCGAGCACACCTTCTATCAGGCTTGCCGTAGTAAATTAGGCTGGGGTAGTCGTTTGGTTAGGGATGATGATTAGAGCGGCGAGCCTGCCCATAGAAGTCAACTTGTTGCGCTTTAGTCGGTTCTTGCAGGGTCAGGGCATTGCTCATCGTATCAATGAGGAATCTGGCCAGCAGGTGATCTGGGTTGAAGGAGAACAGCAGTCGACTCTGATTCGTGAAGCTCTCGCGAATTGGCCCTTTGATGAAGACTCTTCTCTTGGGAGTCCCGCTGCTTATAATTTACAGTCTCTATTCAGCCCAGCTGCTCTGATCCGCAAACTCATTCAAGCCTTCTTTCGTGCTCCGGTAAGTTTTAGTCTTATTCTGACGTGCTTATTGGTTGCCTTGCTAAGTCTGCTTGGTGCTCAGCCGCAACGTGTAGCGGTGCTTTTTTATCCTGTGTTAGATACTTCGGGGCTATTCCCTCTGCTAGAGAGCATAGATAGTCCTGTGGAAATATTGCGCAGTTTGAGCCCTATGCTGCTCCATTTCGGAGAACTGCACCTCGTCTTTAACATGATGTGGCTGTGGTATTTCGGGCGCCAATTAGAGAGTGCGCAGCCGCGCTGGCTATTCATCGTGTTAATACTGTTTTGTTCCTTCGTCGGGAATACCGCGCAATATCTGACTAGCGGCTACAACAATTTTGGCGGTATGTCGGGCGTGGTTTACGGCTTGGTTGGTTATACATGGATAGTGCATACCTTCATGCCGCGCAGCAATCTACTCATCAATAACAAGATGTTTGTGGTCTTTGTCATCGCGCTGATTGCAATGGAAGTCGTCGCCTCCTCCTGGATAGCGAGTGCCGCGCACCTTGGCGGTCTGCTGGCTGGCCTGGTGGCGGGTATGGTGGTCGTAGGCCACTATCGGTTCGTCCTCGGTCGTGCGGCGATCGATAGGTAGATTCCTAGGAGTTTGCCTGTGCAAACTTTGATGAGAGATTTGATACGAGGTTTAAATAAATGTCTGATAACAAGCAACAAGGTTTCGAAGAGCTTTTCATGGAGAAGCCTGCGTCTATCGAGCAGCTGATAGATGAAATGAATGCGGATGTTTACGGCTCTCTTAAGCTTGCCGTAGAGCTTGGCAAATGGGGTGATGGCGCACGGCTTAATGAGGAACAGATTGATTTCTGCATGCAGACAATAATATTGTATGAAGCGAAGCATCTCCCGGAGCAGGATAGAGTCGGGTTTGATCTTTCGGCTAGCTGCAAGAGTAAGGCAGTCCCAGAACAAGCGCAGGCTATTTCTATAGTTTCGAATACTAGCTCCACGAACGAGAACGGGAACAAGGCATGAAGAATATAGCGCAGGGTACGGTGAGGAAGATGTTGAGTCGTCTTTCACAGCCCGTAGAATATCAGCTGCGCCTAGGTGAAGAAGAAATTCCGCTTAATCCGCTACTGGAGAAGAAGATCAGCTTGCAATACAGCGGTCTAATAAATTGTACAAATTGCGGGCGTAAAACGAACAAAAGCTTTAACTCAGGCTACTGTTATCCTTGTTTTCAGAAGTTAGCAGAGTGCGATTCTTGCATCATTCATCCCGAGAAGTGTCACTTCGACCAGGGAACTTGTCGAGACCCTGCCTGGGGTGAGCGTTTTTGTTTGCAGGATCATATCGTCTATCTGGCGAATTCGTCGGGACTCAAGGTCGGCATAACGCGGGGCACACAAGTTCCCACGCGCTGGATCGATCAGGGAGCGACGCAGGCCCTCGCTATTATTCGAGTGCGCACCAGACTCCAGTCCGGCGCGGTGGAGGTAATGTTTAAGCAGTTTGTCGCCGACAAGACGAATTGGAGAGATATGCTCAAGGGCGTCGCCACCCCGTTAGATATGCACGCTGAGGCGAAGTCGCTGATTGAAAAATGTCAGTCCGATTTGAAAGAGCTAGAAGACAAGTTTGGATTCTTCGCAATTAGCGTTCTCAATGGAGTCGATGCGGTGTCGATCGACTATCCTGTTGTGAACTACCCAGAGAAAGTAACGTCTCTCAATTTCGACAAGACCCCAATCGTTGAGGGGACGTTGTTAGGCATTAAGGGGCAATACCTGATTCTCGATTCGGGGGTTATAAATATGCGCCGCTTTGCAGGTTATGAAGTCGCGCTTCATAGTGAGTAATTAGTTAAACATAAGCAGTGCCTTGCGATTTTCGTGTGGGCGAATTTGAATTTTAAAATCTAAATAGACAGAGTTGTAGACTATGAAAAACGCATCGGCCAGAACTACCTATTTGAAAGACTATAGTCCGCCACCATTTACTATCGAAACCACAGACCTTCATTTCGACCTGTATGAAGATCATGCGACAGTTGTCTCCAGACTACTCTTTAAGCGCAATATTTCTACTGATGCCGTAGAGGCCAATAGCTTGCAGTTGCACGGGCAGCTGTTGCAGTTAGTGAAGGTTTTCATTAATGGACAGCTTCTAGAGCCAGATCAATACCTAAAAGACGATGAAAGCTTAACTATCCCAGCACTGGACGTCCTTCTAGGGGCGTCATTCGAAGAATTTCAATTTGAGTGTCACACAAGAATCGAGCCGCAGAATAACACGGCGCTTGAGGGCTTATATAAATCGAAGAAGATGTTCTGTACGCAATGCGAGGCAGAAGGCTTTCGTCGTATTACTTATTATCTAGATCGCCCCGACGTCATGTCGAAATTCACAACTACGATAGCGGCAGAAAAAGCCAGGTATCCGGTGCTGCTTTCCAACGGTAACAATAGTGCTAGTGGTGCGGTAGATGGTGCTCCCGACAGGCACTGGGTAACCTGGGAAGATCCGTTTAAGAAACCTAGCTATCTATTCGCTCTGGTGGCGGGTGATCTGGCGAGCATTGATGATACTTTTGTCACCTGCAGCGACCGGGAGATTGAACTGCGTATATTCGTCGAAGAGAAGGATATCGACAAATGTGACCACGCGATGTTATCGCTGAAAAAATCAATGCGTTGGGACGAGGAAGTTTATGGTCGCGAATACGATCTCGATATATTCATGATCGTCGCTGTGGATGACTTCAACATGGGCGCGATGGAGAACAAGGGCCTGAACGTATTTAACACCTCCTGCGTGCTTGCCAGCCCCAAGACCACGACCGATTTTTCCTTTCAGCGTGTCGAGGCGGTTGTAGCTCACGAATATTTTCACAATTGGTCTGGTAATCGAGTCACCTGTAGAGATTGGTTTCAGCTTAGTTTGAAGGAGGGGTTTACGGTATACCGTGATTCTGAATTTTCCGCAGATATGGGCTCGCGCACAGTGAAGAGGGTAGAGGATGTCTCCTTCCTACAGACCTTGCAGTTCGCTGAGGATGGAGGCCCTATGGCACATTCGGTGCGACCTGACTCTTACATGGAGATATCGAACTTCTACACGGTTACCATCTACGAGAAGGGGGCAGAGGTTGTTCGCATGATCGCCTTGTTGCTCGGGCCTGAGAAGTTTCGGGCGGGCAGTGACTTGTACTTCGAAAGGCACGATGGGCAGGCTGTAACTACAGAGGATTTTGTAAAGGCCATGGAGGATGCTAGCGGCATCGACCTAGGTCAGTTTCGTAGCTGGTACTATCAGGCTGGCACACCGGTTGTTTCTATCAGGAGTGAGTTCGACGCCGATAACAAACGCTACACTTTACATGTTAGCCAGTCCTGCCCCGACACTCCGGGACAGTCGAACAAGAAGCCATTGACTGTCCCGCTGCGGTTAGGTCTGCTGGGAAGCGATGGCAAAGACCTGCCGCTTAAGTTGCACGGTGATGATACTGCTACTAGCGAAACCGATAGGGTGCTGTCCGTAATTGAGGAAGAGCAGCAGTTCGTCTTCGAAGGCTTGGAATCTGAGCCAATACCCTCATTATTGCGTGGTTTTAGCGCGCCGGTGAGACTGCGCTACGACTACTCCCGTGCCGACCTGTTATTTCTTATGGTCAACGACAGCGATGGCTTTAACCGTTGGAATGCTTCGCAGTTGCTTGCAATTGGCTTGATCGACGAGCTTCAGTCTGATTTGGCGGAGGGTAAGGACCTAACTCTTCCGCAGAGTCTGGTTGACGCCTATGCCGGAGTGCTCGATTCGACTCTATCAGATCCTAGCGTGGATAAGGCAATGGTCGCACAGTTGCTTAGTCTTCCTACGGTTGGTTTTTTGATCGAGAGAGCCGAGGTCGTCGATGTTGAGAGCATTCACCGAGTGCGCGAATTTCTATTGAATGGGGTCGCCTCCAAGCTCTACTCATCATTTCTCGATGTGTACACGAATAACACGAGCGATGACCAGTACGCGGCGGACGCTGAATCAATAGCTAGACGGTCACTTAAGAACCTAGCGTTATCCTACCTGATGAGAAGCGACAAGGATGAGGCTGTTACGCTAGCGCAGGAGCAGTTTGTTCAGGCTAGCAATATGACCGACCAACTGTCGGGCCTACGCTGCCTAGTCAATAGTAGCGCAGATGCCGCTGTTGAATTAAAGCGCGATGCGCTAGATAGCTTTTATAAGCAATGGAGTCACGAGCCACTCGTGGTTGATCAATGGTTCGTGGCGCAGGCGGTCTGTCAGTTGCCTGGTAGCTTGGCTCAAGTTAAGCAGTTGCTTGAACATGCGGACTTCGATATTCGCAACCCGAATAAAGTACGGTCTCTGATTGGTGCGTTCTGTGGGCAGAATCATACTGGATTCCATGATGCCAGTGGCCAGGGTTATGAATTCTTGGCGGATCAAGTGCTGGTTCTAGATAAGCTGAATCCGCAGATAGCCTCTAGACTCCTAACACCGTTGACACGGTGGAGGAAATTCAGCGCTAAGCGGCAGGGATTAATGCAGGCGCAACTTCGGCGGATCAAGGCGCAAGAAGAATTATCAAAGGACTTATTTGAAATCGTGGAGAAGAGCACGATCTAGTTTGCGCCTATAGAGACGCTATAAAAGCGAAGCAAATAAAAAAGGTGGCCTAGGCCACCTTTTTTATTCAAGCAATATTTGCGTTTTACTATGCGACTTCCTGCACGTTAATCACGGGAATATTCTTCGCCCGGTCTGCCGCTTCCATAAAATCAGCAATCTCGTTGAAGTTCATATAACGATAGATGCTATCAGCCATGGTGTTGATGTTGCCCATATAGCTCATGTATTCATCCATGGTCGGGATTTTACCGAGCGCCGCGCAGACAGCTGCCAGCTCTGAGGATGAGAGATAAACATTCGCTCCCTGACCGAGCCGGTTGGGGAAGTTTCGCGTAGAGGTCGATACGACCGTAGAGTTTGGAGCGACTCGTGCCTGATTGCCCATGCATAGCGAGCAGCCTGGCATTTCGGTTCTTGCGCCCGATACGCCGAATACATTGTAGATTCCTTCTTCGCTTAGTTGGTGCTCATCCATTTTCGTTGGAGGCGCGATCCAAAGCTTCGCAGGAAGGCCGCCGTCGACCTGCTTTAAGACCTCGGCAGCCGCCCGGAAGTGACCGATGTTAGTCATGCAAGATCCGATGAAGACCTCGTCGATCTGTGTGCCCTGTACATCGGAAAGAGTCTTCACGTCGTCTGGGTCATTTGGGCAGGCCAGCAATGGCTCAGTAATCTCGTTAAGATCGATCTCGATTACCTTGTAGTATTCTGCATCTGCATCAGGTTCGAGCAGTTCTGGATTCTCCAGCCATGCTTCCATAGCTTGTGCGCGTCGCTCTAGGGTGCGCGCATCCTGATAGCCATTGTCGATCATCCAGCGAAGCAGCGTGATGTTTGACTTGAAGTACTCGATGATTGGCTCTTTATTTAGACGAACGCTACAGCCGCCGGCTGAGCGTTCTGCTGAGGCATCGGAAAGTTCAAAAGCCTGCTCAATCTTGAGGTCAGGAAGGCCTTCGATCTCGAGAATGCGTCCGGAGAAAATGTTCTTCTTGCCTTTCTTTTCGAGAGTGAGATCGCCGCTCTTTAGTGCCTCATAAGGAATCGAGTTGACGAGATCGCGCAGCGTAATACCAGGCTGCATTTTTCCCTTAAAGCGAACTAAAACAGATTCAGGCATATCCAGAGGCATAACACCGGTCGCCGCTGCGAAGGCAACAAGACCAGAACCTGCTGGGAATGAGATGCCGATAGGGAAGCGTGTATGAGAATCGCCTCCAGTGCCTACCGTATCGGGCAGCAACATGCGGTTTAGCCAAGAGTGGATGATGCCGTCGCCTGCGCGCAGTGAGACACCACCGCGTGTCTGGATGAAATCTGGAAGCGTGTGCTGTGTATCGATGTCGACTGGTTTGGGGTAGGCCGCCGTATGACAGAAGGACTGCATAACAAGGTCTGCAGAGAAGCCAAGGCAGGCGAGGTCTTTCAGTTCGTCGCGGGTCATGGGGCCAGTTGTATCTTGACTACCCACTGTGGTCATCTTCGGCTCGCAGTAGCTGCCTGGTCGAACACCTTTGACACCACAGGCCTTACCCACCATCTTCTGGGCGAGAGTGAAGCCCTTGTCTGATTCCGCTGCGGTAACTGGAATGCGGAAAACACTAGAAGGCTCCAGGTTTAACTCTTCGCGGGCGCGTTGCGTCAGCCCGCGTCCGATAATCAATGGAATTCGACCGCCGGCTCGAACTTCGTCGAGTAGGACTTCAGTCTTCAATTCGAATTCTGAAATCAGCTCGCCACTTTCATGATTAGTAATGCGGCCTGTGTATACGTCGATATCGATGATGTCGCCGGTATTCATATTGTCGACTACTGTCTCAATTGGCAGGGCGCCGGCATCTTCCATAGTGTTGTAGAAAATTGGAGCGATGTTGCCACCGATACAAATCCCGCCATCTCTTTTGTTAGGGATGTGGGGCATGTCATCGCCGATGTGCCATAACACCGAGTTCGTGGCTGATTTGCGTGATGAGCCAGTACCCATAACATCGCCAACTAGTGCAACTGGATGACCGGTCAGCTCTAGCTCCTTGATTTGTTCCTCGGCATTGGTCACGCCGTCTCTTGGGTTTTTATACATCGCCTGCGCATGCAGCGGGATGTCAGGGCGGGACCAGGCATCCTGAGCGGGTGAAAGGTCGTCCGTATTTGTTTCCCCAGGAATCTTATATACCGCGGCAGTAATCTTGTTCGAGAGTTCAGGTTTGTCGGTAAACCACTGCGCATCCGCCCAAGACTGGAGTACACGTTTCGCCTCTACATTGCCGCCCTTAGCTTTCTCCGCCACGTCATGGAAGGCTTCGAACATTAGCAGGGTATGGCAAAGCTCATCGGCAGCAGCGGTGGCCAGAGTGTCTGTATCCAGCAGCTCAACAAGGGTCGAGATGTTGTAACCACCCAGCATTGTGCCAAGTAATTTGACGGCTAGTAGTTGATCGATAAGCGGTGATTTGGCTTCGCCTTTTGCGAGAGCGGATAGGAAGCCTGCCTTAACATAGGCCGCTTCATCAACACCGGCTGGCACACGGTTGGAAAGTAGATCCAGGATGAATTCTTCTTCGCCAGCAGGTGGTGATTTCAATAACTCGACGAGACCTGCAACTTGTTCTGCAGATAAGGGCTTCGGGACTATGCCTTGCTCGGCGCGTTCCGCTACGTGTTTTCTGTAAGCTTCTAACAAAGTTTTATCCTCTTCGATTCAGCGCTGTCAGTGAAATAAATCGATCGGCGTTGTAGTGCGATCGAAATGTTTATAAAGAATCACTTAACAGGGGTGTCATCTTGCAAATGGATTGGGCTGGTCTGCCTATTGCCTGAGATTCATTGCTAAAGAGAGTTGCAAATCATCTCGATTCTGAGCAGAGCAGGAGCCTAAAATGTGCGCGTAGTCTACTGTAAAATCAGGTAAAAATCCAGTTGGCGACCAGCTCAAGCGATGACTTTTCCAGTGGTTTTCAATAAATATGAATTCTTTTAGCGAAGTACAGTTTGTGCGCGAAGTAATGTTGCAGACAGTTTACAATTGAACAAATCTTGTTAAGGTCTCCGTCCTGGGCCCTGACTAATATGCCTCAATCGCGTTAACACCATGGCCTCCACCAAAACACCTTGTCTCGGCATTTGCTCTACGACCTCCGTAGGAGATGTCGTGTGCCGTGGCTGTAAGCGTTACGCTTTCGAGGTGATCGATTGGAATGGCTACGACATCGAGGCGAAGTCGGCGGTTTTGAGTAGGATAGAGAGACTCAATACGCAAATTCTAGAGAATAAACTGCGAATATTTTCGGTGCCGAATCTCAAGGCAGGCCTAGAGCGCTTTCAAATCCCTTACGATGAGTTGCTCTCACCCTATTGTTGGCTGCACAACCTGCTGAAGAAGGGGCACAGCCGTATACAGAGCCTAGAGGAGTATGGCGTCTACGCGTTAGGCAGCTATGCAGGCATGCCATTGTCGGAGTTGTGCGAGATCATAGAGAATGATCTGCTGTTACTCAGTGAGGCGCATCACGCACGTTATTTTTCGCCAACGAAATTCGGTAACAAAAACCGCTCATAGCGCAGGCATTACAGAGGGAACTTCTCTAGCCGCAGGCCCTGGCCATCTATCTCGACAAACCAGCCGTGGCTGTCCCAATCCCCTAGCACAACTCTCTGCGCCTTATCCTTGCCCAGTTCCAATTGATGAATCTGCGGCCGGTGGGTGTGGCCGTGTATCATCAGTTTCTGCTCAGTCTCGCGTAGACGCTGCTCAACTGAGGCAGCATTCACGTCCATAATCGCGTTCTCTTTGGTCAAGGTTGCCTGTTGGCTCTGTTGCCTAGCCTGATCGGCGAATACGCGGCGCTCAGTGAGCGTTTTATTGAGGAAGTCCTGCTGCCATGATTCTTGACGCACCGTATTGCGGAATTTTATGTACTCAACATCATCCACACACAGATCATCTCCATGCAGGACTAAGGCGGGACCAATGGGTGTATCGATTACAGTAGAATCATCGATTAGTGTGGCGCCACAGCTCGCTGCATAGCCGGCTCCAATCAAGAAATCACGGTTGCCATGCCCAATGAAGATGTCTGTTCCAGCATCATGAAAGCGTTTCAGAGCCTTCGCTACAGCTGTGCTGAGCTCAGTCGCATCGTCATCGCCAATCCAGACCTCAAATAAGTCACCCAGAATATACAGCTCGCCGCAGCTCGCCGCGTTTCTCTCTAGAAACGCAAACAGTGCTGCGGTGATATCTGGCCTACCTTGTTGCAGGTGCAGATCGGAGATGAGCAGGATTCTGCTAGACAAGGTTAGTCTTCTTCGGTGACTTCGACTGATTCGATGATTATCTCGTTGACTGGCACATCTTGATGCCCGTCCACAGACGCCGTCTCACATACCTTTAGCTTGTTGACCACGTCCATGCCGTCTGTCACTTTGCCGAAAACAGCATAGCCCCAGCCTTGATCGTTCTTGCTGGTGTGATTCAGGAAGTGATTGTCGCCTACATTGATGAAAAATTGTGATGTGGCGGAATGAGGAACTGCCGTTCTTGCCATCGCCAAGGTGCCGATTAGGTTTTTAAGACCATTGTCGGCCTCGTTCTCGATGGGTGTTCCATTGTCTTTCTGCGCAAGACCAGATTCGAAACCACCGCCCTGAATCATGAAGTCGTTGATAACTCGATGAAAGATGGTGCCATCGTAGAATCCGGATTTGGCATACTGTACGAAATTGGCGGCCGAAATTGGTGCCTTGTCGAAATCGAGTTCTACGGTAATTGCGCCGTAGTTGGTCTTTATTGTGATCATGTTTACTACCCGTTGAGTGAAGCTTAAATCTTACTCCTAAGTTTCGCTCATAAACGGGCGAAATTGAGTAAGGGAGATACCGAAAAATAGGTGATTAAACCCAGTGTCTAAACTAGGTGCATAAACCCAGTGTGCTACTTGCCGATGAAACTTTTTGTTATGGCAATGCAGAAGCCGCTATAATAAGCGTTTTACGCGCGCCACGACAGTCTCAGTTTCAGATTGAAGTGCAATGCCAGCAGAGATAGAAGAACCCTCGCGATGACAGATCAAAAATCCGATAGCACCACAACCGATGGGGCTGTCGATAGTAGCACTTCGTCCAATTTCATCCGTAACAAGATTGCTCATGATCTTGAAGAGAATAAGCATGGCGGTCGCGTGCACACTCGATTCCCTCCAGAGCCGAATGGCTATCTGCATATCGGCCATGCGAAGTCTATTTGCCTCAACTTTGGTGTGGCGGCAGAAAATTCGGGGCTGTGTAATCTCCGCTTCGATGACACCAACCCAGAGAAGGAGAGCCAGGAGTATGTCGATGCTATCAAGGACAATATTTCCTGGTTAGGCTTTCAATGGAATGGCGATGTGCGCTACTCCTCGAATTATTTCGAGCAATTGTACGAGTTCGCGGTGCAGCTCATTGAGTCTGGGAAGGCATGCGTCTGTGACCTAAGTGCAACTGAGGCGCGAGAGTATCGCGGCTCGTTGACAGAGCCGGGTCGGAATAGCCCACACCGGGATCGGTCGATAGAAGAAAATAAGGACCTGTTTAAGCGTATGCGAGCTGGCGAGTTTGCCGATGGAGCCTGCAGCCTGCGTGCAAAAATCGATATGGCCTCGCCGAACATGAACATGCGCGATCCTGTTTTATACCGGATCAGGCATATAGAGCACCATCAGACCGGAACTCAGTGGTGTATCTACCCGACTTACGACTATACGCATTGCATATCTGATGCGATCGAAGGCATTACTCATTCGCTGTGTACGCTAGAATTCGCGGATCACCGTCCTCTGTACGACTGGATATTGCACAGTCTAGATATTACATCCCTAGCTGGGGCTAGTGACCTGAGCGGCACAGACAGTGACTACGTGCTGCCGGAGCAGACCGAGTTCGCGAAGCTGAAGCTAAATTACACGATCGTGGGCAAGCGTAAGCTCAAGGAGATGGTAGAGACGAATGTCGTGGAAGATTGGGATGACCCGCGCATGCCGACTCTGGCTGGAATGCGAAGGAGAGGCTTTACCGCCACCGCCATCCGAAATTTTTGTGAGAGTGTTGGTGTGGCACGTAGCGACAGCATCGTCGATCTTGGCATGTTGGAGTACGCGATTCGAGATGACCTAGACAAGAATAGCCCGCGAGCAATGTGCGTACTGAACCCGGTCACCGTCGTGCTGACGAATTTGCCGGATGAGCATCTCCAGGTCCTTAGCATGGCAAATCATCCGAAGGTTGATGAAATGGGCCGACGCTCGGTTCCTCTTACGAAGCGAGTTGTGATCGATAGAGCAGATTTCGAAGAGACGCCTGTGCAGGGTTTCAAGCGCCTGATTGCAGGTGGCGAGGTGCGCTTGCGTGGTGCTTATGTGATCAAATGTGATGAGGTGATTAAGGACGATGCAGGAAAACTCATCGAGCTACATTGCAGCGTCGATCTGGATACGCTTGGTAAGAAGCCGGAAGGGCGTAAAGTAAAAGGTGTGATCCACTGGGTATCCGAAACTCAGGGAATACCTTTGAGCGTGCGGTTGTATGATCGGCTGTTCAATGTCGAGAATCCGGAAAGTAAAGACATCGAAGACTTTCGTGAATGCCTGAATAAAGATTCATTGGTCGAGATTACATCTTGTATCGCGGAGCCATCGATAATAGAAGAGGGCGCGTCATCGAGTTATCAATTCGAGAGAGAGGGCTATTATTGCCTAGATGAGAAAGATTCATCGGAGAGCAAGCTCATTTTTAATCGAACCATAACCCTGCGAGACTCGTGGTAGGCGACCACCTTCTATGAAAGAACAATCGAAAATAAATAAAGAGTATGCCGTGTTAAATATTTACAACAGCCTTACGCAAACTAAAGAAGAATTTAAGCCAATCAATGAAGGCAAGGTCGGCATTTATGTTTGTGGAATAACGACCTACGATTACCTGCACTTAGGTCATGCACGCATGATGGTGGCGTTCGATGTTGTGACACGTTACCTGCGAGCGCGCGGCTATGAAGTGAACTACGTGCGCAACATTACTGACATCGACGACAAAATTCTAAACCGCGCTAAAGAGAATGGTGAATTATTCTCTGATCTTACCGATCGGTTCATCGATGCCATGCATGAGGATGAGGCGGCTTTAGAAGTGCTTCCGCCGGATGTTGAGCCGCGGGCGACAGGGCATATTGACGAAATCGTCGATATGATTACGCTGCTCGTTGAGAAAGACATGGCCTATAGGGCGGACAACGGTGATGTTTATTTCTCCGTTATGAGTTTTCCAGGCTATGGAAAACTATCCAAAAAGAAGATGGACGAGTTGTTGGATGGCGCGCGTATAGAGGTAGGCGAGCTGAAGAAAGATCCCAGAGATTTTGTGTTATGGAAGTCATCTCCAGACGATGGTGTCGGTTGGGACTCTCCCTGGGGTTATGGTAGGCCTGGCTGGCACATTGAGTGTTCTGCTATGTCGACTTGCTGTCTAGGTGACAATTTCGATATTCATGGAGGCGGATCTGACCTGCTCTTTCCTCATCATGAAAACGAAGTTGCGCAATCAGAAGCGGCGACCGGTACGCGATTCGCGAATGTGTGGATGCACAATGGCCCACTACGTGTCGACAACGAGAAGATGTCAAAGTCGCTGAATAATTTCTTCACCGTGAGGGAAATACTGGAAGACTACGATGCCGAAGTTGTTCGTCATCTATTGATAGCGAGCCACTATCGTAGCCCGATCAATTATTCTGAGCAAAGCCTGCAGCAGTCTACCAGTGTATTGGAGCGCTTCTATAACTGTCTGAAGGGTTTGGATATCGCGAATGCGAAGTCGTTAACTAATAGTCGCTTCGAGAAGGCATTCTTCGCGGCGATGGACGATGATTTCAACACGCCGGAGGCCTTTAGTGTTCTTTTCGAGATGGTGAAGGAGATTAACAAGAATAAGGAGATTGACTCTGGACTTGCGAATCAACTCGGCGCCTTGCTCGTGGGACTAGCCAACCTGCTTGGTATTCTGCAGAGCACTCCCGAGGAATTCCTGCGCAGCAATGTCGCTATAGAGGTAGATGAGCAGGAGATAGATCAGCTGATAGCGGCGCGAAAACAGGCTCGCGCAGACAAGGATTGGGCGCGAGCGGATGAAATACGCGACCAATTAGCGGCGATGAAAGTTGTTGTGGAAGACGGCGCCGATGGCAGTGGCTGGCGAATAGAGCGCTAGCAACAGTTTCTGCTTTGTCTGAAACGCCCGAAGCATCGTGTCTTTAGCTGAAAAGCAATGGAATCAAGCATTGACTGGTACCATCGACGTGAGTATTATTCCGTCCTCTCGAAAACGAAGCGTTTCCGAGAATTTTAGACCCATTATCGGGGTATAGCGCAGTCTGGTAGCGCGCTTGCTTTGGGAGCAAGATGTCGGGAGTTCAAATCTCTCTACCCCGACCAATTTAGTTGGTTCATTCAATGTGGATCAATAGTGCGGATTCACGCGATTCCCTGAATCAGCGCAGTTTAGCGATCAATGGTGACTGTAGCTCAGCTGGTAGAGCCCTGGACTGTGACTCCGGTGGTCGCGGGTTCGAACCCCGTCAGTCACCCCATTATTTGCGACATCCTCTTAGTCAAATACCGCGGCCGAACTAAAACTTGTGTTCTAAAGGTCTATTTCTGTAGTCAATCCGACAACAGTTGATAGAATCTCACTATGTCTGAGCAAAAAGCCAAAACCATCAATGGTGCCCCCACGCCCCTTTCTTCTCTAAATGTAGGTTCACCCAGCCTGTTGGAAGATTCTAAGGCTGGACCGTTAGCCCGATTGTCTAGAATATATCGCCGACTGAACGATGTGATGTCAGGCATGTACACCGGAGTAGGGTGCGCAGGAACCCCGCACGAACAGCATCGCTACGACGAACAACCAAAGAGCAAGAACCTTAACGACTGAAGCAATTCCACCCAGACGCGCACTACCCATAGCCAGCTAGAGGAATTCGTGTAAAATACACGCCGATTCGCCCCAGCCTAAAGCTAAGCGAATAATCCGCGCCCGTAGCTCAACCGGATAGAGCACCGGCCTTCTAAGCCGGGGGTTCCAGGTTCGAGTCCTGGCGGGCGCACCAAACAAAGAACCTGCGGTTCGAAAGCTGCGAAAGCAGCGCACACGGCCAGAGGCCGCCCGCAGGGTCAGAAATTTGGCTAAGCCAAATATCTGATGAGTCCTAACCTCCAACTTCCCCAACCCCTAGCAAAACCCCAAAAGAAGGAGTAGTTTCTCAACTCTAGATCAAGAACCAACACGAGAATAAAAAATGAAGAACAACCACCCCCGAAGACCCGCCGCCGTAGCCAAGTCAGTCCAAAACGACCAGCTCCCAAGAATGCGCGCAACCTTCTTCATCCTAGCAATACTCCTATTCCTAGTTGTAACCCTAAGCCCGGTCTCAAAGCTATTCGCCGCAGAGGACAACGAGTTCGCCGGTGAACGAATAGTCCACCTCCTACAAGAACCAAGACACAGAACGGTACACAACGAGGGCGATCTCTACCTCCTGGACGTGCAGATCAACCCAGGCGATATATCCCTACCTCACGTCCACGACCAGCCCATCATGCTGACCTACATCAGCATGGCCGATGGCCCGCGCGATGGTCAGATCGGCAGCAATATCGACTACGCCCACGAGTCGGTAACCCACAAGGTGCCTAACGCGGGTCCTGGCCTATTCCGCATCATTGCCCTAGTTAATGGCAGCGCAGGAAATATCGACCTGCAGTCAGATAGACCGTCCGGCTTAAGCGGTGAGCCAGAACTCGAAAATGCCTGGTTTAGATCCTACCGTGTTGAACTCGCTCCGGGAGAGGAAACCGAAGTTCAGTTGCATCAACTACCCAGCGTGGTCGTTCAGGTTGTCGATGGCTTGCTGCAAGTCACTAGAGATGACCAAGTGATCGATGAGCTCGACCATCCTGGCAACTGGTCATGGCGAAAGGCCGGGCAGTCTTATTCGGTTAAAAATGTTGGAGGTATTGCTACAGCTGTAGTGATCAACGAGGGCAGGTTCTAGCTAGAACTGTTATTCACCTGATTGCTGTTCGCGATCTTCTCTCTGCAGCCCCCGTCGTAGGCCTCAATTCTATTCCGATGACCGAATCTGTTTCTCCCAGTGATGCACGCCGACTAGTTCTGGCTCGCCAGGGTTTGGCTAGCCGACGCACGTTTGGTAGTGGGCTAGAGGCGACGCAGAAAGCCATCGAGCACCTAGGCTATGTACAGATCGATACGCTCTCAGTTGTCGCTAGGGCGCATATTCACACTCTCTGGAATCGAGTCTCTGCCTTTAAGGCCACCGATATAGATCAGCTGCAGGAGCAGGGGGCCGTATTCGAGCATTGGGCTCATGCTCTAGCTATCTTGCCGATGAGGGACTACCGCTACTCTCTGCCGATGATGCAACGCATCGCCTCCGGCGATACCCATTGGTATCCGAAAGACCGTAAGCAGGTGAACAAGGTCCTGAAGCGTATTCGTGAAGAGGGGCCATTAAGCGCTAAGGATTTCAAAGATAAGAAGAGCAGTGATGCTATGTGGTCACGCTCCCCGTCAAAGATAGCGTTGGAGCAACTCTTCATGGAGGGGGAGTTGATGGTTCCCCGCCGCAATAATTTTCACAAAGTCTACGATCTACGCGAGCGCGTGTTGACTAGTGATGTCGATGTCAGCACGCCGACGATCGAGGAGCTGTGTGGTCATTTGATCGGGAGCTATCTGCGCGCGCAGGGCCTTGCTCAGATTTCAGAACTGGTCTATCTGCGTAAGGGGCTTGGAAAACAGATGTCCCAAACTGTGGCCGATTTTGTCGAAGCGGGTATGCTGCAGAAGCTAGACGTTAATGGACAGATCTATTACGCAACACCGAAATCCCTAGACGTTATCGATCAACGACCACCCAGTCCTAAGTTGCGAATTCTGTCGCCATTCGACAACGCAGTCATTCAGCGCAAACGCCTCGCCTCACTCTTCGAATTCGACTATCAGATCGAGTGTTATGTGCCCAAGGCGAAACGCAAGTTTGGTTATTTCTGTCTGCCGGTATTGCGCGGCAATCGATTCGTTGCGCGTCTCGATGCGAAGGCGGATAGGAAGACCGCTGTGTTTCATGTAATGAATCTGTATCTAGAGAGAAGCGTTAAGAACCGAGAGGCTTTTCTGGTTGCCTTAAGAGCAGAGCTGGAGCGCTTCGCCAAATTCGATGGCTGCACCTCAGTGGAGATTCATGCCATTACGCAGTTGGAATAAACAGGCGTCGCTGCAGGTATGCTTCGCACACCGAGAAGCATGAGTAGTGTGCTATAAAGCGTTCAGTTTTTATGGCTTGGTTAGTGGGTAAGGAAGAAAGTATGGAATCGGCAGTAATGAATTTGTTC
>Ga0307985_10000239_pt1 | contig 33697 bp, 16 predicted proteins | sample EllFjometageno80_FD_203155 | JGI IMG/M metagenome (GOLD analysis project Ga0307985, IMG submission 203155) | Marine microbial communities from Ellis Fjord, Antarctic Ocean - #80 | ecosystem: Environmental > Aquatic > Marine > Unclassified | place: Southern Ocean | collected 2014-10-09 | reverse complement strand
ATTGAACCATTGACCCAAGTCATGTGTGGTCTAATCACTCGCAATATAGTTGAATCTATGAATAAAGAACCATCTGTTGATGTAGGGACAATATCCAATGAAATTTTGATCCGTAATGATGTTGCATCTGAATGTGGCCTAAACCTCATTGATACAGAATTCCAATTCATAGTGAAATCTTTGTTCGAAGACGTGTTGGTATTGATCAATGTACCATTTATATCCAAAGAAGAGACTTCTATATTGTATTGTCCAAATACATCACCTGTTCTCTTCCCATAGCTGTATACTGACCATGCGTGATCAGTAAAATTGGAAGGAATATCATAAGTTGTTTCCAGATAAGCAACTCCTTGTCCATTTCCAGAATATGCAGAACAGTTGTTGACAATATCTCGATTCAGAGCAGTTACTGAACCATTGCTCAAGGAAGTATTCCAAATCATTAGGTTGTCTATCATCCCCTCAAAATATGAATTATCTGCGCGATTAACTCCCAATTTGTATAAATCGAAATTATTTACTGAACCATTTGGAAATGCATTGCTATTTACCAAAACGCCATCCATATATTGTCTCGTCTCTCCAGCATCATATACGGTTACTAAATGAGTCCAATGTTGAGGAGTTACATCTCCAAACGCCTTTGATTGATTATTATGTAATTTCCATTGATTACTCGAAATCATATGTTGGAAGGATTGGTTAGAACCTGCATTATCGTCTATTGCGAAAGTTGCTGCATAAGTCGTTTGATTCGAAACATTAGCCCACACCCATTGGCTAACAGTGAAATTACCAAGCCAGTCATCTACATTGACTTTAGCATAATCATCAATACCATCATACCACAAACAATTGCCATCGATGCAATTCCTCCAATTACTTGTATCCATACCATATAACGAGAAATCGCCTCCATTAGGCGCACTATCATTAGTTTGATTACCTGAACCTTCTTCAAAGTCCCAGTGATGAATTAGATTGTCTGCCTGTGGTGTATAATCTCCTGCCACATAGAAAGCCGATGATGGTATTGTAGATTTAGACATGTTTGGGCCTTGCCAAGATAATAGCAACCCGTGAGGTCCGCCACCTTGGAAGAACTCGACCCTGAAATCATGAATTCCCGCTGACAGATTCATTGATACAGAATATTCTCTCATTCCGTGCATTGCATAATTTTGGATAACGCTAACTCCATCAATCCACAATTCGGAACCATCATCAGAATTAAGGTACAGAGTCCAATTCCCTGTTTCGGGGATGTCGATTAATCCACTGAATCTCGCACCCCAATCCTCCTTGAACCGGTTATCCAGGCCAAAATAGGGATTATTCGATGAAGAGTATGCCAGGCTAGTTTCAGTACGAATGTGGTCGGGAACTCTATCGATTAAATCTGGCATCGTAGCTGAATTGAAACTGATGCCTTCATTATCGAAATATTCGGCATATATCCCAGGCAATGAATCACCAGATTCCTGTGTACATTCAGTTGATATTTGTGCCTCTACTGCCCCACTTCCACCTTGCTTCGTACTATTCTGATAGCCCCAACTAAATTCATCACCTGTTGAGATGGTTGGCGATGATGCGTTCCAATACCTTGACCCACTAGACCAAGAATTATCTGTGGTATCAAATCCCCCATTGGGTAAGTAATTCTTATTCCAGTTACCGTCATTACTACCCCATGAAGCATAACCCATCACATTGCTAATATTGGTAATGAATTCTGTCTCTTCATCGAAGATTACTGGAAGTCCTAAACTTCCATTCAAGGTTGTATTTGCAGTATACAAGTCATCATTCCAATATTTGTATCCAGAACTATTTCGGTTAGTAGCCAAATCCAAAACAAATGTTCCTCTTTGGCCAAGTGAATTATTCGCTTTTTCTATTAAACCAAGGGCGGTTTCAACTGTATATCCAGTTAGTCTGGTAACCAAATAGAATCCATATTCTTGCCTGGTAAAGACTTCCATTTCTTTTCCTGCCAATGGCCCATATTGGTGAGCACCCCACGAATCGGCGCCGATACTGCCATTATACTGGCCACCTAGCAAACTAAATTCTTGGTCAAAACTAGCTTTGTCAGCACCTCCATTAATACGAAGAGGGATTCCTTTGGTTGTTACCAAATAATTGAGCGAATTACCTAGAGACCTATTGTTTAACATTTCAAAAAATGGTAGCATGAAATAACTTTCAAATTGTCCTCTATTAATCGTTTCACCCGTTGGAGTATCGCTATCATTGAAAATGAAGACCCTATCCATAGAAATATTTCTTGCGTTTACAAAGGCCCATCCGATTGTTTTGCTGGCTTCAGAGTTATTATTTATCAAAACACCAACATCGGAATAATCTATCACAGTCAGTAGATCAAACCCAGAGGGAATAGCAATGTTTTGCCATGGAGTTTGATTCCAAATATCGCTACCAGTACTAGCATGAAACCCGTTAAAGGCTTGCTTTAGAGTCCAAGGGTTTTCTTCAGTTACAATTTCTACCTTTTCGCTAACAACATTATCCAACACTGGCACCAGTACAGAATTCGCAATCATAATGATTGCGAACAATATAGCACTGCGCGTTAGACTCACATTTGTTGGGTGTATCTCATTGGTTTAGCCCTATCGGGAAAAGGATTGCTAAAAAGGACTCTCGGCGTAATATTTAATTGATGATAAACGGCGTTATTGGGTTGATTAATTCATTATATTGCGAACTTAATATGTAGGGAGGCCTCTCCTGCTTGAACCATGGCAGAACTGTATATGTCCAGAACCTGCAAATGGGGAATTCTGAAAGTCGTTGGTGGAGAGGTCTGGAACTACACCGCTGATGCACTTATCACTCCTGCAAATAATCGATTATCTGGTCGTGAAGGAATGGATGCTTTGATTCATGCAAAAGCAGGGCAAGATTTAACAGATTTTACCCGCGAAATTTGCTTGGTGAAGAGGAAAACCAACGAACCACCTTGTGTTGTGACCCAAAATGTTGTTTCTGAACCATACGGTTTATCTGCTAATTATAAGCATATTATTCACGTCGTTGGCCCAGATTGCAGAAGACCGAATCAAGATGAGGCCCGAAGAGAACTTCTCCCAGAGACTTATGTCAACTTATTCATCACCCTAAAGGAAATGAAATCTATCAAGTCAATCGTATCACCTCCGGTTTCAATGGGGATCTTCTCATACCCTCACCGAGAAGGTGCGCGTAAAACACTTGAGATGATACTAAATGCACTAGATGGTGAAGAAGACCCTGGTTTTAATGAATTTACTCTCGTTGTTAAAGAAAAGAATTTTATCAACAATTTACGAACTGTATATCGTGAAGGCGAAGACCAAATGCCAGGAATAGATACAACCAGTGAATGAGGGTTGTTGATGGTCGACCTTCCTTCTTTGGTCAAAAGTACCCTCGAAGGGGATAAACGTAGTTTTGATGCTGTCATGATGGTGACCGCTAGTGCTCGTAAAGCCAAAAGCGTCGTTGAAGTATTACCAAAAGAATTACCTTTGACCGTATTGACCAACCAATCAAAAATTAAAAAAACCCTAACTGAGGCAGGAATTGAAACGACGAAAATGGAAGAAAACCTTTCGGCTCAAGGACTCGGTGTGTTGAACCATGTTCACGATTTGATTTTACAAGGTATGGGGGAAGGTAGAATCTCGAGAGGCGAGAGATTGTTAGTAGTACTAGCAGAACCGATTGAGGGAGTTATTGTAATCGATACAAATGTTCTCAGCACCAACAGATTGGCTAATATATCTCACGAATTCAATATTGAACTTGCTATTTTGACCAAATTAATGGAATTGGCAAGGCATATTGGAAGTCGTGGCAGGGAAGGGCATTCAGTTGGAGCCTTATTCGCAATTGGTCCTTTACCAGCGTTGAGAAAGTATTCTACTGCTTTAGTTCTAAACCCATTCAAAGGACATCCTACTGAAAAGAAAGATATTGGAGATTATGCAAACCATGAGTCCATGGCTGAATTCGCTTGGTTAGATGGTGCGATTCTATTCAATAAAGATGGAATCGCAAGTGATGCTGGAAGATATATCCAAGTTCCTGCAGGAGTTGTACCAAAACCTGGTGAAGGAGGACGGCATCTTGCTGCTAGAGCCATTTCTCAACTAGCAGAATGTATTGCGATATGTGTTTCTTCAAATGGCTCAATCACATTATATGCTAATGGAAAAGACCGTTACAAAGTAAAATTGAGTTGAAGTTCAAACCTTATTTCTTCCTTCAAGATGTCTTTCGGCTGATGTGATTGCAATCTTGGCCAATTCTAAATCGGTTAGACTTGATTGCAATGATGCAGATTTAAGATTTCGCTCAATACTAAGTTTACTTCTTTTAATTGCAGCAATTCTTGCTGAATTCTCTTTGGGACGAATTGATTCTCCGCGCTGAGACATCAACCATTCCTCAAGGAGTGCTTTGCCCCATTCAGGTGCTCTAAGTCTTGCTGAAAGTAACATTTCAGATTGCCTATGCCTAAATCTAACCAAACCCTCTTGAGTTCTGTGAACTTGAATAGAACCAGGATTCCAACGATCAAGCGGTATGTGTAAATGCTCTTGGCAAACCAAATCACCATCATCATCAACAGTAAAATCCACTATTACAACACCTTGTGCCAATCTGAGGAATACTTGAGACATCTCATCATCAGCGACCCATTCTGAAATCTCTTCAGGTGTTTGTCCCCAATTCTCTTCACACCACACTTCGATTGCGGCCTTGTAAGATACCATCATTTAGTGCTCAAGGCGAGCGCACATGAACTTTCCCACATTTTGTGATTGGTAATTAGAGAGTTATTCAATAGATTTGGTGTGAGCATTGAAGGAGGAAGAGGGTTTGGCAAGTCTATGGTTGTCGATGACTTCATGGCAATAGATGCCGACTGGACTTTGGTCTGGGTTGCCATTATCGTCTGGGCAATCATACTGCGGTCATGGGAAAAAAGTGGTATTTTAGACCGCTGGAACTCTTCTAGAGTTTTCAAGGTCATTTTGATGATCAGAGGAAAACAAGGATTGAGAATCTTGGAAAAGATTTCCAAACCACGAAGGTTTTGGAGAGCATATGGAGAAGTTTCCCTTTGGCTATGCAGCCTTGCTCTATTCGCAGTTACTTTAGTGGTGATATTATCATTCATCAGCGCATTACTTTCACCTCCTACAATAGACCCTCCGAGTGTAAGCGAAATGGTTGCAATTCCAGGATTGAATCCTATTATCCCACTTGGTTGGGGTGTAATCGCATTCGTTGTATCTTTGATTATTCATGAATTTGGGCACGGGCTAATAGCAAGAGCTCATGGAATGAGAGTCCGTTCTTTTGGCCTGTTAATGTTAGGACCCCTTCCATTAGGCGCATTTGCCGAGCCTCAGTACCAAGAATTAATGCGCGCTCCAAGACGTGAACGATTGAGAATGTTTGCTGCTGGGCCCGCAACCAATCTCTTTGCTGCATTTGTTTTGATGATAATGATGGGAATGCTAGCATCACAAGTGGTAGCCGTAAATGATCACATCCATGTAAGAGAAATCGTCAAAGATTCTGGTGCTGATTTAGGTGGCATGCAACCTTGGGACACATTAGTTTCAATCGATGGGCAAGAAATTATTGGTATCGATGGGTTTCGTGATACACTCGGCAATTATTCATCAGGCGAGCGAATAGATATCGTGGTGCGCAGAGAGAGTGGGCTTAGGGAGACTATTACAGTAAATCTAACTGATAAACATCAATATTATTCTGAACTAGGATGGAGTAATGAAAGCCTTGTAAATCTTGGAGTTGAAGTTGGCGACCCATTTTTGGGAGTAGTAGGGATGTCTGAAGGCACTGCTGGAATTGATAGGCTAGCAGGTCCATTCTCGCCACGGTGGCAGGGGAATACTTTGGAAACTGCTATTTCAGTCCCTATTCACTCACTTACAATAATGCTGACTCCTTTCCAAATGAATGGAGTCGCGATACATCCATTTGAACAATCATTGCTACAAGCTGGTGATGGAATAGTTGCATCACTAATAGGACTTGATGGAATTGTTTTCTTAGTTAATTTGTTTTTCTGGCTAATGTGGGTCAATATTTTATTAGGATTTACCAACCTAATACCAATGGTTCCTTTTGATGGTGGACATATGTTTAGAGATTTACTACATGGTAGTATTTCTGGGGTCAAGAAAATCGGTAAGAAATTGAAGTTATGGAATATACATGCGCTAAAAGTAGATCACTTTGCCAGTAAAGCCTCTTCAATGTCGTCGTTGTTTTTCTTTATTATTCTTGTATTCCTTATGGTAATACCTTACTTCTAATCAACGACTACGACGTCTTGCTAATTCAGCAAAGATATCAGTTTGGTTTTTTATTTCATCTGTTCCTGTGATTTGCTCTTCTACAATTTTGCTAATATCTAATTGGGCTGCAATATCTGTTCGTATTGCTCTAACTTCCAAATTATGCAATGTTTGGTTTTGTTCTGCAGCATTTGAACAAACTAATGCAATGAACTTGTGTAATGGCATTCCATCTTGCCAATTGAGGTAAGGCGTACCATTTCTATTGAGCGGAAATGGTGGTATTGATTTTGCTAATTGCCTCAATCGGCCTTTGAGATTATTGGTCTCAACTCTAAATATCATCCACGAATCTCCTCTAATACCTTTTCTTCTATGAGCATATAATGGCATTAGGTTACACCTTTGGCCTTCATTTACCATCGCTAAATATTGTGCCATTGTTCTACCAGAGAGATATAATTTACTTGCTTTTGTGGTTTTGACTTCGATTGGAAAGCAAATATCACCTCTAAGTGCTAATAAATCGCCTGAACCTTCCATTCCTGAACCTGCCGCTCTAACAACCAAAAATGGGCGGGTTATTGCCAATCTCATCTTCTCTTTTTGTTGTTCTGTACAGGACTTGATTACAGCCTCAACACCAGCAGGAACCCCCGCAATAACTTGCCGCAATTCCCGTTCATACTGACTCGACACATTTTGTCAACATTGTCAATCGTTATTGATAACTTCTATTGCAAAGAGCATTACTGCGGCTATTTGAGTAAAATTGAAGTCGCACCATCAATCAATAACTTTGTGACCTTCCTTCGTAAGCATTGTTTGTGGCTAAGGTAGTTATCAGGTGCGCCGATTTCAAATTGGCCTTTCGCTTGATGGAAACACTACGCAAAAAAGGCCTATCATTTACTCAACTTGAAATCGGACAAAGTTTGCCAAGTAAAGAAACGATTTGGTTTGGCAGTGAAGAAGAAGTTGAGAATGCGATGGGCGAAGGTCGAGGAATCGCTTGTAATATCGATTGCTGTGAATTGGCAGTCACTCAAGCAATGATTTTGAGAAACGGCCTGTCGACAATAGAAAACATCTCTATCGGAATAGACCCAGGTCCACGCCCAGGTTTAGCATGGTTAGCAGATGGAGTGCTGATGGGTGTTGCACAACTTGAAGGGATTGATTTTGTTGTTGAACACATTAATTCGATTATCACTGCTGCTGAATTTAAAAATATGACTTTACGAATTGGTGATGGTGCGCCATTATTACGAGATAGAATCATCAATAAATGTTTAGAAAATCAATGGAATATTGAAGAGGTAGATGAAGCAAAAACCTCTCGTGGACTATTACGTCATAACCACTCTACCTCTGCCATTAGAATCGCATTATTACGCGGCAAACGTGTTTGGCAACTACGTGTGCTGAAACCTACTGATGGCCAAATACGCTATATCCAAAATCAAAGCCGAACCGATAGTTCTGGTGCCAAGACCATTTCCAAAGAATTAGCCGCAAAGGTTGGAACTGGTGATTTGACGATGCCTCAGGCATTGAATCTGATGTGATGATCACTCTGTGTCTTCATCGTAGTCGTCTTCGTCGTCATCTTCGTCATCGTCTTCTTCCCAATCAGATTCTTCTTCATCAAAGGCTCCTCCACCATAATCAATAGAAGTTCTTGAAGCAATAGAAATAACGGAGATTACAACAATTATTGAAACTAATGCAAATATCCACTGTAATGGGTTTTCCCTAATACTATCCAGTCCACCCAAATACTTGGCATAAGCAACATCCACGCTGTGGGTTGCTGAATTATCATCATCATTTACTTCTGCGATTAAATTACCATAGTCAACTTCCACACGAATATACGAAACATCTTCTGCGGACCATGTAGTGGTGACTTCTCGTGTTTCACCACTACCAATTCCTAAGATTGTCATAACCTTGAATGGTGCCTCTGAATCTCCAGCAAAGAATGCAACCTTGAATGCTGCAGGTGTTTCTCCACCTTTGTTAATGACCTCGGTAGTAATATCAATCTTTGATGATGGAGCAACGTGGTCATCTGAAAGTATAATTGATTTAACACGTAATTCAGGGCCAACTGCTCCTAATCTAATCCACTGTCTTTCAAAGTCGGTATCATCGCTTGCCAATTCTGGAATTGGGCTTGCTTCGGAATTAGAAACTACTGGGAATTGATTTCCAGCAGCATCCCAACCAGTGATATAAAATCCAACGAAATCTCCAGCCTTAGGAATTATTCTTCCTTCGTCAGTCAAATCAACTGTTCCAGTCCAAATGACGTTTTGTCCATCTTGTTGCATCCCCAATACTGCAGAGCCTGCACCGATTGTCATTGTTCTTGTAGAATCTCGCATAACCCAGTGCACTAATTGCTCCGAGCCTGTTAGATCTGCATCTTCGGTTCCTTGGAATTCGATTGCAATATTGGTCAAATCATTATTGGCTGAAATATCGATCACATTCAATGGAGAAATACGACGTGTTACACGCGGTGAAGCATCATCCACTACAACTCTCAAAGTTGTCGAAACCAATGTTCCAGTCATGTCTTCTCCACGTCCAGGAATATTTGTTATTGAAATCAAACAAGTTCTAGTTGGTGATGATTGTAATGTCAGTGCAGCTGAAAGTGGAACCTCAACCGAATATTCTCCAGCAGATGTCAAGGAACCGTCGGACCAGACCTTCTCGCCATCAAATACTTCGACAAGAATACCAACATCCCGTGGCGCAGCAACATTGCTACCTTCGTAAACAACAGTTCCTGTAAAGGCTAATCTGTCATCCTTGCGAACTCTTGAACCATCAGCAATATGGCCTGTTCTTGGCTCACTGATGTCATCCACGTTGAAGTTTGAAGGGGCTAGCATCAAATCATTTTCAACTCTAAAGGTATGCTCTAACAGAAGTATTCGCGAATCATCAGCAGAACCTCTTTCCTTGAATAAGAGTGCAACATCACCCATTTCTTCATCTGGCCAATCCCAGCCGACTACGAAGTCAAAGGTTAGCATAATCCACGGTAATCCTGAATCATTGGTTGTCTCGTACATGTTACTGCTCTGTAGAAGAGTCAAATATTGGCTTTCAGACCAGAATGTATTATTAATTCCAGAATATGAGATTCTTTGAATATCTCGTAGAGGGTTAGGTCCTTCAAAGTCAAAGACCAATGAAATGTGTTCAAAATCAATAACTGTATTTGCATCAATGAAGCCTAGAGTAATTGTTTGTTGCATGCCTGAAAAGACTGCTCCATTATCTTCATGGCCTATCCAATCTAATCCAGTGAAAACTGCGCTTGAGTCTTTTCTTGTCCTAAATGTAGCATCATCATGGTCAAATCCTGTTTCAGATTCAAAGGTCAATATCTCATCTTCTTCAGTGATATATGTGTAATGAAGAGGGTTTCCTGCTTCATCGCCACCATCCCAGAAGTAAGAAACACGACCCATGTTAGCATTACGGGAATGGTCAATTGTAGTCATGAACCACTTGTTCTTAGAAACGGTATTGTTGTAAACAATCTTGGAGGCGTACTCATTTGAATCCGCTTCTCCATTACGATTCATGTCATGGTCTGCTTCAACCCAATACATTAATTTCAATGACATTGGGTGTCCAACTTCATCAATGACTAATACCTTGATATCTTGGTCTTTATTAGCAGCTTCATATCCATCATCCTTAGGATAAATATCTAATCTCTCAGGTGCAGTAGCATCGACCTTGAATGTTCTCCTCCAATCCGCATTCGGTTGCATTGTATGAGTTGGGTCTTTCTCGTTATATGTTTGAACTTCATATGTCATTCCAGTTGGAACATCAATATTGGGTAAATCAATTGTGATAAAGAATGAACCATTTGGATTGGTAGTATCTCTTGCAGTACTCTCAACCCAGCCATTGCGTGAAATTCTAACGTCAAATGCACTATCCTTTGGTGCATCATCAGTATCAGCGAACCACATTGCTCCTTGGAAGTGGATTTGCTCTCCAGCAGCAACCCATGAGTTATCAGGGGTATCATCAGAAGTGAATCCTCCATCATTATCTCTGACCTTCATCCATCCTAATCCAAATGTCCTATTGACTCTTAAGCCAGTATCTGATCTCAAATCTGCAGGTGAAAAACCAGCAGAACCAGAATTATCTAAACAATCTGTCATGAATTTTACTTCCGCTTGATCTGGGAAATCGCTTGTGACATGGAAAATCCAATGTATTTCTAAAGTTAAACCATAAATTGTATCGCTTTCAACGCTCCAAGAACTTCCATCGAGTTCAATATAACCCTCTGGGTCGTTTGGTGCAGGGAATACATCACCGTTCTGCCAAGTCATAGTAGGATTCTTGGCCATAGAATTGGTCAATAGAGTTAGAGATGCGCTAGTCATAGACGTGGCATCTTCACCTATCACGTGTCTTGTTACAACTTCATATGGCTCAACCCTCTCATGCAATACTTCTCCTACTGGTATTGAAATGTCAAGATTTACTGTCTGCATTGTATAGGTGATAGAAAATGAATCGAGAATTAGAATTCCACTTGAGGAAGAAGCTAAATCAACTTGTATGTCTTTCATTCCTGACCCCGTATCTGGAATCAAATCATTGAACTTTTTGACTATTTGGTCACTCGGACTACTTTCATAGATAGTAAGTGGCCCGATCAATGCTCCATCAGTTCCTGGTCGCTTCCATGCTGACGCATTATCAAGAAGAATTTCTGCATCCTTTGGTGCATCGCTATGTCTTTGAATGCTCAAATTTGTAATCGATGGTGAAACTCCTGTATTGGTCGTTGATAACGTTACTCTAACGCACATGTAATTTCCACTGCTGGTAATTGTTTTTGTCTGACCTGGGGAAGTGAATGACGTGATTACTGAATTGGCACAGGTATGAGAAGAGCTAATGCCGAACCTTACACTAATACTGGTTCCAGCAGGTCTAGTTTCATTCCAATTTAGTGTTGCAGCAACCATATTATTAGTAGTGCCACCCTTATATTGATAATCATACAAATAACCGCTACTTTGGTAACTTGAGGTGTATTGAATCGCTAAATCTCCTAAGATTGGAGTTGCGGATGTAGTTCCATTCAAATGCGCTCTCCACTTGAGCATCGATCCTGCAGTTGCAAAGGTCACCATTTGACCAGGATTCGCTTGCATCCAAGTAACCCCTCCATCATTTGAAATATCTATATTGATTGAAGTTCCTGTTGGTTCATATGCCAATACTGAAGTCAATTTCAATGAAGTGAGAGACTTTCCAACCGAGACAGTCGAACCGATTACAGTTGCAGAAGTCGTTGTAGATGAACGTGAATCAAATAAATCTCCATCACCCATGAACTTAATTGTTCTTGATTGAGAAGTGGGACAGTATGCAGAATAATAGTGGCATGTGAAGGCGACTTTACCATTGCCATCATCAACTAATCCATAATGGCCACCGCCATCGACCTCAACTTGTCCCATTGAGTCCAACCATAAACCATTGAATGCATATTGATGATGAGTGCTCTTGTATCCTTGATTGCTGTAGAGATTGTATGTCACCATTGGATAATTAACAACCAGTCCTGCACCATGATAGTAATACATTGAAGGGTAACTACCCATCAACCATGAACCATTTATCGAAGTTGGAGATGCAGGATTGACTTCTTTAACATAATGGGATTGGACTTGTGAATTATAAGTTGAGATGTATAATTTTCCTGTATCGTCATCGAAATCTACTCCAGTAGGATAATTTGGATAACTATAGGACCATGCTTGGGAACATTTCCATCCTGTACTTGTTACTGTCCATTTAACCAAATTGTAATAGCTATATGAAACCGTGTAGACATCTCCGTTGTAAACAGTAGCGTCATGCATGTAATAACTTGAAGTCGATGAACAACCATTACTGAGCCCACTATTGTCAAATGTAGCAGTTCCAAGATAGACTCCAGTACTCTTGTTAATTCGTAGAATCGTAGGAGCACTGGACAATCCAGTGTTTGAGTATTTCATGACATGAAGTTCATCATCTGAAATAGGAACTACCACTCCCATATATGTCCATGAAGCATTGCTTGAAACTGATAAATCAGAGTGTTTTAGACCTGGACTATTGTATCCTTGGTCGGAAAGTGCAATGAATCCACCAGTTGTATTTTGATATGCGCCACCAAGAGATTGGACGGTGCCTGTTCTTGTGAAATCAGCATGATTGGTTGAAGGTACGCCTTTCAAAGTCATTGTTTCTGAATTTACATCAACGTTGGAACGGCCTCCGGAAGTGAATGGGGAAGGAGGGCTACTTTGCCAACTTCCATCACCTGCTCCACCATAATGAGCATTGGTTGAATAATTTGTATATGCCGTATTTGATGCCTCACCTGTCAATCTAAATTCAGCAGATGTAACTTCGGCACCGTAAGGGATAGAAACCACACCCGCAGTCCCAATTCCACCACCGGTAAATGTGTGCTCATATGATGTCGAGCCATCGTTAAACTGGGTTTCTGTTGTTGCTGAAGTAGCAAAAGGAGCAAGCGTTGATGTTATGAAAATTAGAGTTAAAAATATTGCAAGTCGCATCAGAATCACCGTCGCTCCTGTCAAGGGCCTATGGCCCTCAGCGACCAAAGCATTTCAAGCATCCCCCTCTAGGTCAAATTGCAGATGCGCTGTTGTGTAACCTTCAATAACAAAACTGTTCTGTGCCAAACAGGCGAGATGCAATGATAATACGATTATTTACAAAATGGTGGGTAGGACAACATGGTAAACATTTATCGATTACGACCACGGTCTGTTTTTCATCCATAATCATCCTGCTACTCTGCTTCTACCAAATCTTAACCTTGCAAGATCATCCCGATTGGGGGCAACGCACTGGGTTAGCGATTGTCTTGGCCGTTGTGTCGTTCATGTTCATGATTGTATCTGGCCCTGAAATGCTTGTATTGCGCGGCCATCTCAACACTCTTGAAGAGATAAAAGAAATTGATTCTATCTCAGAATTACGCCGCCGAAAGAGTGATGGAAATTTTTCCGCTTCAGTACTAGGAGCCGGCCATGATGTCGCATGGGGAGAATTCCTTCAAAGCAAAGGACTTCGCCGCTAATGGTGGAGGAAACACCCGTGGCAGACCAAGACCCGCTCAAATCCTTGATTAGAGAATTGATTCTTGCTGCTGCAATGATCGCCATTCTCATTGTTGGGTTATGGGCACATACCGGTTCAATGCCGCCATTGGTTGTGGTTGAATCATCTTCTATGATTCACGATATTGAAGGCGAAGTTGGCAGTATTGATGCTGGAGATTTAATCCTAGTTCACAATCAACCATATGATACGATTGTGACCTTCGCTGAAGCCAGTCAAGTAGGCTCAAAAAACCATGGTTATGAATCGCATGGCATGGCCGGTGATGTGATAATTTATGAGAAAAATGGCGATGCTGGCACCCCTATTATCCATCGAACTATTCTCCGAGTTACCCCGCATGATACTTATTCGCCTTCGCGTGATATTGACAGCAATTCTTCAAATCATGATTATTGCCCCAGTGGAGGAACATATGACCAATACTCCACGGATGTGCTTGAAGGAATTACCGGAACTTGTGTTGTAAATTGGGATGTTCCAGGAACTGACCAAAGGGCTGTAGAATCGATTACTGTCAAATTTGATGGAATTAATGCAGGGTTATATGATTGTAAAAGGCCAACTCACGCCAATGTAGAATCTCATCTAGTGGTTTGGCAATGGCAACCAAACCATGCAGGAATGTTAACATTAGGAGATAATAACAAATGTTCAGTAGACCAAGGTAATTCCGCCGTAAATGGTTCATCTGGAGTTCATAGCCAAAGTGGTTTGGTTGGTCCTGTAACAAGTGATTGGGTCATCGGAGTCGCTGGCGGAGAACTACCTTGGCTCGGCACTGTAAAATTAATGGTCAGTGGAGAAGGTTCACCTGGAACTGCATATGTACCGACATCATCATTTTATTGGTTATTCACTTTAATCGCTTCAGTTTTGATAGCACCAATGGTTATCGAACCTCTAATCAACAAACTGATGCAACGCTCTCCTGAATTGGCTCAAGCCAATAAAGAAGCTAAGAAACTTGAATCCTCTAAACTAGATCCCGAGAAAGAGTATATTACATTCGAAGAAGAGTGATTTTTGTTTCATTTTTGCTAGATTTATTGGTTTTTTACTAACGATTTGTTCAAGAAGGGTAGGCCCTGAGATGATTCCGTAGGGGTGGGGAGAGTATGTCAAATGTATTTTCCACCTTACATCCAAAATTGGTAAAAGCACTGAAAACTCGGGGTTGGAAACCAACCCCAGTACAACAGATAGCGATACCGGAACTGATGACGGGTAATGATAGAATTATTATCGCACCCACCGGTTCAGGGAAAACACTGTCAGCAGTATTGCCGATTTTGCATCGCTGCCTAGAAGAAGAGTGGGATCCTTTAGCAGTAATCTACATCACGCCATTACGAGCCTTGAATCGGGATGTAGACCGAAGATTGGGTGAAATCGCTGATGCTGTTGGGCTCAGAATCGGTTTAAGACATGGTGATACAACTCAAAATGAAAGAGCAAAGCAAGTACGCAATCCACCACATCTATTGGTGACAACCCCCGAAACATTCCAATTGATGTTTACCGGTAAGAACTTGAGAAAGTTATTGACCAGTGTCAAAGTAGTAATCATAGATGAAGTTCATGATTTGGCGGCCAGTGAAAGAGGTTGGCAATTGAATATTGGACTATCCAGGTTGGAGATGATGACGGGCCAACCGGTTCAGAGAATCGGTCTATCCGCTACCGTTGGCAACCCTCAACAAGTCGCTGAATGGCTTTCACCAAAAAAAGGTAAAGCGGTTGTGGCTATGGGTCACAGAGATACAAAATTGACTGTAGAAGCAGAACCTCCAACCGCTGAAGATGAAATCGGTTGTATGGAGTTAGCGATTCAATCTCCAAGAGAGCACTCAACATATCGCAGATTGAATGAAATTTTGAGAAAGGACCCTCCTTGTTTGGTATTCGTCAACTCCAGAAACGATGCTGAAACTATCGCCAGCAGATTGTCGAGTATGGCGCCCGACCTATCTATTGGAGTTCATCACGGCTCCTTAGCCGCTGCAACACGACAGAAAATGGAAGATGATTTACGTGAGGGAAAACTATCTGGTTTGGTTTGTACATCCAGTTTGGAATTGGGAATAGATGTTGGAAAAATCAATCGTATTGTGCAGATGAAAAGTCCACGTTCTGTTGATTCAATGTTACAGCGTGTTGGTCGAGCAGACCATCGTTTAGATGGACTGGGGCGAGGTCATTTACTATCTTGGAACGCAGATGATGTGGCTGAGGCTGCAGTCATCGCTAGGCGAGCGATGGAAGGAAAAATTGAGCCTGTTGAATGGAGAGATATGCCCTATTCTGTTGCTGCCAATCAAATCGTTTTAATGGCTCATTCTTTCGGGGCTGTACCTATTTCAGAGATGACTGAAAGTATCTCCAATAGTAGTCAATTTGAGCGATGGCGACAAGAGGATACAGAAAATATTGCAACTATCTTGTCGGAAGGATGGGTTGTAAGAATCTGTAACGATCCTAGTGAAATTCCTTGGTATAGATGGCCAAAAACAGTGTATGAACTGGCACGCACCGAGGCATTGGCAAAAGGTAAGGAATTGCCCGAAGAAAGGCCACTATTCTCAATACCGGAAGATGAAATTCCAGTTGCGACAAAGAACATTAAGGTCATAGTTCCCAAACGATTCTCCAAGGGATGGATATCAACTGCTGGAAGAACTAGACAATGGGTTACAAACCATCTTTCAATGATACCTGATAAGCAGAAATATCGTGTTAGAGATGCTGTGACACGTTCTACTTTAGGAAGCGTCGATGAGGCTTTCGTACTGAGTCTGAACGATTCTGGAGAAGATGACGATGGTTCTCCAAGACGTTTCGTCATGGCTGGGAGAACTTGGTTGATTATTGATGCAGACTCAGAAAAATCAGAATTGCTGGTAACTCCGGTTACCGACCAAGCCCATGCACCTCAATGGACTGGAGAATTACCGCCGGTGCCAAAAGAAGTTGCCAGAGATATTGGTCGGCTTCGTCAATTGGTTGCTGAGGACTTGAATTTACTTGAAAGATTAGAAGATGAAGACGATGATGAAGAAAGTGAAAAGCAAGTTGGTCTAGACGTCAGCGGAATCTTTGCTGAACGAGACTCAAAATTATCCGACCATCCTATCGATGGTGAGGCTATGAGTTTGCTCAGTGAAGCGATTCGCAGTCATATTGAAGCAACTGGTCATCTTCCTACAGACCGTAAAATTACCATTGAAGAAAGAGATGATGCAGTGGTAATCAATTCGTGTAATGGTTCAAGAATCAATGAAGCAATAGGTCAATTCCTACTAGCGATGGCCAGTACAAAATCAGGTGGCTGGGGAAGATTAGTGGTTGAACCGACAAGAATCTCTCTCCAAGTTTCAGGTGTTAACGGTCGCGATTTCCTAAATTGGTTGATGGATACACCACCCGATGCAATCACTGGACTGCTAAGCGTAACATTACCAAATTCACGTCAGGTTAGATGGAGATTTGCTCAGGTAGCCAAAACTTTCGCGATACTTAGACATGGCGTTGACCCGAGAAAAATAAACCTCCAATCATTATTGAAAAAATACCGTGGTACCGTGGTGATGGAAGAAGTTCTTGCAAAATTATTCCACGAAAGAATGGATGTAGATGGTGCAACAGATATAGTCCATGCAATCCAATCTGGTTTAATTGATATTGAAATAACCGCAACTGGCCCTTTGGGTATCTCAAACCACAATAGCCGTGATATGCTATTGCCAAATTGGGATAATGCTGCTGTAAGAGCAAGACTGAAACTAAGACTGGAGAATGAAAGAGCCGTATTATGTTGCTTAAAGTGTAAAGCGACCAGAAGATTTAGAGTTGCTAGATACAAAGAGATGGACGATATCAAAAAATGCCTAAAATGCAAGGGCCTAATGATGGCATGTGCCAGAGAAGGAATGCAGAAAATGCTCGTAGAATGGGTTAATTCAACCGATCCTAAGGATGAGGGCCGTATGATGAAGAATGCAACAACAGTCGCCAACAGGGGATATGATGCAATTCTATGTTTGATGGGAAGAGGAATCGGTGAAGCTACCGCTCAACGTGTATTGAGAAAGGTCACTCCAAATGACGAAGATTCGCTATTACATACGATTCATAAAGCAGAAGTTGAATATGCAAGAACCCGTCGTTTTTGGCAATGAAACTCCAATTGCAAAATTGATTTTCCAATTGGAAAATAACCGCTCCCGGCCGGCGATGATTTCAGTCGTTTAAGGATTGTCGGCCAAAGATGCTATGAGATACACCCTTGAGCCTTTGACATGGGGCAGACTATGGAAGATGTTCGCCAATGGCTAAATTCCTCTAAGTCCAAAGGGATGGCTTTGGGTTTGCCCAATACCAAGCAAGCACTCGACAGATTGAACCTAAAATTCGACAATACTCATATTTTTCATGTTGCAGGAAGTAATGGAAAAGGCACAACTTGTGCAATATTAGCCGCTTCAGTGCAACTCTCTGGCCATTCAGCCGTATTATTCTCATCACCGCATGTTAGCAGAATTGAAGAACGAATTAGAATTGATGGAGTACCGATTGCCAGCGACTTATTTGATAGCGCATTAGCAGAAGTTAAGCAAATTAGTGAAGAAAGCCCTGTTATCGACTTGACTTTTTTTGAAATAACATATCTCTGTGCGATGGTTACGGCATCTAGTCACAATAGCGATGTATTAATTTTAGAAACTGGATTAGGCGGAAGACTAGATGCCACTAGAACTGCTCCGGCCGATACCTGCATCATCACTTCTATTTCGGCTGAGCATAGCGAAATCTTAGGAGATGACATCTGCAAAATAGCCCAGGAAAAGGTTGCTATTGCAAGGCCTGGCGTCAAAGTGATTATTCGCGACCCTGAAAATGAGGATATCAAAGCGGCAATGCGTGAGGAATGTCAAGCCGCTGGAAACATTGAACTTGGTGAAATACCGCTTCCAGCTCAACCTATTTTTGTTGAGATTCCGCAGATGGTTACCACTCGACAAGAGGCCGCAATCCTTGTCGATCAGACATTGAAGAGAACCGGAATGGACACATCAACAGTATGGCAGGCAAAGAACTCAATTCGTTGGCCTGCTCGTATGCAATTTATTCCTGCTGGAAAAACAGGTGGCCATGAATTCTTGCTCGATGGGGCTCATAACCCAAGCGGCATGGCCAGAATAATGCCAGAGGTTGCAAACATGATTGAAAGTTACAAAATTCAAGCATGGTCGCTAGTTTTTGCAGCATCTCCTCAGCAAGAAATGGACGCATTCGTCGCCCCATTGCTTGAATATTGCCAAAAAAACCCACCTCGTCAAATAATCATCACCGCTCCGCAAGGAGGAAGATATCCTGGCATTGAACCTCAACAATTGATGACTCACTTCATGGCTATTGATTGCGACATCTCCGCAGTAGAATATCCCGAGAGTGCATTATCCATAATAGAAGACGAAGAACCGCATGATGTTGGTCTAATCGTCAGCCTTGGCTCTATGTATTTACAGGGAAATATACTCGGTTTGCTATACCTTGATAGCGATGAGGACCTAAGTTTGCTAGCGAAGATATGAAACAAGGACAGGGCTAGCAAGGATTGGGTGAGGACATGAAAGACAAGCATTTGGCTATCCGGATTCAACAATGCTTAACTTTGGCTGAGGCTTCTAATTGCCCTCGCAGGAAATTCGGCGCTCTATTGGTCGATCCGGCGAGAAATGTAATCTTGATGGATGGCTATAACGGCGGCCCAAGAGGCGGAGGACGCCTTTGTGGTGGCGAAGAATGTTTGAGAGATACCCAAAGCGTAGTATCTGGTACACGTGTTGAAATCGGTTGCCACCATGCTGAAATGAATTTGATTTGTAATGCAGCGGCCAACGGAGTGCCTACCAATGGTGCATGGCTAATCGTTACCGGAGAGCCTTGTATGATGTGTGCTAAACTAATACACCATTCTGGAATTTCAAAGGTTGTTATCGTCGATGGTGGCTTCATGGGAGAAAATGGTGTAGGCTATCTTGGCGAACATGGTGTTGAGATTCAAAGTGTTGATGGGCCAAAAGACCCTAGAAGTCAGAATTAATATTCGAACCCGAGAAGTCAAAATTAATTTTCATTAATTTTCAATAATATTAGATAATATTTAAAATTCACAAAGGATACGATTTTCCCCCTTTAGGGGGAATGATATGGGCGTGACAGTCATATGCAAGCCCGAACTCGCATCTGCTATGAGCGACGATAATGAGTCCAATAATACGGGCCGTGATGTTTCCGATGAATTCGTCGCAATCGAGAGAGAACTACGTGCTGAATCGTTTTTTGATTCAATAAAAGATCAGTTACCCGGAATGTTGGGAATGGCATTTATGTTCGTTATTACCATCCTAATTGCGCTTTTCATCAGACCTTGGTATGATATTGCTGGCCTACATGCATTTGGAGAAGAAGGTGCAACTCAAGTCAAATATATCGCAATGGAATTGTCTTTTATCTTTATTTTTACCGGAATTATTTTACTTTTGGCCAAATACAAAAAGGACTGGGTTATCAAATATGGAATAATGGGAATTTTAGCAATGGCTTTGATGTACTCAACAGTACCTCTCGCACATATGATGGTAATCGATTTTGATGCTGAACCTTTTGAATACGATGCTGCATCAACCCATACCAGTGAATCATATCTTGTGAATTATGGAATGGAAGGCTTCCTAACAACTGAATTGACTGGAGAAGCCGATGGGCCTTGGAATGATTCTGTAAGTTATTGGCATGGTCAACCGTTTGATGGCGAACCGGTATGGCAGGTTGACCAGCAACGCAGTCCTGGAAACGACCTAGGTGATACTAGAGTTGTACTAAATGGCAATATTGCAACATTTACAAACGGTGTTTGGATTTGGACTATCGACATTGATAGTGGTGAGAAATTGAACACATATGCTTGTCACGAAATAGATCTTATTCAAGGAGTAATTCCTCTGTCAAATATGCACACTGCTTGCTCTTTAGCAGTTCTAGTTGATGATTCAATGTATGTCGTTTCCACCGATGATTCCATATTCCATTACAGGGTTTTTGAAGAACAATTGGTTTATCAAGCATCATGGGCATTACCAACTAACATTGGAATTGCAGATGGAGTCCTATATTCTGAATTAATTTCTGAGGACAGGCTACTTATCACCACTACAACACAAGTATGTATTGTTGAATTAGCAGAAACAAATAACGCACTATTATCTCTACTTGAAATTGAACCTGCCGCAACTGCATTCGTAAGAAACTCCACCGGATATTATGCAAGTTCTGATTTCGGACATTCGCCATGGTCTGACGTGACAATAGAAAATGCAAGTGCTGATACTGGATTTATCCTAATTGGAGAAAATAATGGTAATGTTCTTGGATTTGAGTGGAATCAATCCGCTGAAGTTGAGGTCGTAGAACAAACAAAGATGCATCTAATGGATTTCGCTGAAACGATTCAATCTGCCAGATTAACCGACTTAGATGTTTCTGGACTGACTGACATGCTCATCACCACAGGCGATACAGCACACTGGCTTCATGGCGAGGCACTTGTTAACAGAATTTCATTCCCCGTCGATGATAATTTCGCAACCGGTTATTTTGTTGAAGATTCAAACGCCAGTTCTCAATTTGTAGCAATTTACGACGATGATGGCTCTACTGCTAAACATGGAGAAGTAACAGGTGAAATGATGACATTATCAGGAATGCAATTGTACGAAGGGCCGTTTATTGTTGGAGTTATCGTTGCTATTGCGTTAATGATTTTACTATATGTTCACAGTGAATGGTATGTGGTTAACACAGTTGGAGTATTGGTTGGCTCAGGGGTCATAGTAATGCTCGGTGTTGCATTCGTTCCTTCACTGATTATCATCTTCATGGTAGTGGCAGCGATATATGATGCATGGGCGGTTTACAAGTCTAAACATATGCTCGCCTTAGCCGATACGATGATCGGTTTGCGATTACCAATTCTGTTAGTTGCCCCTCAAAGCAAAGGATATTCATTCAAGGAAGGTCAAACATCAATTAGCGATAAAGGTGGAGAAATGCCTGCTCAGTCATCTGCTCAAACAACGACTAAAAAATCCAATAAAGGTGGAGAAGCTATGTTTATGGGACTTGGAGATGTCATATTCCCTGGAATGTTAGTCCTTTCATGCGCTCAATGGCTCGATGAGTCAGTAGCAATACCTGTCGCAATGGGAGCATTGGTCGGTGGCCTATTCGGATATTCAGCACTAATGTATTTCGTTGCCCAAGGTAAAGCACAAGCAGGATTACCTCTGCTCAACGGTGGTGCAATTTTAGGATATTTAATCACAGGATTTTTCTTCATAGGAACATCGTTATTAGATTTCGGAATTAGTTGGTGAAAATAATGCTTGATATTACTTTGTTTAGAGAAAACCCGCAGTTGATATTTGCGGATCACGATAAGCGTGGTATCGTACATGATAAAGTTCAACAAGTGATTGACCTAGACCTTAAGTGGAGAGATTTACAACATCAAACCAACCAACTGAGGCAACAAAAGAATGGCGCTGCTCGGGGTATTGGAGAAGCGATGAAATCAGGAAACCGTGATGAAGCGGAGAAAATTAAAGCTCAAGTTGCAGATTTAGGCAAAGAGATTAGTGCTGCAGAAAGTGCAACGGATGAAGCTCTTGCTCAGAGGGATAAGATTAGGATGACAATTCCAAATATCCTTCATCCTGATGTACCTGTAGGTGAGGACGAAGGCGGTAATACACAACACAGCGTTCATGGTCAAAAACCAATTTTTGATTTTGAACCTCGCACTCATAACGAATTGATAGAAATAAATAAATGGGTAGATTTGAAACGAGCAGCAAAGATTGTTGGTTCACGTTTCTTCTTCCTAAAGGGTGACTTGGCTCGCTTAGAATTCGCATTACAACAATATTCAGTCGAGTTCATTCGCCAAAGGGGCTTCACTTTCGTTCAGCCCCCTGCTATGATGAATAGAGAAGCCTACGAAGGTGTTACTGACTTGGCTGACTTTGAGACTGTGATGTATGGAGTTGAACCTGAACAATTCTACATGATAGCCACCGCAGAACACCCACTAACAGCGATGTTCATGAATGAGACTATCCCTGAAGAACAATTACCTTTGAAAATAGTTGCTGTATCTCCATGTTTCCGCAGGGAAGTGGGTTCACACGGTCAATCCGATTTAGGGATTTGGCGAGTCCATCAATTCACAAAAGTAGAGCAAATCGTTTTCGCAACGCCAGAGCAATCATGGCAAATTCAAGAAGAATTATTACAAAACTGTATCGACTTGTGGGATAGTTTGTCGATTCATTACGAAGTGGTCAATATCTGCACCGGCGATATGGGAACTGTTGCGGCAAGAAAGTACGATCTTGAAGCATGGATTCCAGGTGCTGACCAATACAAAGAAATCGTCTCTTGTTCTAACTGTACTGACTATCAAGCCAATAGATTGAACATTCGCTATGGCCAACCTGGCCATGCTGGCCAGCCTATTGCACACACTCTAAATTCAACTGCAGTGGCAACATCTCGTGCATTGGTTGCGATTATGGAACAGATGCAATTAGCAGATGGTCGAGTTAGTATTCCTCAAGTTTTGCGACCATTTATGGGCGGTCAAGAAACTCTACAACCATGTAATTGGGGCTAACAACTAGACAGGTGAAAAAAATGCGAACAATACAGGCTTTATTTCTAACATCATTATTCCTATTGGCTCCGCTCTCTGGTTGCTTTGGGCAAGACTCTGCAGACGAGGTTATTGCTGATATTACCGTTAGCGAAGAACAAACATTGGTTGCAATACGCGGCCAACCATATTTCTTAGAAGTGGAATCAAATGTTGATTTCAAGGTCCATCGCTCTGCTGGAATGTTCTTTGTCGATGAATATAATGTCTTTAGAGATGCGATGAACTGGACTTATTCCTCCGAAGTATCGGTAATTGAATTATTGATAATAGATACTGAGCAAAGTGAATTAGCACTTTCCGTTAGTACCGTTGATGATGAAGTTTTTTGGAATGCAACTCTCATTCTCGAGGATTCAAGCGAAATGATGCTAGTAGATGGACGTCGTGCCTTTGATACTATTGACATGTTGACTACCGATTGGAATAATCGTTGGTGTGCAAGCGCATCCATCCATGATGGTGGAGCAAGTTATGAGGCTGCTGCAAATGGAATCGCAGCAATTTGGGAAACCTATGGCTTTGATGAAGTAGTTGTTACTCATTACGAAGATGCCCCTGACCAAATCAATGTTGTAGGCTATAAATACGGCCTTCTTTATCCAGATCAAATCATATTACTGGGCGGTCATTTTGATGTCGCTTATGCATTTACACCACCTGGTGGCGGTACTAGCGAAGGTGCTAATGATGACACCAGCGGTTCAACTGTAAGTATGGAAGTTGCTCAAGCAATAGCCAGCCGTGAATGGGACCATACAGTTGCAGCAGCGTTGTGGGCATGTGAAGAAGAAGGTTTGCTTGGTTCTGCAGCATTCGTTAATCATCTACCGGAAGGCCAGAATGTTAAGGCCTACATGAATTTTGACATGGTTTCATTAAACTACCCAATTATTCCACCTCCTGGTTATGGCCCTTATGATTTAGGGATTGCTACAGCAGGCGCAGATGAAGGAAATTTGAGTCAGATGAATGAGTGGCTAAGAGTTGTTGTAGAGGATGAGATGAGTTTTCAAGATACCAGCCAAAATGATATTCATTGGGAAAGTGCAGAATCGTGTGCCAGCGACCACTGTTCATTCTTCACTCACGATTATGCAACATTCAACTTCTTTAGTGCTGGTGGAGATATTTCATTCTGGCAAGAATGGCATTCTGGCTCGGATAACCTTGACTTCATGGTCACCAAAGCAGGTGGAGAGGAGAACTTAGGAGATGGTTTCAATACTCTTGTTTGGTCTTCATTGAATCTATTCATTCATATCGACAATACTGATGATTCCTTCCAAGGTCGTTGGTATTCAGCCCCTCAACAAGAGGCTTAAGCAAATAGTGACTGCTCAACCGTTATCTATCATGAACGGTTACAATGGCCATGGAGGCTACTATTGCGATATTCCACTTATTTGGATTACTTGCTCTAGCATTGCTAACTCCAGGTCCAAATCCACTTACCTGTTTTGCGCATAGTGGGATGTTTGGAAAAAAGAGTAACGTGCCTCTGATAACCGGTATGGCGATTGGACTATTGATTGTAGAATTGACTGTTGGCTTACTAGTCGATTCAGTTAGTGAAAATACAGCAGCAAAGGAAATACTTCATTGGATTGGAATGACATTTTTGGCTGCTATGGCTATTGCAATGTTTAGATTCGATCCAACTACCATACAAATTACTGACTCGGGTGGCAAACTTGGACTAAAAACGGGTATTATAATGCAATTTGTCAATGGTAAAGAATGGGCATTTGTAATTATTGTAATGAGTGAATATATCGAGCCACTTGGCGGTGGAATAATTGGTATTGCAACGATTATTAGCATTACGGTATCTGTCTGCGTATTAGCGATGATAGCATGGACCTTCTTTGGTGATAAATTGAATAATCTCTTTAGCGATCCCGTTAAGGGTCCGCGTGTATTCAAAATCTGTGCAATATTGCTTACGCTACTATGGTTAGTGTTCCTAGTAAAAGGACCTGTAGCCTAAGTTTCAATCTTTAAGATCTTTAGCCTGCTTAGCCCACTGGTCACGCTTAACTCTACCAGGGAAGAATTCAATGGCGATGTTGACTTCTTCTTCAATCTCAGATGTCATCTTAGCAAGTTGTTCGAAACGATAAATTCCCAAAGCGTTGAGTTTCTCTTCGATGAATGGACCAACACCTTTCAAATCCTGAAGATTATCTTTATCGGACGCAGAAGCGATTCCAAGCGTTGCGAAATCAATAGATGATGCATTCGATTTGACTCTCATTAATTCTGCTTGCTTCTTTTCTTCCTTGCTAACAGATTTTGCTTCAGCAGTCTTAGCCTTAGTTGCCTTAGCATCCTTAGCCTTTGCATCCTTAGCATCCTTCTCTTCAGTTGCCTTAGCGCTCTTGGCATCCTTGGCCTTAGTGGCTTTGTCAGCCTTAGCGGCCTTAGAATCAGCGTCATCCTTTGCTTTTGCTTCCTTAGTAGCCTTAGCTTTAGCATCCTTCTCTTCAGTTGCCTTAGCGCTCTTGGCAGCCTTTGCTTTTGCATTCTTAGCATCAGCGTCATCCTTAGCTTTAGCATCCTTCTCTTCAGCAGCCCTAGCCTTTGCTTCCTTAGTAGCCTTAGTAGCCTTAGCTTTAGCATCCTTCTCTTCAGCAGCCCTAGCCTTTGCTTCCTTGGCGCTCTTGGTCTCAGCGGCTTTGTCAGCCTTGGCCACGACGATATCTCCGAGCATGCCTTCGGACTCCAATACTTCCATCTGAGTGGTCCAATCATCTGGTGAGTAACTATCCCTCTTTTCTGCAGCCTTATTCTCAGCAGCCTTGGTATCAGCTTCAGCCTTTACCTTTTCTTTCTTGGAAAACTTTGCTTCCTTAGCAGCCTTTTCGTATTTATTCTTCTGACTCATATTCTTCTTAACCGTTACAGACCAAGAAAGGTAAACGCTTGCTCGGCCAAGTTTCAACAGACCAGAGTATTCACCGCCCTCAAAGGTTGGTCTACCTCTACTATCGTCAAACAAGATGTTGATGGTAATTTCTCCATTTTCTCCAATGGCGACTGACCTAGTGCCAATTTCATCGGATGAAGTTTCAAACATGCTGAACTTGTTGCCGTTTGCTTGTTGGTTAAAGTCAATCATTTCGACATTGACATCAGACATATTTGTGATTGTGATGACTTCAATACTATGTGCAGAATCACCCGGTTCAAGATCCTTTATTTGTTGCAAAATGAACGGATCATCTTCTGTTCCTGCTCCGGATACGAACTCGGGAAGTGAGGTCGTATTCTCAGGTTCTGGCCCATCTGCCAATAGTAGAAGGATTCTCTCACGCTGTAGGATTAGTGGAATTAGTAACACTAATAGCAGGAATATCAGGAATGGGAAACACCACATCCAACTGAATCCATCATCACTTTCAATTTCTTCTAATATAGTCAGTGAAATATCAAACGATTCACTATGAACTGAATTATTGGCCCAAATTGTGAAGGTCATTGTAGTGCTTGGTTGTGAAGGAATACCACGAATACTTCCATCGAGCATAGCATCTCGGGCTGGACTCCAGCCAAAGGTTAGCCCTTCAGGTAAATCTCCACTTATTTCCCAAGTTGCAACTCCACCAAGGCCGGTTAAGTTAGGAAGTAATGGTGCCATATTATCGCCAACAGTTAGTTCAAGATTATTGCTTGGATAAGTCAAGGTAAACGGCAAGTCCAACATCTCGTCAAGTGCATCGCAAATTCCATCTGAATCTTCATCGGTTGGTACGCTGGTGGCATCAGGAGGATCTGTTCCACATGCAACTTCATCCAAATCGCTCCAATCATCACCATCATCATCAAGGTCGAGAACAAGAGGCGGTTCACTGGTTGAATTACCATAGAGATTGTCTGGGAATCCGTCACCATCAGTATCGGTATAAGCAGCCGGGTCATTCGGGAATGCATCAGGACCTGCTGTACAATTACTGGTAACAGGAGATGCTGGTCCATCACACACTCCGTCTCCATCTGTGTCAGCATTAAGTGAATCAGTACCTGTGTCGGTGGTTGAATTGTAAATACTGCTATTTGTTTCAAGGACGTTGTAGAGTCCATCACCATCAATATCATCATCTATTTCATCACAGATTCCATCGCCATCCATATCGGTTGGCATATCGGTTGCATTGAGTGGGTCAGAGGCACAATCAACTTCTCTAGTATCTAGGAAACCATCGTTATCATCATCATCATCAGCAATCAAGCCGCCTTCACCATCTGGATCAATATCAGGATATGCATCTCCGTCTGTATTAACTGGAAGAAGTGGGTCTAGTGGGGCTGAATCAGGCCCAGCATAGCAATCGCCGTCGCCAGTTCCTTGCCCGTCACAGAAACCATCTCCATCAGTATCAGGGTCGGTTGGGTCTGTTCCAATTAGGTCTTCATCAAGGTCAGACATACCATCGTTATCATCGTCAAGGTCCTCTACAAGGTCGTACGGTGGGTTGGTTTCAGGATAATCTTCAGGAAGAGAATCAGGCATACCATCGCCATCAGAATCTTCGAGCACTTCAAGCCAGAAGGTTGAGACAATCGACATACTTGGCGTGGTTGTATTTGCCCATACAGTGAACGTAGTATTGTCAAGCGTTTGTGTAGGAGTTCCACTAATGATTCCTGTATTGGTATCAAGAACTAGTCCTTCAGGTAATGCAGGAGATATTTCCCACGTAGCGCCTGGAACTGCGTTAGCAGGAGGTAACGGAGTGGTCAAAGTATTGTTGACCAATACGGTTGGGCCAAGAGGGCCGGTTCCGAAAGGATTCGAGTCAGGTCCGCCTATACAGATTGGTAGAACATCGTTTGGACCATCACAGATTCCATCATCATCAGTATCAGGGTCAAGTGGGTCTGTTCCCATATCGTCAGTTCCATTATAGAATCCAGTTCCAGTTTCGCTCAAATCTGGAGCACCATCACCGTCATCGTCAAGGTCTTCAATAAGTTCACCATCTTCTGGGTAGTCAATTGGTAATTGGTTCGGTTCTCCATCACGGTCTGTATCTTCAAGAACTTGTAAATTGAAGTCAAAGGAAATCGTTGAACCGGTAGCATTGCCATAAATTGTAAAGGTGGTGTTACCAATAATTTCGGTAGGAGTGCCACTGATAATTCCTGAAGTAGCATCAATAGTAATTCCCGCTGGTAAGTCTGGAGAGATTTCCCATGTTGCAGCAGGTAACTGATATGATGGCACTAAACTAGACATTTGTGAATTGTTAAGAGCATAAATTACTCCTTCCGCAGGTTGACCAAGCGGTGTTTCATCTGGTCCTGCAATACAGATTGGTGGAACTGCAATTGGTCCATCACAAATTCCATCAAAGTCAGAATCTGGATTGAGAGGATCGGTTCCAGTGTCGGTATCGCCGTTGGCAATACCGGTATTTGTTTCGTTAACATCATCTAAGCCATCACCATCATCGTCCAAATCCTCGACCAAAACAGGGTCGCTATTAGAAGGAGGATTGAGTGTATCTGGATCGCCATCACCATCGGTGTCGGTATCAGCTGATGGGTCGGTTGGGAACGCATCTGGACCTGCACCACAGTTCGGGTCAAAATATGTGGAAGCGATTTCTCCGTCACACATTCCATCACCATCTGTATCTGGGTGCAATGGATTAGTACCATCATTTTGCTCATCTATATCAGAAATACCATCATTATCATCGTCAGTATCTTCGACAAGACCTGGTGAATCCGGATTGGATGAATCGTAATCACTTGGCAATACATTTGGCATTCCATCGCCGTCAGTATCCTCAAGGAGTTCAACTGTAAAGTCCCACGAAAGTGAGGTACTACCGCTATGATTAACCCAAACTGTGAACGTGGTGTTAGCCAGTGTTTCCGTTGGAGTTCCGCTGATTTCGCCATTGTTGGCATCAAGAGATAGAGTGGCAGGGAGATTAGGTGAAATCTCGTAGGTCCCGCCGCTAATCGACATGTATGGAGCAAGGGTGTTGATGGCTGTATTATTGACGCCAACCAAGGTTGCTGGAGGCAATACACCATTCGGGTCTGGATCTGGTCCTGCTATACAGATTGGAGGTACAGCATTTGGTCCGTCACAAATCCCATCATCATCAGTATCAGGGTTAAGTGGGTCGGTTCCCGTATCGGTTCCATCAATGTAGATTCCCGTATTGGTCTCTACACTGTCGAGCAAGCCGTCAGCGTCATCATCATCATCAGCAACTAAGCCGGAAGTTGGTTGTTCAGCAGAGTTGTAATCAATTGGAAGTTCATTTGCTAATCCATCTCCGTCATAGTCAGCAAGACTGACGAGGTTGAATGAGAAGGTCTCGGTTGCACTACCGCTGTGGGTTGCAGTAACCGTGAAGGTGGTGTTAGCCAATGTCTGGTTCATCGTACCGGTGATTTCTCCAGTCGCAGCATCTAGGACCAAATCGGTTGGAAGCGCAGGGACAACAGCCCATAGGGTCGTTCCGTTCCAAAATGGTGTGTGGAATCCAATGGCATCGATGGTTTGTCCATCAACAATCGTGTGTGGATTGTCAGTATCAACAGTGAACCATAGTTCAATGGTTGTGCTGTAACCACTCTGATTTGCATAAACTGTGTAGGTTTGGTTGGTTGCATAGACCGAAGGCGTACCGCTGATGATGCCACCAGCGAGGCTCAAGCCTGAAGGTAAAGTAGGTTCAACTTCCCAAGTTGCCGCAGAAGGTGTGCCGGTGCTGTTGTTGAATGTATTTCCACCTGAGCCAGGTGTTGGTGTGTTCGAACTACCTGTGCCTCCGTTGCCGAGTTGGCCATTGTATCCATATCCCCAGCAGGAGAATGAACCGTTGTCAATAATGACGCAGGTATGGATTCCTCCAGCGGCTATGGCGACTGCCGTTCGGCCAGCACCAAGGCTACTGGTCAAGGTTGGCGTGGTTTGGTCCGATGTGCTTACGTTGCCCAGTCGGCCATTGGCTCCTTCTCCCCAACAGGAAGCAGAACCATTGTCAAGAATGGCGCAGGTGTGCTGGGATCCAGCGGTTATGGCGACCGCTGTTCGACCAGCACCAAGGCTGCTGGTCAAGGTCGGTGAGAGAACACGATATGTTGTGTTTCCGTTGCCAATTGCGCCATAGCTTCCAAACCCCCAACAGGAAACTGAGCCGTTGTCAAGAATGGCGCAGGTGTGTTCACCTCCAGAGTCTATAGCGACTGCCGTACGACCAGCACCAAGGCTGCTGGTCAAGGTTGGAGTGGTTTGATAAGCTGTGCCTCCATTGCCCAGTGGACCTTTTTCCCCCTTTCCCCAACAGGAGACTAAACCGTTGTCAAGAATGGCGCAGGTGTGATAGGTTCCAGCGGATATAGCGACCGCCGTGCGATTAACACCAAGGCTGCTGGTCAAGGTTGGGGTGAGTGCATTTGCCCCGCTTCCGTGGCCCAGTTGACCATAGCTACCTTGCCCCCAACAGGAGACCGAACCGTTGTCAAGAATGGCGCAGGTGTGATAGGCACCAGCGGATATGGCGATTGCAGTACGGCCAACACCAAGACTGCCGGTCAAGTTTGGGCTGAGTGAATTTGTCGTGTTTCCGTTGCCCAGTCGGCCGTCGCCTCCATTCCCCCAGCAGGAGACAGAGCCGTTGTCAAGAAGAGCGCAGGTGTGAGAGCCTCCATTGGATATAGCGACAGCCGTGCGACCAGCACCAAGGCTGCTGGTCAAGGTTGGGCTGAGTGCATCTGATAAGCCTCCGTTGCCCAGCCGGCCACTGTTTCCAGTTCCAAAACAGGCGACAGAACCGTTGTCAAGAATGACGCAGGTATGGGAACTTGCAGCGGATAGTTTCGAGTTGCTGAACATAGTGCTCGAACTGCCCGAACCGTTGCCTGAACCGCTGCCTGAGCCGTTACCAGAACCACTGCCAGAACCGGAACCGGAACTACCTGCAGTGTAGTTGAGCGTGATTGGCGCCATTGCTTCGCCGAGTGAAAGGGCTGCACCGTCAACCGTACTGGTAAGAGTGTTAAAGGTCGTGGCTGAGAGCCAAACGGTCGCCTGGTAGGTGACGCTGTTTAGTATTGCAGTAACTGTATAGGTGGTATTGCTTGATCCTACAAGTGGTGTGCCGCTAATGACACAGGTGCCTTGAGTGATAGAAAGTCCAGATGGTAATGCAGGTGAGATTGAACAGGTTGCTCCGCTAAGGTCGGTCATGCCGCCGACTGTGCCGGTGCTGGAATTGAAAACATCTGAGCCCGAGACTGCTGTTGGGTAGTCCTGGTCTCCTGTGCCTCCGTTGCCAAGTTGGCCATAGCCTCCCCATCCCCAACAGGAGGCAGAATCGTTGTCAAGAGTGACGCAGGTGTGGGCGTATCCAGCGGCAATGGCGACCGCAGTTCGGCCAGCACCAAGGCTGCCGGTCAAGGTTGGTGTAGGCTGCGAACCCGTTGTTCCTCCGCTACCTAATTTGCCAGTGCTTTTAGATCCCCAACAGGAGACTGAACCATTGTCAAGAATGGCGCAAGTGTGGTCATTTCCAGTGGCGAGGGCGACCGCAGTTCGGTTAGCACCAAGGCTGAGGGTCAAGGTTGGAGCGGTTACTGAACCACTGATTCCGTTGCCCAGTTGGTAAGCACCTCCATATCCCCAACAGGAGACTGAACCGTTGTCAAGAATGGCGCAGGTGTGCTTATCGTAAGTGGATATAGCGACTGCCGTACGGCCAGGACCAAGACTGCTGGTCAAGGTTGGCGAGAGTGACTCCGTTGTACCTCCGTTGCCCAGTTTGCCATAGTTCCCCGCCCCCCAACAGGAGACTGAACCGTTGTCAAGAATGGCGCAGGCGTGGTTCCCTTTAGCGGATATGGCGACTGCAGTTCGGCCAAGACCAAGACTGCTAACCAAGGTTGGTGTGTGTGAATCTGACGTGCCTCCGTTGCCCAGTCGGCCAAGGGCTCCTTCGCCCCAACAGGACACTGAACCGTTGTCAAGAATGGCGCAGGTGTAGCCGCTTCCAGCGGATATGGCGACTGCCGTGCGGTTAGTACCAAGGCTGCTGGTCAAGGTTGGCGTGCTCTTTTGAGTTGTGCCTCCGTTGCCCAGTCGGCCATTGGTTCCATACCCCCAACAGGAGACAGAACCGTTGTCAAGGATGACGCAGGTGTGGGCGCTTCCAGCGGATATGGCGACTGCCGTGCGCCCAGCACCAAGGCTGCTGGTCAAGGTTGGTGTAAGCTGCGTACCCGATGATACTCCGTTACCCAATTTGCCATTGCTTCTAGATCCCCAACAGGACACTGAACCGTTGTCAACAATGGCGCAGGTGTGAGAGAATCCAGCGGATATTTTTGAGTTGCTGAACACAGTGCTCGAACTGCTGCTCGAACCGCCGGAACCGCTGCTTGAACTGGCGTTGTATTGGAAAGTGATGTCGGTCATTGCTTGGTCGATGGTGAGCGCTGCACCTTCGACGCTCGCAGTCAAGGCGTTGCCACCGGTACTCGAGTCGAAAACATCTGAGCCCGAGACTGCTGTTGGGTAATACTTGTCAGCTGTTCCCCCGTTACCAAGTTGGCCATAACCTCCAACCCAACCTGAAGAACCCCAACAGGAGGCACTACCGTTGTCAAGAGTGACGCAGGTGTAGGCGCCTCCAGCGGCAATAGCGACTGCAGTTCGGCCAATACCAAGGCTACCTGTCAAGATTGGTGTGGTCTGCGAACCCGATGTTTGCCCGGTACCCAATGCACCAGAACCTGCATAGCCCCAACAGGAGACTGAACCGTTGTCAAGAATGGCGCAGGTGTGCTGGCCTCCAGAGGCTATGGCGACTGCCGTGCGGCCAGCACCAAGGCTGCTGGTCAAGGTTGGTGTCGAACCATTAGCCCCGTATCCGTTGCCCAATGCACCAGAACCTGCATATCCCCAACAGGAGACTGAACCGTTGTCAAGAATGGCGCAGGTGTGCTTCTCGTCAGCGGATAGAGCAACTGCAGTGCGGCCAGAACCAAGGCTGCTGGTCAAAGTTGGTGTGAGTGAATCTGACGTGCTTGCGTTGCCCAGTTGACCTTGGGTCCCTTTCCCCCAACAGGAGACTGAAGCGTTGTCAAGAATGGCGCAGGCGTGAACTGTTCCGACTTCAATGGCGACCGCGGTTCGGCCACTACCAAAACTGCTGGTCAAGGTTGGCGTGAGTGAATTTGATGTGCCTCCGTTGCCCAATTTGCCATTGGATCCAGATCCCCAACAGGAAACTGAACCGTTGTCAAGAAGAGCGCAGGTGTAGGCACCTCCAGCGGATATAGCGACTGCAGTTCGGCCAATACCAAGGCTGCTGGTCAAGGTTGGCGTGAGTGAATTTGATGTGCC
>Ga0307985_10000238_pt1 | contig 33748 bp, 43 predicted proteins | sample EllFjometageno80_FD_203155 | JGI IMG/M metagenome (GOLD analysis project Ga0307985, IMG submission 203155) | Marine microbial communities from Ellis Fjord, Antarctic Ocean - #80 | ecosystem: Environmental > Aquatic > Marine > Unclassified | place: Southern Ocean | collected 2014-10-09 | reverse complement strand
GACATATTTTTCTGCATGTTAGCGATGCTTGCTTTTTGGTCCATTGAGTCTTGCGCAAGCATTTTCCAAAGGAAATACGCCATACCTTGCAAAGTAAATGCTCCCATTGTGTATGTAATCGCGTTGGTGCGCACACTTTCATGGTCAACGAGCCATAATTCAGCGTCAAAGACAGCAATGGCCGCACCAACCAAAATAGACACGAAAGATATGAGTCCAAGTATTCTTAATTCATCTGTGTTTTGTGGATTGCTTGCTGATTGCATAGTGTTCCCTCAAGTGGGTGGTGAAGTGCGGGTTAAATAAAGGTAATTGATTCACCTTATTCTTGTTTTATCGTTTCTCTATTGAATAAATAACAATAATTATTATTCTTATACAAGAACAATAAATCAAGAATTGTTAGGGTTGTCAAGGAGGTCTTTCTCCTGCTGTTGTATTTGTTGTTGTTCTTCTATGGTTTGCCTATTAGGTGTTCCTACAAGCGAAGGATTGTTCATCGTAGCGTCATACACTTGTGTAGGCTCTCCGCCCGTGACAGGAGGCTTGAGAGGATTTTCTTCCGCGGAATCAAGTTCTTGTTGCATCTCCGGTGTCATCTCCGGCTTTTTCTCTTCTTCTTCTTCTGCAAGAGGATGAATTGTATGAGGTTGAACATCGTTACGGTGAGCGCTGAAAGCGGCTTTAGGTGTAGGGTTAAGGAAAACCTCTTGACCATGTGGTTCTTGACCTACACCCCTCTTGACTCCTCCTTCCGGTGGTTCCCACCATTCCGAAGGTTGTGGAGGTGAAGATGGAGGCTTGCTCGCTTCCCCGTATGCGTTTTTGAACCGGCCATCCTCCATACCTTCAAGATTATTCAAGTGTCGCATATGGTTCATAACTTGCAAGTTTGGCATTTGCCAACTTCTATTTTGGAAAGAGGCTAAACCATGAGTCAATTCATATTCTTCTTTGAAATCGGGGTCTTGTAATTTCTGTTTAAAATCTGCATTAGACTTAATATCATTCCGTCCAAACAAACTCACCATAGAAGCGGTTGGGTATTTTTTAGTCTTATACATCGTTGTGCCGAACTTAACTAATTCTTTATCGCGCGCAATACGGGGGTCGTTGTCATAATTATCAAAGTAATGCTTAATCATATTACCGACACCTTCCCAACTGTCCTTCGCTTTAGCCCATGTGACAGGCTGACTTCCTCTATCTTGCAAGTCACTCTCGCGGTTCTCTCTATACTCTTTCTTTGATAGAGTGTCACCACCGATAGTATATACTCCGCCCTTTGAGGAGTTTTCACGAATTTTCTTTATCTCGCTCTTTATCTTAGACCACTCTTTCGGGTTGCCTCCTTCTTCGGCAGGTGCTTGCATCTGTCTTACTGCATCAGCAGTCAGTCCATGCTCCGCATCGGGGTCATCAATATATCGTTTAAGTATTTTTAAATCCACCAATTCATCAAACTCGCGGTCAAGTGTGTATTTTAAATTATCATCAAACTCACGATGTATTGGTGGTGATTCAGTCTTCTCTTGATAACCTTCGGGGTTATCGGGGTCAACAGGCATTGTCGGAACAAACCATTTTTGCGACTCTTCGCTAAATTCATTCAGCATAGGATGGAATTGCGCACCTTTGATAAGTTTATCTTTAGGTTGAGCAACGCCTAATTCTTTAGCGAGTTGCGCGTGTTCGCTTGATACAGGTAGCGTTTGTCGCATACCTACGAACGGGTCTATGTTCGCCTCTTGCATCTCTTGGAGAGACTTCATCATCTTTTCCGCGCGCTTTGTATCATGAGCGTGTGCCTTCACACCAATACTTCCTCGTCGGATAAGCGCGCCTGTAATATCACTTTGTTTCTTATTGAAAGGAACATTAGTAGGGTCTGTATTTGTGGTTTTTATGTCCGGTTCCTCATCCGAATTCAAAGCCCCCCACAAGCCCCCCTTTGTCTTTAGTTTTTTGCGCCAATCTTTCTTCAATGATTTCACCATGTCCGGGTTGCTGTTGCGCGCAAACCACTGTTCAACATCATGAGGAGACACCTCATGAGCGTCCCAACCGTCCTCGTCATCAAACAATCTTACTTCGGCGGCTGTCATCATAGCGCCTTTGTGATAGCGTAATAATTCTTGATTGAATGTGTGTTTTTTACCGAAGAGGTCTTTATTGTCGGGATTTTCAAGTTGAGATATTTCTTTACTTTGTGATTGGTTTGAGTTTAATTGATTTTTATATGCTGTGTGAACCTTCTCCTGTAAATTATTAAACAAATGATTCAATGATACATTCGCATCATCATACTTATTCCCGCTACCGAAATGAGCAGACCCACCCAAACCAAACTTTGAGTTGGGTTTCAATTCCATATGAACGCCATTGTTGATTGTATCAATAGATTCTTGTGCTTCCGCTAAAACTTCATCACTCGCACCAAAATTTTTCATCTTCTCTAATAAAGCAGTCATGTGGTCACTTAGCAACTTTTTATGAGTGCCGTTTACTAACTTGTGGACTGCGTGTTTTGGTAAATGTTGCATAGCCTCACGCATTGGGTCAGTCTCTTGACGGGTTGCGCGCGCTTCTCGCTCCTCTTCTATGCCCACATTTGAGCCGGGGCTTTTGTCCCAAGTGCTTCTAATTGATGATAGATGTCCGCGCTTCTCATCAGCCGCATCAACCTTTTCTTTTGCGTGTTGTATTTCAGCACTTGTTAACACATTAGGGAATTCGCCTTGATGCGCGCTCTCCATAAACATCTGTAACGGTAATAGCGAGTCGTTGCCAATTTGAGGGAATGTGCTTAACAAATCCTCCATTGTCTTGTCGGGGTTGTCATCCGCGTCGCGCTCAAGACCTTTGAGTCTCTTATCTCCGCTAAGTATTTTGCTTATTGAGTTGCTGAGTGATTTAGAGAACGAACCATGTTCAATAGACCCTTGAATATCTTCAAGAGTAGCGTGGTCGCCAAACCATTGAGCGTGTTTAACTTTCTCATTGATTAAAACTTTCATTCTTCTGTCATCCGTTGGGTCAATCTCTCCGCGCCCTAAACAATGATTACAAAGACCGTCGGAAATTAAACCTCCCGAAACCGATTCATCGCCGTGTTGGCAATCGGGGCATGCATAGCCCGCGTGTTCATGGTCTGCGTAAGCATCTTTACCATGTTTCTCTCGGTGATGGTCAAAACTTTTTGTGTTGACAGGTCTGCCGTTTTTGCTAATGTAGTGCATCATTTCATCATCATGATGATTTAGGTATTCTAAGTCATCATTATACGAAGAGAAATAATTTGAGAGTCTTTCAATATCAACCGAGCCGTAGCCGCGGCAGTAACCACAATGAGAAGCAGTTCCTAATTTGTTTTCGTTGTTGCGCTTATCAGCGTTGATGGACATATCGCTATGATTTCTTTTACGCGCGTCTTCTTCACTCATCAACCCATCATCTTCCTCAGCAGGCGCGTCTTCACTAATAGCAGACGGGAGAGGTGTGCCTTGCTCATTGAATTGGTCAAAGAATTCTTTAGTTTTCTCTATGTGGCTCTTCTCGTCGGTTGGGTTTTCATGGGGAGATTTCCAACCAAACTCTTTCATTTTTTCAAGAATAGCAGGGATTTCTGCTAAGTTCTTAACATGAGGCATAGCGTAAATACCGGACACGGCACTGAATATAGAACCTAATCCTTCATCCCCACCGTGTCGTATTGTCTCTCCGCTACCGGAGCGCAGTTTGTTCTCAAGTCCTAAATCCACTTGATGAAGTGAAGGGACATCATTTCTTCTATCAACATCAGCGGCGGATGTAGCCTTAGTGTCATGTGGCCTCATACTCCCGCTATACACTGAACGCATAGGCTGTCCATCTTTGGCTGTGTAGTATTGTTTCATCATAGACTCAACAAACTTAGACATGACCGCCTCAGTGATTGGCTCGTCGCCTTGTTTTCTGCTTTGATTATAAAACTGTTTAATTTCCGGCATTGCTGTAAACGCGCCGAGGGCATTCTCATCAATACGAGTAGGTAATCCTTCTTGCGCTTCTAAATCTTTATTAGCATTTCGCGCGCTCGTGACCGCCTTATCAGCATTTGTAATATCATTATAAACTTGATTTAGAACATCTAAGTTCTTTTCATTACCTTCACCTTTGCTCTTGTAACCCTTTGGGATTGTAACATTAAGTGCTATCTTTGCCATTTTGTCCGTGATTAACTTTCGCTCACTCGCGAATAATTCCGGGTCGGATGTCCCTTGAGTTTTATGCATGTGGGCTAATTCTTCGCGTGTGCGACTGTATTGAGCAAGGATTTTACTGTTTTGTGTATTGAAATCATTATGCTTATCCCAAACTTTCTTTTGCATTTCCTTCGCAGTTTCTAATGATTGTCTATTACTGCCATATTCATCAGCGTTGCCATGTCTTAGTATCTCAGTCATAACCTTGCGCGGGTCTTTTGATTTTGGTTTGAAGCCTGTCTCTTTCAATTCATGCCACATATTTAATGCGCCTGTGATTGATTTTCGCTGACGAGTTTTGATATGCTCCTCTTCTTGTTTTGCGCGGAACGCGTTTGCTTCATGAGGGAATAGTTGTGCCATCAGTGTCATATACGCAGGATTCGCGCGGGCCGCACCAACAGGTTTACGGTTTTGACTTCTTGGAACCATATTGAAATGCTCGGAGATATTTTTAATTTTATGCTCGTTACGCACCATGTTATCGTAAAGAGATTCTTGTATGTTATGCTCACTTCTATTTTTGAATTTATCCCAATCAAGACCCAAGTATTCGGTTATGTTCTTGAGGGTTGGAGCGTCCGGGTTATCACCTTCAAACCCCTTACTGACAAACTTCAAATCGGGTAAATTGATAGGCATATGCACGAATGGACTTCGGCCCCCGTGGGCCGCGCGAACTTTCTCGTGAGAAGATTTGAATGCATCTTTTTGGTCTTCGCTGACGAAATGTTCCCTGCTACCTACACAGGCATCACAATCCTTTTTGGATTCAATACCACCATTCATCAAGTCATGAGATTGCTCTTGTGTCTTGTTGATATATTTCATATCGGCTTCTTTTTTGTCAATTCTGCCCTTTAATGTATAGAATATACCCTTCGCGAAGGGTAGCATACTGCTCCTTGAGCCGGGAGCGTTATACATACCATTTCTTTTGGCTTGGGCCTCTTTGAATACTTTTCTTGCTTCTTCAACCGGACCCCAATCTTGATTCTTATATGCTTTTTGTTCGGCAGTATCAAGAACCTCTTTCGCTTTATTATACTCGGCATCTATCCTATCCATGTCCTCGTCGGACAATTTCTTCGCATGCCCACTTCTCGCGCCGCTTGTCATTATATTAATCAAAGCGTCATTGAATGCTTTGCTGTCACTCAAAGGTTCTTCGTCTTTCTTAGATTGCCACGCCTGTCTCTTCCTACCGCGCTTTTGAACAACTCTAATGAGTTCATCCACGACCATATTTGGTTCTATTCCGACCTGTTCAAACTTCTGCATCAAGTCACTTCGGTCTTCTAAAAACTTACCTAATCGTTGTTGATTCGCCATGCGCGCCTCATGCTCGTCAACTCTTTCGTCTTCTCCATGCTCGTTAATTGATGGCGCGGTGAAGAGACTTTTCAAATCACCTAATGAAGCAGGAGTGTATGACTTACCCTCAAAAGATTGCGACTCATCGGATTTTGATTCATTCATAGCCCCAAGAGAAAGTAAGGCCGCATGCACACCCATGACACCATCCATCACTTTCTTACCCCATGCTAATCGGTCTTCGGCTGACTTACCGTATAGAATATGAGATGGGTCGTGAACTTCGGGAACATCGTCAAGCGAATGAATGATTGCCCCATCGCTTTCATCAAAGTTATCACTGTTTACCCACATGTTACTCAACTTTGATTTCGCTTGCTCGTTTGTAATATCTCCCCGATAAACTTGTTGTTTCAGTTCTTCTTTGTAATCATGCAGGTTACTACCCGACGCGTCCTTTGAGCGTTCGGTCCATGAGTTACCACCTGTAACTCCGACTGTTCTTCGGAGTGATTTAGCGTCGCGAACATGACCCATACCGCTACCTAATGCGTTGTTATCATCAACTCTATCAGCCATTCCACCCCCGCCACCATCATCTTGTGATACTGCGTTTCCTTCTTCTCCGAACACATCTTCTCCTTCTTCGTTAGTTAATTGTTCTTGACTTGAGAATCCCGAATCGCTTCTGCCGGGAACATTACTGTCACCATAAATATCGTCTGCGATGGAGTAACTGCCTTTGTCTCCTGCTTGGCGACTGTCGTCACCTTTGCCACCTCGGCTGTCTCCCCATACATGTCCGGTGGCGCGGGATAGGCGACCACCTTGTCCCATACTGATAGAGAGCGCGGAGTGGAAAGGGATTTTTGATTCTTCTTCTATTTCAACTCCAAGAGCGCTTAGGTAAGAGTGACTTGTTGCATCTCGCGGGGTATCGCCGAACATACTTTTCAGTGGTTCGTTCATGATGTCGGGAGCGTTTACTGAGTCGCAAGGGAGGTCTAATAACTTCGCGATTTGTTTCATTGCGGGTGTAACCATGTGGGGTGTTGACCCACTCTTGCCACCCTTAGTTCCTATGTTCTTAGTGCCTAAAGCGGAACGCGCGTGATTGTTTACTTCGGACTGCATTGTGCGGAATTTCTCACCCATAGCGTCTTTATACAAACCCTGCTTGAGTGTTGCTTGACGACCGTCAAACTCTTCTAAACCAGCATTCATTTCTGCTTCAAGATTGTCAATCCCAAGACGAGTAAGTGTCTCAGCCGGTAATCGCGCTAACGACAGCCCGCGTATTTTCTTTTCATACGGTTCGGTAATCTCAGCGCGTCGGGCATCGGCTGTATCTTTATGATATTCGTCATATTGTTTCCGCGCCTCGTCCTCAGCATGTTCTTTAATTCGGTCTGCAAGATTGCTCGCCATAGCGTCAAATCGCCCAATAGGTAGGATTTTTGTTTCTTGTTCTTCGTCACCCCGTGGTTTGATTCTTGTCTCGCTGAAAAACTTATCATATCCAGCCGCAGATTCACCCATATCCTGCGCTTCACCTTGCTTGAGTCCTCGCTCCGCGTGGCTCGCAAAAGCATCGCGTTGCATCCGAGCCGCTTCTTGATTATCTCGCTGTCGTCGCATCCCTTCTTGGTCTAATTTGAAGGCTCCTGTCTCAACCGCGTTTGTGAGTAGTGAATTCCATACTCCACCTGCCGCGTGACTGCTGTATAGTAAACTCTCAATTGACTTGTCGGGGTTAGGTATTGAGTTAGAGATAAGCCCTAACCAACCCGCGTGTGAGTTAGTATCAACGGTCGGCTCCAAGTCATCTTCTGTGAAGGGAAAGTCGCTTTCGGCCCCTCTATCTTCATCCTTGACCGCTTCTTCGTCCGAAACCCAATCTTTAGGTTCATCCGTCCGACCGAATTTTTTTGAACCGCTTTGAGCGAGCGCAGGGTTGCCTGCATCTTTCTCCGCCAACAACCTCTCAGTCTCATCCACATGGCCAAGTTTCAAAGTGTTATATTTTTTAATCAACCACTCGCTTTGCGCGGGAGTAATGACAGGGTGTTCGTCGTATTCGTCACTGTCTAAGTCCTCCTCATCTTCATCATGATTAATGACATCAGCGAACTGCTGATTCATCAAGTTCATCATGTCCTCAAGCGCGCCTTCGGGGGACTCCTGCTCTTGGTTGACCGCTTTGGACCACAGTTGGTCCATCAAATTTTTAAGTTTGACACCGTTCCGCCTCTCCATAGTTGCGTAGTGTTTCTCTCTCGCATCATCCTCCTCCTGTTGCTTTTTAGCCTTAGCGATTAGCCCCGACTCACGGAACACATCCAGCATTTTGGAGAACAGCATTAGACAGGCGAAGCGGCGGACACCCTTGAAGGTAACGGTTGGGGGCAAAATTAAGCGGATAGACGCGCCTTTGAATAAAGTCATTTGCTCAAAAAATTTATGTATTTCGCATGGTGTTAAGCAGGGCAATATTAACTCAACGCTATCGCTACTCCGGCTAACGCTATCGCTAAGGGGGCAATATTAACGCTAACGCTAAGGGGGTGGGGGTATCGCTAAGGGGTAGCGTTAAGCCCATCGCTACCGCTAAGCGCATCGCTATACCGCATCGCTATGGATGCTCAACGGGGAGCGTATCGCTGTATTCGTTAACGCTATCAGTCGTTACTGCATCAACGCTAACGCTATCGCTTCAACGCTAACGCTATCGGGCTTGGCTCATTACAATTGGCTAACGCTATTCGCCAACCATATGGTCGGTAGCATATATTTAGCGATGCTTTATGCTAAATAGCGTTGCCACAAGCAGCCGACCTCCCCGTTTGGTTATATACTCCCCACCAATTGTTAAGATAGGGTTGCCTCAAACGATGAGGTTGGTGAATAACCTATGGTAGTAAATAGCGAAACAAATAGAGAGATGATATTGGGTCTTGTGTATCAAGCACGATTTCCAACCAACGATAATTATAGAAACAGAACAGCGTTAACACACCCAATACCGGAGTTCCTTCGTGGTAATGTGGTCGGAGTTGTTGACCCTGCTTCAACAAAGGTTTGGCAGGTTCAAAGCGAGTCCTCAAGGATGCGCAACACCTTGTCCTTTGTCTTTGGAACTAAGTGTCATGATGGTAGCGGAACACCATCAGCCGGCCAGATGACAGCCTTCGCAGTTAAACACTGTGGCGATTATATCAACGCTAATGGTCAAGTTGTAGGTAGTCAATTGCTTGCACTGATTAGCCAACGCATTGATGCTATCCCAACAGTTGCTCCGGTCGCTGTTGTTGATGACGGCCCTGCTAATGAAGACGGTCCTGCTACTGAAACCGTAGCAACTAACCCTGTTCAGTTAGTCGTTAGCGATAACGAACCTGTTGAAATCCTGACCGCTATACCAACCATGAAGGCAGAACATCAAGCCTTCGTTGTCTTTGGTATGACCGGCACTGATAACATCAAGGATGCTCTTAAGTCAACCCAATACGGATTTGGTGACAAGAAAAAGAACTGTGGCACTGAACTTCATAAGGACCATGTTGACAAAGCCAACGGTATTGATAACACTCTTTACGCTAATGGCTACGGTCGTCTTAAAGCAAATCAATATGATACTAACAGAATATGTATGCTTGTTAGTGAAGACTTGTTTGATGCTGTTGGTGTTAAGAACTTCATGAAGTTTGCTAAGGATAAACTTTCTTTGGTTGGTGACTTGACTGCTATCGTTGGAACACTTGGTTCAATGGACTGTCGCAAAAACATTCATGCAGATGTCAAAATGGCATTGGTTGTTAAGCATCATGAGTTCATTGGTGAAGATGGTGCAGATGCTTTTGTCCTTGACCTTAACAGAACTGTTAAGAGAACAGGCACTAAAGCACAAGCACTTGAAGCAATGTCTCAAGCATTCTTTAACTTTTGATTAACGCTACTGTTAACACCCCCTCCCTCAATCAATCATAGGCTTAGTGTCGCCTCCCTTAACAGGGTTCTAAAGTGCATGGGTTTCCCACCCTTAACGGGAACTTGCTTAGCGAGCCACCCTTAGCGGGGTCGGCATCACTAAGCCTTTTTTAATGCCGCACTTCGTTTGGCACAGGCTTAGGCTTGCCGACCATATGGTTGGGATTTCTGTTGCGAACACGCACAGTCTTTAGCATTCATGGCATAGCATTCACCGTTGCTTAGGCAACCATTCACATTCACCGTTGCGGGTATGTCTCACTTGACATACGCTCAATGATTCACCAATCATGTGGCTTCAATGAAGCGCATGGTTTAACACAACAGACGACGATTCGTTAAGTCTTTGACCGATGGCGATACTTAGAACAACCCTGCGAAGACAAGAGGAACGAGGTGCATACTCACTCTTGACGCAAAGGGAAAGCAGGTAAGGTGCAACTCCTACCCGTCGTGCCTGTTGTGATTACGATTCCTGTATTATTGTTGAGTTCTTAGAAGAATAACTATGTTATTTATCTAATAAAGAAACGATAAACAATAAACATAAGGAGACTACACAAATGATTAGAAGAAATACAACCACCACTGAACTGTTAGAACAATACCGCAACCCGATTGAAGTTACACACCAGCACCCTCGCTGTGCTAAATGCCATGTCCTATGGGTCAAGGCTTTCATTCACAGCCATAGTAAGAACGGTGTATGCTTGATGTGCTTAATAGATAAAGACAACCCCAACAAGAAGGAACGACAAGAGATGAGAGATACTTACATCATGCTCAACGATAGATGGCATGAGGATAACACACCACTCGTAAGACAATGGAGGAATACACAATGACGATACTAATGTATGAAGAAGACAACACAGAAGACATGAAGATGCTACAACAAGCGCATGATTGGCAAAGCCAAGCGTTCATTCAATGGTTCTCAACAGCACCACAAGCCACCAAGATGAATGTATTACTACGACGCATGACAATCAAAGCAATCACAGGTAGTGGTAAGACTTACCTCGCTGTGATGATGGCTGTCCATCACTTACGCAAGAGCGATAACTCACGAGTTGTTGTCGTTGTCCCGTCTGTTGGATTACTTAACCAATGGATGAGCATACTTAGCGGATGGAACATTGGTAATGTCAGTGGATGTGGTGGAGGCTATCGCTACGATGCTTTCTCACCTATCGTTGTCACTACAAAGGATTCACTAAAGAAACTTAGAGGACACAGAAACTTGATGCTTGGTGATACCTTCTTCATCCTTGATGAATGTCACAACATGGCCGCCCCGAAAGCATACGATACTCTTGAGAAGATGATTAAGATGGGTATGATACAATCAATTGTTGGGCTTAGCGCAACACCCGAAAGAACAGATGGTCGTTGCATCATGAACATAACAGGGCGCAACAGCAAAGGCGAACCTCATGTAGTCTATGCTTACGATGACGCACTCGCTGACAAGACAGTCATCCCTAACTTCACTGTGAATGTTGGTCGTATCTCACGAACCCTACTCGCTCACGAAACATACACACCCACAAGTGTTGATGATTCTTACATCGGTAACAAGTTACAGGTGCTTGACGCTATGACTACGAACATCAGTAAGATGGCCGCATCATTGAGCAAGGCTCTCGCTGAGATTGGTGTAGGTAACAACGGTGGTGGTGGTGTGAATCTTATGCACCACGATTGCTCTAACCCAATGCAAGCAGGTGACTTAGCGTATCAAGTTCAAGCATGGAAACAACTGTGTATCAAGCGCAAGCGTTTACTTAACAATGCTGACATTAGAATCACCATCGCTAAACAATTTGCCGAGAAGAATCTTGGTATCAAACAAGCAATCTTTCACGAATCAATAGCAGGTATTGAGAAGATAGCAACTACGCTACGAGAAGAGTTAGGTATTGAACCGTTCATCTATCACAGTGGCGAGAGCGTTGCTGATTGGGACTTGCTTACTCACGATGAGAAAGAACGCCTCGCTACATACAAAGCGAACAGCCAAGAGATACTTGCTCAATGGATTCGTAGCGATAGCGGTGTGCTTCTAACTTGCAAGGCACTCAAAGAGGGATTGAATGTTCCCGACATGGGTGCTGTCCTCTTACTCTCTCACCCCAACGCCGCCCGACCTACTATCCAAACGCTTGGTCGTGCGCTACGAGGAGACAGACATGACGATGGCACATTCATATCCGACAAAGAGATATGGATTATCAACTTTGATGTAGCCGCTGATGATAGAGTCATCGCTAACATCAAAGACACCGGACAGATACCGGACTCCCAATTCAAATACTTCACCCGCAACGCTAACGGAACATGGGATAGCACAGGTGATGTTGTTATGGATTACGACACATCACAAGAAGGACCAGCAGACGAACAAGAAGGACCTGCTGATGAATCACAAGAAGGGCCTGCCTACGAAGGGCCTACCACTCCATCCAATAACGGAGAAACCAACGAGGAATAAACATGGAAGAAAATAATAATGGAAAAGCGAAGCCTATACAACCGAACAACAACATATCTCTTGACGAGAGAGCGACTAAGCATCAAGCGTTGCATCCCAATGATAACAGCACAACATTGATACGAAGCAAGCGCATTGATATTACTGAGCGTAGCGTTAAGATTACCGAGACTAAAGGTATCAAGCGCATCAAGCGTCAAGGATTAGGAACTGCTACTTGGGGAAGACCTGCTATGACTGCCGCACAGAAAGCGAAGGCAAAGAAGAGCGACTTGGTTGATGCTATACTACACGAAGGTGAGGAAGAGTGAGTCTTTACATCCTTACTGTTAAGCAAGTGTGCAGAAACGATAGGCTTTACTACTTCAACAATCGTGATGATGCTATGGATTTCCGAGCAGAATTAACTCAAGCATTCTTCTATAAGTTCTTGCGAACAGCGAACAAAATCAAGGGTGCTATACGAGGACAAGGTGCGCCGAAGTTACACGCTCTTGCCGCAGGTATCGCCGCAGAAGAATACAGCATTGTTATCACAAAGGAATACCTACGAGGTGATACTCAATGAGTATGACTAAGAAAGACTACGAAGCAATAGCATTCGCTATCAAGAACAGTCCTGCCGACCGAGACTTATTCATTGATATGATTGTTGACCTTTGCGCAGACAGCAACGCTCAATTTAACGAGACGCTATTCCGTAAGGCATCGGGTCAAGTTGAATCACCTTGTGGCTGTTGGATATTCACACATGAAGGAGAAGAAGCACAGTCATGGAACACAGGAACGCTATGCCATTACCGAGAAGGGCATCCTATCAGCCAACCCCCGAACCGAATCCGTCACATGACAGAAGAGGCTTATTGGCAAGGACATGATGATGAACCACAGAAGGTATGTCAAAACTCTTGTTCCGGTGATACTTGCGTGGCTTGTGGTTGCTGTGAATGCTATCACGAAGGTGATTGTTCATTAGTGAATGAAGGTGATGTTCAATGAGTGAGTATGAACACATACTAACCATCAACGACGACGGCAACCTAACTGTTGTAATGATTGAGGTGATTGCATGAAGGTATGGATAGTGTGGGATGATGAAGACTACGCTTACACAGGCAAAGTATATGCTACCAAAGAAGCGGCTGTGAAAGCACAACAATCATATAGAATTGAAGAAGATGATGTTAGATTTGAAGAAGTTGAGGTGATTGCATGATTGGTAACAACGCAACAGGACACGACCAATTCAAGTGGCCTCGCAAAATCATGTGGACACTTAACATATACACAGGTGAATGCGCATTGGCTATTTACATTGAACACAATGAACGCATTGGTGTTTACAAGGACAAGGCAGGTAACGAACACGAAGTAACAATAGAACAAGCAATACAAAATGAATACAAGGAGGAATAAACATGGATAATATATACGAAATAATAGATGAAGAGACGGGTGCTGTATTACACAGTGGCTCAAAATATGGAATGAATATCGTAACACCACGAGACTACGAGGTTGTTGAGGTTAGTGTAACTACTACCCCACAAGGTAGCCGAGAACCAATACACTACTACCATCGCTTAGTGCTACGCTTCTCTCTCGCATTGAAGAACGCACGAATCCTTGAAGAGCAGGCAGAAGAAGCACGACTCCAAGCGATTGTGGATGACCTCGCTAACACAAAGATGAAAGTGCTATGGATGAACCACCTTGCCGCTACCTATGGTGAGCGTATAGCAAAGTATCAAGTTACTCTTTCTAAGACACCTGTTAAAGAATTGAAACTACTTGCGAAGATGGACAAGTTTGTCTTACCACTCAAAGGCAACAAGGGTATCATCGTTGATGCTATGAGCATCCAAATGGTTGGTCGTGATGACATGAACAAGTTGAAGTTCATTGACCGTAACTCACCGCTACCTGTTACTGATGTCGTTGACATGAAAGGTCGTGTCGCTGACCGAGTTATTGTTTCAACACTACCGGCTGGTGACAAAAAGGACATACAAAATGTTCACAGTGCTTCTTCTTCAACTGATGACACTGTTGCGCCTCTTGAGGACACCCCAATTCTTGCTGACGACACCAAAGGTGATGCTTGAATGAGCGATAATAACTACGCAAAGGTTGTTTACAAAGGCGCATTGATGATTCCCATCACGCTTACATCACCTCCATCAACGCTTTTAGTGCCAATTGACAACCCTCACTGCACAATACTGTTAGGAAGGATGTTGAAACCGTTCAAAGAGACGCATGGTGTAAGCAACGCTGTAATTAAGGACATGATGAAGAAGGTAGCCGAGAATTACCCTGCTCCTATCCCTCAATTGGGTAGCGTTGTGCAATTAGCATGTCGTGGTAACGAATATGTAGCACCGTATGAGTTTAAATCAACAGCGTTCCTTGAAGTGTTGAACCAAGCAGAAATGCAGGAATACCTTGACCGTATATGTGATGTCCTTGAGATAGCAAGACACGAACGCTATTTCCATGTGTCCATCGCTAATGATACAGGCAAGCCTACTGATTCTATCGGTGACACCAACAAAGACGATGTTAACCGAACTACTCCGCCCGCATCACTGAACGCTGAATGTGTAGTTATTGATACCGTTGACACATCCGAATCACTTGGATGGGAAAGCGCAATGGACAACGGATGGGTTCACAAGATGGACAACGGATGTATTCACAAGATAGGTGATGACGAATGATGAGAAAAAGAATAATAGAAAACGGATTAAACATAGCACAGCAAACTCTTCTGTTAGAAGAGGGCGCAACACACGACATAGTTTACACACAAAGAGGTTACTCTAAAGACATCAAAATGGTGAAGGTTAACACCTACACATTTGATAGCGAGGACACTCTTCTTACCGCATGGTGGGAAGTTAGTAAAGCAGGCTTCACTAACGGAGTTGCTCTTGATGTCAAGTCAAAGACAATATGTGACACCGAAGAGATGACTCTTCGTGCTTACCAAATGATGATTTGTGGTGATGCTCAATGAGTTTGACAATGGATTGGCCTAACCGAGACGATAAGACAGGAGAGTTGTCGTTCTTCTTACACCCAAACTTGGTGAACATCAACAATAAGTATCAAGTAAGCGACATGAACGAATCGTTTCGCAGGGATGCTGTATTGTATTGTATTGTGGCTCGCGCTAACCCTACCATGAACGGTAATGAACTCTTTAACATACTCAAAGATGCAAACCCGTGGATTGTCAAAGCAGGCGATGTATCATCATTTGCTGTGCGCTTGTATCATCAAGCGTGTTTACTTGGTAAGGATATGACTTGCGCACAACTCATCAGCATTGTTGATGGTAGCGCAACCATCACCATCAATGGCGATGATGATTGTATTAACTACGAGGTTGTCTTTGAAGGCGGCGCGTTTGAAGGAGATGAGGAAGAATGAGTGACCCACTTGGTAAAGCCTACATAACCTTTGAACCCTCCGATATGATGCAACCTTTCATTGACCATCTCAAAGCGAACCCAATCACTGATGAAGAGCGTGAACAACGCCGACTGATGAGGATTGCAGAAAATGAGAAATGGGAGGCGGAACAGAAGGTGCGTGACCAAGAGAGGCATGACCGAATCATTGCAGGCAACCATGTATGGATGCTTCATGTTGACTACGAAGGGTTTTGGGATGGGGCTTTCACAACCGAAGAGGCTTGCCGAACACTTACCGAGACACCAATAGACGGTGATGGATTCTCGGTTAGACCTGTTGAGGTGATTGAATGACTTACCCTAAAGTTATACGAGCGAATCCAAAACGATTGAAATACTTAGTGTTACGCAACGGAATACGACACGAAGCAACACCACCAACTTGGGTGTTGTTTGGTGTTGATGATGAGGGTAATGGTATCTATCGTTGTAATCAAGACGCAGGTATTATTTTAGTTGATGAGCATGAATACTCATTCATACCTGTTCGTAAGTTCAAAGCAATATCATTACATCATCTCTTTCAATACCATGAGGTGATTGTGTGAGTAGTAACTTACCAACGATAGCACAGGCTATTGAAGACCGCCATTGTTCTATTATCTTTTGGCGCACATCAACTGATGTTATCATCGCACCCGAATCATACTATGCATACGGTCAAACACAAGGCAGACACATAAGACTTGATGCTCTTGATACTATCAGTCTATGTGGCGACAATGATGTATGCCCTCGTTGCTACAACGATTGGGATTGGAGTGTTGGTGATGGTTTGGCTCGTTGCAAGACGCGCGGATGTAACACATCAACAGAAACTACCGGCAGGTCTAACCCTTCGCTACCAATGACAGAAGAACAGATTGTCTTTGATGAGTTTGAAGGTGACTTGCATGATGAGATAGCGGATGACATTGAGAACGGCACGATACATGATAAGTTTCTATCAATTCTAAACACCGACCCTTTGGAGCAGTATTACACAGGCGAACATCCTGCCTCAACACACGCTCACGACATACACCCGTCAGTGAAGCCCGAAGATGAGATTGATGTAGTGCTTGGTCTTTACCGAGAGAAGACCCATCATCCACTTAACAGCCCCGCGCCACCGAATGTTAATAACCTGTCAACGATAGGAGAGGTTATGTCCGAGCCGCGCGCCATTGATGAACAAGAAGGACCTGCCGACGAAACGCTATACAATTCACAAGAAGGACCTGCTCAAGAAGGACCAGCAGACGAACAAGAAGGACCTGCCGACGAAGGACAAACAAACCCCACACATGGAGGAAACAAAAATGAGTAATGAAAATGAAAACCGCGCCGTTCTTTTTGGAACGGTATTGAATGAAACACCCGACAAGGTAAAACTTCGTTGGACTGACAGCCGAACAAACAAACCGATAGAAGGTTTTGTCATGACCGCCACCATTGGTGAGCGTGTGACCGTAGCAGGGGAGACAGCGTTGTGTTTACACGATGGAGAAGCCTTTGGCTCAACCATACGCGTAGCAGACACTTACTTCTGTAACCCAAGTGGTGCTGAGCAACAAGACGCTCACGACCTTTGGCTTGAACAAGGTATCACTGCTCAACCTGCCGATGAAGGACCTGCTGATGAAGGTCCTGCTGATGAAGGACCTGCCGATGAAGGTCCTGTTCAACAAGAAGGACCTGCTGACGAAGACTATGACGATTCTGTGCCTATCAACGACACAGGGTTCACAATGGAACTTAGTGTTGAAGATGCCGAAACTGTTGAGTTAGACCCTGCAACAGCAGACAAGCAAGTCAAAGCGAAAGCAACAACAGCCGCGCAGAAAGCGAAAGCAAAGCGTGACGAATTGTATGTCAAGGAAGACAGCGAATTGATGCAAAGCATGAACACTGACATTGCTAAAGCATTGGTTCGTGGCAAGCGTCATAACGACTTCGCCGCTTGGAACTTTGACCCACTATTGCTACCAACAGTAGTCGCTATTACTGACCCTGTAACAGGGAATCAATCGTATGCGAATTACAGTCACAAAGGTAAGCCTGTGAATCGTATCTTGTTGAATCCGAATGAGGCTGACAAGTCTTTACCGGCAGATGACATTCGTCACCACGGCGCAGTCATCAACCCTCGTTGCGGACAGACATGGGCATCTTTGTCTCACAAAGCATGGATGATACCTGTTGCTAACGCAGTTCACGACATTGAAGGTGTTAGTTATGACCGCTACTGTATCAAGAATGGTGCGCGTGGTGCAATGACTATTGACTTAACAGATATGTCATCCACTAAGAGAAGCGATGCCGCGTCTAACTTGACAGGCTTCCTCAATCTTGATGCGAACAGTGTAAAGGCTATCCTTCATGAAGAAAATGGTGGACACCGATGCGGAGTTACTTTGCTCAATCCTCTTGATGGTAAGGGTGCTTTCTCAGCACACTTGACAGTCATGCGAACTTACTGTCAAAACCTCGCAATGCGTGGGGCTAACCAACTAATGTTCAAGATTCGTCACACATCCGGTGCTATCGCGGCCTTTGACCCCGAAGCAATGGCTACCTCTATGGGTAAAGCGTTTGAAGAAGCACAGAAGCATTTGTTATGCGCTCACCTCTTACGATGGATTCCAATAGAAGGAAATATGTTTGACAAGATGCTTACTGTGTTTGATAAGCATGGTCTTATCACACCTCCGACTGTTGCTATTGATGTGTCCGACTACGACAAGATTGTAGCGGCTGACCTTGCAGGCAATCCTCTATCTGTTACGCAGAAGCAATCAATGCAGAAGATTGGTCGCGGTCAAGCATACAAAGCAGTCATGCATGGCTACGCGAATCCCGATGTGGATTATGTGAGTCTTCAAGACGAAGAATCCGTAGGCACAGCGTTCCATACAATGCAGGCTGTTACAGGTATGCTAACCAACGCTCCTATCATTGTTGAAGACAAGCAAGGCAAAGGCACTCAAGCGAAAGTGTTGTCCGGTAACTCATCAGCAGGTATGGAAGGCTTCATGAAGAAGTCCGGTGCATCAACAGTATTGCATGAGAAGATTGCAGAAGAAGCAGTCATGGCTTATTGTAAAGCGAATGGTAAGGATGTCTTAACTACCGATGACTTCCCTCACATGAAGCAATGGTTCACTGACAATCCTTCGGCTATTACTATCCCTAACCGCAATGGTAAGGGAGCAAGCACACCGTTGACTGAAATCCCCGAATACCACGAGACTTGGAACATGAAAGTTCTAACAGGTAACACAGGTGCAATGAAACTTTGAGGCGCGTCGCTGAACAACACCACCAACTCACATAATAACACTAAGGCTTAGTGAAGCCTCCCTAACGGGTTCAAAATCTCATGGGTATGATGCACCCTTAAGCATCACCTATTCAAAACGGGGCAAGGATGGCTATAACATTCTTGTTGGTTCACTATCGTAATTAGAATCCTTGCCCCACTCCCCTTGACTACTGTCGCTCATCCTGTGAGCGCGTAGCAAGAATGGTGAATTAACATGACCCAAACTAAATACAAAAAACTGAGTGAAGAGAACAACCAAGAATATGTCAGCCGCGTAGTTAACGCTGAGGACAAACCTATGAGAGCAGACGATGTGCTTGCACTGAGTCACAAACGCTACTGTAAACTAACACGCAACCAAGTATCTTCGTGTCTTACAGATAGCGTTGTCGCAGGCAGACTTACCAAGTGGAGAGACATTCACTTGAGTCGTATAGTCTATGCACCATTGACACACACCCCACCGCAAGACGCTAAGCCTGCGAGCGACTACATGAAGCGACCTTCAACAATAACCGAAGCGTCTTGGGCTAAGCCTGTCGCGCCTATCGTTGACGATGAATTATTGTCATCAAGGTCTTACCCTAACTTCTTGACAACCCTTGCTAACTATTATCAAGTGGATGTTAAACAAGTGCAGAAGGCAATCAGTGATGTAGTCAATGACTTGACCATGAATCACAACGATGAGAAAACAAACACCCTCATCACATCTATCAAAGAGATATGTGCGGAGGCTTTTCAATGAGTGGAGAACGCAAAACATACTGTGGTATAGCAGACGCGCATGGTCTTGAGTCTTTCATGGTATGTGAAGGAGCAGGGAAAGCACCCATGACGCTTACAATGAGAGCGCAACTCAACAGGCAAAGACACTCTATGGTGTATTGGGTTACACTATCCGATGAGAAAGCAGAAGTAATGAGCGACGCAATCAAGGTAGCACAACAAGATAGCAATTGGCACACGCCACTGTTGTTATTGAAAGACCCCGACTTTACATTAGAGGTTGCTTTTGAACACTCAATGAAAGACAGTTGGAGTATGATACCTAACGATAAGTTAGACCCTTATTGGAGTAGCGCAGACGAAGACAAAGAGGAGGAATGAACATGGAAGAAACAAATAGAATAGATATAACAGAAATGGGCGAAGAAGAACGAAAGCGAAGCATCAACGAAGCATTTGGTGAGGATGTCTATGACATACTCGCCGCGCTTGATGGTGACATTAACAGAACGACTGCTGTGGTGAACTACGAAGCCGACGAGACAGGTTTGGCTCGCGCGGTATTGATTGGTGACTGTGGATGTAAAGGTGCATTATGTCGTAGTGCGTGGGGTTGGATATGGAAAGCCCGCGACTTAGACATGACAGGACACCGTGGTAGTCTCAAGGCTGTGCCTTGTGAAAAAGCGGTGAAGACCCTTGATGTTGAAACAGGTAAAATGATGGCCTTAGCACCATTCGCTATGAATCCCGATGAGTTTTACAGATTCCAGCGCGCTGAGTGGGGAGATGTATCACGACAAGACGCAAGAGAACTCGCCGCTTTCAGTCAAGCAACCACTGAGGGTAGTAAGAACGCATGGACACCCGACAAGAAAGGTGATGCTTGATGAAAGTGTATCAATGTATTGAAGCGGACAACATCGTTGAGTTTGAACAGCGTATTAGTAAGGCGATTTCAATGGGCTACATCCCTATTGGTAGCGTCAGTGTGATACAAACGCTACATAATATCAAGGGAACGCAGTCTATTTATCGTCAGTCTTTATGGTATGTTGAAAATGTTCACAGTGCTTCTTCAATTATCCAAGAACAGCATGCGTTTCTCACCGATGTGGTGGACAATGCGCGCCCTCCTTATGATGATATGGACAAGACCACTGAAATTGACCTTGACATCGTTGACGCTATTGATACTTACCTACGAGGTGATAACTGATGCTTAGCACACAACTAACAGCGCAACTATTACAACTTAGCCGCGATGAAGTGAGCGAGGTCTATGATGTGTTAAAGCATCACATCCATTCACTAAACAGGAACGCTAAAAACAATCTAAGTGTAGGCGACAAGGTTTGGTTCACCGATGAAGGCAAGCGAATTGATTGTAAGGTTGAGAAGATTAACCGAACTAAAGTCGTTGTCCGACCTCTTGATGGTGGACGCGGTTGGAGAGTTGGAGCATCTATACTCACTCCAATTGAACCTGCCTTCAATCCACTAACGGGGATGGTTGAATGAGTAACGATTGGTATAGGGTAGGAGACATAGAGTTTGAAAGCAGTCAAGATACTGCATCATTTCTCGTTGATGTCAGCGAGCAGTTATGGGGCGATGCGACTTGCGTTGATTGTGAAGCGGTGCGCGACTGTGAATGTGAAAACAGACGCGAACCATACACGATTGAAGAATCAATAGCGCGTATCAAAGAGTTCAGTGAGAAGGCTCTCGCTTGGGATGCTCTATGTATGCACTTCAATGCACCACCATTTGAAGCACCACATATGGATGATGACACAGAAGCAGACCATGACATGCGCGAAGTAATAGAATCAATAATGGACGAGGTGAGCGCGTGAGTCTATGGTATATTGGCGACCCTTGCTACGCTATTGATGACAACACTTGGGGTGAGTTCTGCGAACTTATTTACAAACAAGAGAGTGGTCTTGAAGGAGAGGGTATAGAGTTTGATTGGGAGCAACACCGCGTCTATGTGTATAACAGTGGGCTTGGTGGCGATGGCTCAATCAGTCTTGGAGAGCATAAACTTAGTGTTGATGCAGGGCTGTTGAGTGTGCTACCTCTTGAGGTATGCCGACGACTCAGTGACGCGGAGAAGACAGAAGGCGAGCATGGTAGTCATTCAATCATTGAATCATACTACCGACCTGTGTTTAGTATCAGCACAGATGAGTTCCCGCATGTCACTCTTGAATACACCACATTTACTGATGGTGTAGGGCGACAAAACATCACAATCAGTGACACAGCCGACCACAATGAGTGTGACGAGTGCGGAGAATGGATTCACACAAACAACATGGTGTGGACAAACCATCAAGGCGCAGTTGGCTACGACTGTTGCTATGAAGAAGAAGTAAACGACGACGACGAGGAGGAATGAAAATGGATTATAAAAAAGAAATGGAAATGGATGAGATGCACGAAGAACGAACGACCTTAGCATACAATGCGAAGGATGCTATACGCGAGTTGGAAAACGACTTAGCGTTTAACAAACTCTATCCTAATAGGGATGAGAGGACAGACAGAATATCCATTCATACAAGTGGTGGACCATCGCTATGTATCGGCAAGACAGCCTGTATCAATTGGATAAAAGACCACTTTAGAACATCCCACCGAACTCAACCGAGTCATCATTGGGCTAAAGCAGGTGAGTTATATGTTCAGTTATCACGAAGTCGCTATCGTGTTTGGGTTAGTTGTTACGAGAAGAGATTCCGAACAGAAGCAAGTCAAGATGCTATGAACGCGGCTGATGAAACACGCAAGAACGCATTTGCAATACTTGAAGGTGAGGAACAATGAAGAGCAATGTCACAGAAGGGGATTTTATTCATGGGTTTAGAGACTGTAACCGCGAGAACAACTTCTCTTACGAGGGACGCAAGGCGTTGTATGAATACCTCATTGATTACGAAGAGGACGCAGGAGAGGAGTTAGAGTATGACCCTATCGCTGTATGTTGTGATTACACTGAGTATGAGGACATTGATGAATACAATGTAGCATACGATACTGAGTATGAAGACTTTGACGATATGCAATACAACTGCGACCAATATGTTATGCGCTTCCCTATCTATGAGGCGATGAAGTGTGTAGGTGAACACATTATAGTGAGGGATGAATGATGTCTTTGAAGCAACCAAACAGGGGAGCGAAGAGGTCAGCGCGTGTGATTACGAGAGTCAAGCGAGAGGTTGAAGTCGGTGAAGAGTTATCATCACAAAACATAATGCACAGGTTATACGAAGGCGACTGCGCTGAGTTGTTTATTCCAAGTAGCGCGAAGTCGTTAGGGATGATGCTAACCAAGTCAAAGTCGTTTGAACTGATACCTATAAGCAGGGGCAGGTCGGAATGGAGGCGAGTTGATTGACTAAACTAACAACAAAAGGTGCGCGAAGGAGAGCCAACACCATGCAACGAATCAATACCGTTGTTGATGTGGGTGAACAGGTGACAAGCCATGAAATTATGAATAGGTTAGAAGAGTCTAAAGATGTGTCTTGGCGATTCATACCGTCAAGCGTTCATTCTTTATCACTGTTACTGAAAGGTAGCGGTTGGGATAGAGAAGACTTAGGTTCGGAAAAGAAAAGACACTACGCATGGAGGAGAAGCGAATGAATATCTTCGCAGTCCACCGAAACCCTGTCATCGCGGCGCGTAGTCTATGCGATAAACACTTGAGCAAGATGACTACTGAGTGCGCGCAGATGTTAGTGTCAGCACTCATTCGTCATGACTGTCCTACAAGTGAGTTAACACTTACTCAACGACACAACGGCTATACGAACCACCCCTCAACATTATGGTGTGGTGACACACAAGAGAACTACCGTTGGCTTTGCCTTCATGGTCTTGCTCTTGCGTATGAATACGAAGCACGATACCAACAACCCAACAAACCACGACTACAACATGGAAGTAAGCAACCAATAAAACATATGTGTGGGCTTATTACTCACATACCTAAAGGAGAACTAACTCCTTTCGCCCGCATCATCAACAAAGAAGACTACCCAATGCTGAACGACGAGGCTGTATGGCCTAACGCTGTTCTTGCATACAGGGCATTTTACATGCTTGACAAGAAAATCTCCGCGAAGTGGGGCGGAGACAGAACACCACCCGCGTGGTGGAATCCCAACTTTACCTTAGAGGTGATACTATGAAAACAAATATAGAAATGGATAAAATAAAACTGAGACTGAATGAACAACTGAACGAAGCGCGTCTAAGCGAATTGAGATTAGACACCTTGAGGAATCTCATGGAATGCGAAGTAAACAAACATGATTGGAAAGTGTTTTCGCATGGCGGAGAACTGTCAAAGATTGATGTTTTGGAAATTGCTTGCAACAACTGTAACTGCTACATCAAGATTGATAACGACGACCCTGCGTTCACGCGCGTTGAACCTGTCATGATTAACTTTGATGGTGAGTCACAAATGCTTGACCATTGGCTTAACGGAGGCGAGGAAGAATGAGTTGGGTTATCATAGAAATAGATGGCGACTATACAAGGGTTGAAGAATTAACATTAGAACAGAAACAAGAGATTGTTGGCGGCTACATAGAATATGTGAAGATAGGAAGTGGCACTATGATTGTGAATGAAGAGGGGTTGTTACATAAGTTACCTTTCAATACTTACGCATCTATAATTGCTGATAGACCCATATGTGGTAGGGCGATAATAGAAGAAGGGTATAAAGGAGATGAAGAAGAATGACTCGCACACCGCTACTCTTAGAAGACGGAACGATTCTATCGGTTCAAGCATCAAGCATGCACTACTGCTCACCGCGCTCCGACAACCCCGACAAGGGCTACGGTTCTGTTGAGATATTGATTTACAAAGACGCGAATGGTTACAACAACAACCAATCCGAAGGATGGGTTGCTCCGTCACGCGTTCTTGAACTGATTGCTGAGCATGGAGGAGTCATTGGAGGGCAACTGCCACCACTGAACTTCGGCTTGATTAACACAATCAAAGAAAGAATGTTAGAACTTGCTATTGAAGGAGAAAAACTACGAGGTGAGGAAGAGTGATAACCGCGATACCACACAACGGTTGGCAAGACGAAGACATTGGCCGAGAGGTCACACTGATGATGCCGCATGGCACAATCTTCGCTGACATAATCATATCAATACCACATGAGAACCGCTTCTTAATTGGACCGGCTACTGAGATTGGTATGCTGGTTGCGCGCATGGGAATGATACTCCCTATCGTTAAGGCACAGGATGATTTCATCATGCGCTTTGACAACGACGAGGAAGGTGATGACCAATGAGTGAAGACTTACAGAAGAGACACCAAGCATTCATGACATACAGTGGCGGAGACGCAATCAACGCTATAATCCACGCGTCGGAATTGCAGAAGGATATGCTCGCGCACATTGAATCGCTGGACAAAGCACACGCTTACACTCTTAAAATGTATGAGAAACTTTTGGCAAGGTTGATAGATGCAGAAGAAGCAAGAGAGCAGGGGACGCGCCTACTACACGAAGAAGAGTTGACCAAGCGTGTTAATGTTATAGGCTATGCTTGTGATGACGACGCGCCTTCATTCGTTGGGAGCATACTCACCGAGACAGCACTCATCCTGTATAGGCAAATTGAGGAACTTAATGATAAGTCCGAACACTTAGCATGGAGACATGGTGGCGACGGTGAACTATCCGATGGCGAGTATGACTTCGTTGGGTATTGCCAAAGTGCTGTTGAACATTGTAATAGCGTTTTGACTTTGATAGAGGGGTTGGAAGAATGAGTGATTGGGATAACGCATTGTGGATGATTGAAGAAGGATTCACAGCCGCGCAACTTAAAGAACTGCCTCCTTCGGATGCAGACGCATATAGAAGATTGAAACCTATGTTAGTTGATGCTAACAAGCCCTCTTCGTCCCATCAAACCATCAAGAAGACTGATAGGAAACAACGAAGAATCGGGTTGATGAGAGATGCTATGTTACATCTTCATCGCTACCGAGTAGGAGAGAAGACATGGTTCAAGTTTAAAGATGTGAGAGACGCGCACGAGAAAAGCGTGACTACGGTTTATCATGATTTACTATCATTACAAAAAGCGGGGGTTGTTGAGAAGATGACAAAAACCGGCGGTCATAACAGCGGAGCGTATATTAGATTCATAGATGAAGAACACGCACCCCCTATTGAAGTGGTGAGATTTAAAACACTCCCTGTGCTAAGTGATGCAGTCACCACTAAACCCCCATCCAAAAGGGAAACTTATGAAGCGGCTTTCAACGAACATTATCCGCTATTGACGAGAAATCTTGCACAACCGGAAAGAACTTGTAAGGGTAAAACTCTTGGCGGGAAGAGATGCCAAATGAAGTATTGTCATCCGCTTTGTGAGCGCGAGCCTATACATTTTTGTTTGATGCACTGTGATTGTAAGCATTGTAGTAAAAGGCACACAACAATGCAAGGGAGGTATTACTGATGAGTTGGGAACGATGTAAGGATAGTTACGGCGGGCGCGTAGTGCTGAAAGGACTACCGTTTGCTATCAGTCAACAACTGAAAGCACACATGCCATTCCCTCAAGCAAAGTGGGATGGTGGCAGGGGCGCGTGGTCTATTCAAGACCGACCTGCTATGATTGACAAGGCTCTTGCGTTTCTCGCAGAACATAACATCACCTATGATGGATTGAGTGGCGACGATAGCGAAGACAGTAACGACGGGTGCGTGGTTCAGTTCGCCTCCCCCGACAAGTTGGTTCTTCAATGGGGCTTTCAGTCTAACTACAAGGACATTAACTCATCAATGAAACAAGCGGCGGCAGGTAACGCGAAGTGGAATCCTACGAACAAGTCGTGGAGTATTCCTATCAACACAGCGGTTGCTGTTGCGGCGGCTATTAGGCCACACTTCGCGCCTCTTGCAGATGCGATAGAGGCATGCCCTCAAGTCCACACCGCGCAAGAGGAAACCATCCAGCGTGTTGAACTGAGTAGCGCAGTTGACACAGACATTGAGTTGCCCGACCAAGAACCATTCAAGTCAATGCGCTCATACCAACAGGTAGCACCCGTCATGTATATGACAGGTGGACGCAAGCGAATCCTCATCGCAGACGAGATGGGATTAGGTAAATCATTACAGGCTCTTGGTTGTGTTGAACTTGCTAAACATCAGCGCGTGTTGATTGTATGCCCATCGGTGGTTAAACACAATTGGGCTAACGAGATTAAGAAATGGCTTGACTATGCACCCGAATTATCTTGGTTCATCATCAATGGATGGGAAGGCGAAATCAAAACTGCTTGGTTCAACATCATCAACTACGACTGTTTAAGCAAGCGCAAAGACCAACTGATTGCTCAAGGCTACGACTGTATTATCTTTGATGAAGTGCATACTATCAAGAATCAAAAGGCGGCGCGAACACAAGCGGCTCTCGCTCTTGCTCAAGGAGTTGATGGAATCATTGCTATGTCGGGAACACCAATTCTCAACAGACCGAATGAGTTCTTCACCTCGCTTAACATGATGCTACCTGCGCAGTTCGGTAACTATTGGACATACGCTCAGCGTTATTGTAACGCACGACGCACCGACTTCGGTTGGGATATGTCGGGGGCGAGTAACATTGAGCATAGTGCGGATGGACTCACCACACCACTCAACCACTTACTACGCGACTTCATGCTTCGTAGGTCTATGGATGACCCGCGAATAGCAGGGGAGATGCCCGACTTAGTGCAGACAGTCATACCACTTGAATTACCCGAAGATGCGCAGACTGCATACAAGATAGAACACAACTCATGGATGGAAGAGTGGCAACACCAACAAGCGAATTGGGGTTCAACAAGCGCAGGCTTCGCACTTAACATGATGACTGAACTACGACACATAGCAGGTCGTCTTAAGATAGACGCGGCTGTCAAGTGGGCGAATGAATACTTTGATAGCACAGGTAAACCTCTTGTTATCTTCGCGCATCACAAAGATGTGCTACACGCATTGGCTGAGCGACTTGACCTTGATAGAAAGTCGGATATTATCACAGGAGATACACACAACGATGATAGACAATCAATCATTGAGAGTTTCCAAAAAGGAGAGATTGCTTTCCTTGTCTGTTCAACGATGGCTATGAAAGAAGGAGTCAACCTTGACCGAGCAAACACTACACTGTTCGTTGAGCGCGAGTGGGTCCCTGCATGGGAGCAACAAGCGGCGGCAAGAGTTAGACGCATGACACAGGAGGATGCTACATGCCACCAAGTTATACTGAGCGCGAACAACACCATTGATACTATGTTTGACGAAGTTGTAACAGCGAAGGCAGAAATTGTGCAAAGCACACTTGATGGTAAGGACGGTGCGCGCAATGCAATCGTCAGTGAACTGACTAAGAAACTCAAGTCCGGCAAGATGGTGATGATATGAAATACATTATCACAGGTTCAAACGGGCGACAGAAACCCTTGAGTCAAGCCACCGATATTGAATTAGGTAAACTATCGTTCGCCTCAACAGGCAAACTACGAAGAGTTTTTTACAGGATGCTTGCTGTGCGAGCAGAAGTATTGAAAAGAGGAATGGGACACCCGCAACACATAACGGAAGACCCATACGACATCGGAACAACAGCCCTTGTCCTTGCGTTTAACGATTATAACAAAGACTTAGACGGTGAAGAAGAATGACGCGGCACTATGCTTACGATAAAGAATGGACTGAGATTATGGCTTTGCTTGATGAGGCGGAGGCGGAGATGAACAAGCACAAACTTGTCATCAACGACCCGACTGTTCGCATGAGAGTGAAGGCTAAACACATGCGCGCTTTCAAAGGACTACAAGGTGTAACCAACGGTCTTAGATGGGTTCTCGGCGATAAGGATATAACCACCGCGCAAGTGTTAGGGAGGGTTAACAGATGACCACCGCGCTAACAGAAGGAGAACCTCTTGATGCTTTCATCCTCCGTTGCAAATGCCCATCGGGTAAAGACCACATGGCTGATATGATTGTCATGCGAACCGCTAACGATGGACACTTTGACCATTTAGACATACACTGTAATGTATGTGTCAAAGTGTGGAACACCTCTTTAGTCTTCATGGAAGCGTGGGAACAGTCATAACCCCCTGCGCTTTGGGGTGAACATGGGAGAGCGTTTGAACACCTATACCATTACACAAGATGACATCGGTAACGATGGCATAGTGCGCAGACCATTCAATGACTCAACGATAGATGTCACACGAATGTCCTTTGAGAAGCCCGACGGGTCATCTAACCAAGTAGTTGAGCATGCACCTGCATCCGAAACTCTATGCCCCGCGATATGTTCTTGTGGACGCGAAGTTAAACCAACACGAATTACCTTGATACTCGCAGATGGTGTGGTTGCTTACCCCGCGTCTTGTTGTAACTCCATACAGTTTTTTGATGGGAGGAATGAGTAATGATAGATGATTGGACACCGGAACAGCAAGACATAGATTGGACACGAGAACATTTTAACTCAATGGTAGTCGGTGACACATGGAGTGTTAGTGGTGCGTTGATTGAGAAGACAAGCGACACCGAATTGACACTGCGACAATACCCTGCCGAATCAGCAATGGCTGTTGAGAGAGTAGCGAGAGTGTGTAGTGATATTGATGTTGTGTTTTCTGTAACGGACGCGAAACTAATTGAAGACCCAATGGAGGCGGCGCAACAAGCGGCTAAGGAATGGACATGCCCCGATTCAAATATACCTCTCGCGAACTTCAACCTCCAAGACGCGGAGTGGAGCGTTACAGCAGTCCCTACACAATCAAACACAGGCGAGTCCGAAATCACAGACCAATGGACAGTCCGAATCACCCACCCGAACGATGACGGTGACACGCATGAAGTATTCATGACACCTATGGATTATCACCTCATCGCGGGTGACGATTTGTTCTTCTCATGGCAAGGCTTCCGCGTCATAGAAAGAGAAGAGGCTGTCATATTGGCTGACGACCGCGAGAGTTTCGTGAACGGATTGCTTGACCTTACTCTTGAGTTACTCGGCACTACCTACGAGGGACATGCTGTGCCTCCACACATGAGGGGTATGTTAGTAACGAAACTTGCCGCACTCGGTGAAGAAGAATGATTGACCTTGAGCATTTAGCCTCAGTGGTCGCGTCTATCCAAACTACCAAGTCCGAAAAGGAACGACGCTCTTTGATAGGTGTGCTGTTACGAGTTAACAAATCACAGGTTGAGGACATAGTTGCTCTATGTTGCGCTACCCCAAGAGACGCGGCGAAAGACCATCACATCATCAAACTCATATCCAACTCCTACGGTTTATTCCCCGAAGAATACGAATCGTTGGGTGACGAGAAAGAACTACCGCTGATACTCGCGGACGAATCACCCGACGAAGTTGACCGTTCTCTATCACTAAGAGAGGCGCGCGAACTTAAGACCAAGATAATTGAAGGCGAATCAATTCACATAGATACTATATCCAATTCAATGAGTAAGATAGCCGCGAGACTCTTTTGGGGTTTCTGCTACGGTCGCACTTTAATCAACTACCGAAAATTGATGGGAGGCGTATGCTCTATCACACCCTATGAGGTTGAGCGATTGCAAGAAGCAAGAACCATCATGCCTCCCCACGAAGTTATCAAGAGAGCATTAGCGAATACACTCCCCACCGAATACACCATTCAACCATGCTACCCCTTCTTCGCCCCGCGATATTCAAGGTGGCGTTTTTGGTCATTACCATTCAAGGAAACCCACTACGATATAGTCAAACCGAATCGTTACTATGCACATAGAAAGGCGGGGAGGCTATTTTCATTTGACCGTAGGGGGGTCGCCCTCGCGCGAAGTCCACACATATCAATAGAGGGTGACTGCGTAGCCGAGATGGACGAGAACGACTTGGTGGTTGAATGGTTACATACAGAAGACGACCCGCAGATTTGGCGGAAGCCCCGTATTGTGAGGAGTGTGCATGCCCGTATCATAGAGGACGAATCCCACCTGCGACGCTTGGTTGAATCCTTAGACGAAGACGAAACACTACGACTCATGGATGGAGAGCGAGCGTATTTCCATAGCGGGGCTGTGGGTGGCTTCATCGTGCCTCGCAGAACATTTGATTTGCCGCTACTCATTCTTGGAGGTAAGAGGGATGGTGCGGGAGTCCGAATCAAGGTAGGTGCGCTTGATGGGTTTGACGCATATCCGGTAGGGTATTGCTTTGTGAAAGAAGAGAACCTACCCGACACTCTCACGCCTCTCTTTGAAGCGAATGCTTACCGCGAATGTGTTGAAGGACTGATAGGTATATTTCACGCGTTGGTATTTGACACTACCACGAATCAGTTACGCGCGCCCTACCTAACGAAAATTGATACGACTCTTGGATTTAGTGACGCTGTGCAGATAGGCGACTTGATGGAGAGGGCTGTCAATGAACGATGATGATTTCTTTTTGGGTTGGTTGGCAAGGGAGTGCCGGTTTGAAGCAAGTGTTCACTTCGCGCCCCGCACACGGATTGGATATAGAATTGCGAGACGGGTCAAGGTGTCACCCAAAGACGAACCCTCCCTCAACATGTGGCTATCCACTAAAGGTATAACCGCCCGCATCATCAAAGACAAGGAGCAGATTTTGAAGTTGATAGTGCTGTTAAGACCTGTATCTAAACATGTAAGGGATTTGAAGGGTATGAATAGAATGTTGGGTTTCTTAGACATAAACCGCAGAAGGCTCACTTATGATACTCTCACAGAAGCCATCACACTCTTAGATAGTGGGAACTAAGCATACGCTCCCCCTTGAGTATTATTATTGTATTATTGTTCTTGTTATAGAAGAATAATTATTGTATTGTTTCAATAAAGAAACGATAAAACAAGAATAAAGGTGGGGGCAAGGAGGGGAAAAGAGTCATGGAAGAAACTGAAACCACTGAAAGAGAAGGTAAAACCTCCTCGCCCTTGCACCGACTAACCCCCGTTTGCTTATATACTCCCCACCAATGGTAAAGGTAAGGTTGATGAAAGCGAGAGCCGAATTGAAACCTACGAGCCTAACCCAAGTGATTGGACATGATGACAGTGCCTCCCCATATTTCTATATTGAAGAGTGGCAAGACGCGCCCCCTACAAACCTCCTCTTTGAAGGAGTGCCGGGGACGGGGAAGACAACAGCCGCATATGTAATTGCCAATGAACTCGGCTATACATTACATGAGTTCAATGCATCCGATGAAAGGGGCATTGATGTTGTCCGCCAACGCATCAAGACCTTGTGCTTGTCTGCGGGTCTTTGGAACAAAACACTCATCCTTCTTGATGAGGCTGACGGACTAACAAAATCAGCGCAAGAAGCACTAAGAAGAGTAATGGAAACCTCCGACACCATATTCATCTTGACCTGTAACAACTTGTCATCTATCATCCCTGCGCTTCGTTCACGATGCACCAAGTTCTCCTTTAAACCGCATGACGCAATTGCGGTGCGCGCGTATCTGCAACTGTTAATGCGAGAGAATGTGATTGGCTCGGCAGACAAATACGACTCCGAAGAACTTGCAGTTTACTTCGGTGGCGACCTCCGCGCAATTCAAAAGCATGTCATTACAGACCTGCCTTTACCACAAATATCAACTGACTTAGATATGGCAACAATGCAAATTGCCGCGGGTGATTGGGAATCCCTTCACCGAACAATGTTGGGGATGGTAGCAAGCGGTGTAAACACCCACTCGCTAATGCACCGCATCCATGAACATGTCCTTTCCATCGGACTTGATTCAAAAATACTATATACCTTCTTGTGTGTGTGGGGAGATTTCGTGTTACGAATGCATGAGTGGCCCCTTACAACTTCGTCCTTTGTGGACTATTTTGTAGCAACTTTATACATACAAGACGAACAAAGAACAAACATAAAAGGAAGTGAATAAAATGCAAATTGGAAACAATAATGGAAATGAGAACGACAGCAAGACAACCTACCACGCAGAAGTTGAAGAACGACTGAAATGGTGGGCTGAGAAACATGGAAAGACAATTGAAGTAGCGCGCGAAGAGTTTGCCGCATACCTTCTATCCGACCTCGGCATAGTTAACCCAAAGGATGAAGACGATGACTTCTTGATTGAAGCCGCTGAATCATTCATGGTTGAACGCCGTGTCATGTCATCCACATCCTCAGCCAACGCCATTGAACTCGTTGGTTACTTCATCGGAGTGGACAGTCGTGTTAGAGACGCACAAGAACGAAAGAGAGGACCTGCTGTATCAGCCGCAATCAACAACCTAAGTCAAGCGATTGATGATGGGCTTGTAGCCCGCGCATACACTCAAGACGGTGTATGGATGCTTGAGAAGAAAGACGGACAACCTGTTAAGACAGAAGAAAGTGCGGATGAGAAGCCGTGGTTCCTCTTTGAAGAACATGGGTTATCAGTTGCTATCTTGCAGAACAATGCTGATTGGAGTCGCTTTGGTGAACCAATCACACCATACCGATGGCAAAGAACATACCAATTCTTTGGTAATGAGAAGGCTAACTTCATTGATGAACAAAAGCATCTGCGCATCACTGTTACTTCAAAGAACCCCGATGAATGGCATGTTCCTCAACTGTTCTCACCTGTCACTTTGAAGGTGCGAGCGCAGAACGGAACCCCTTCAAAGGGTTGGGAAGATGTGTATAACTCTCTTCCTTTCCCTTCGGCTATCACCTATGGTGACATTGTTGAAGAGCAATACCGTGAAGCAATCAAGCCGGAACGCTTGCTACCTACTTCGCCATTATTTGTCAAGGACTTGTCAACTCTCAGTGAGATATTCCAAACTAAGAGTGAAACAATTGCGGGCATCCCTAACCCTGTTGGACCAATGGTTCTTATCAAGGCTAAGGTTAGTGACTTGCGACTTGAACCGAGCGACTATGAGTATGACCCAACCGGACATACTTACTTCATGCGAGTCACTTCTTTTGACCTCATGCGTTCCTTTGAAGACAACCGCCGTGACATTGGTGTAGGGATTCACGGATTCCTCGGTGATGAAGCGCGTTGCTTTGAGTATGCTACTGCTGATGGTTACAAACCATACGCTATCAAGTCAACTGTGTTCATCTATG
>Ga0307985_10000237_pt1 | contig 33805 bp, 35 predicted proteins | sample EllFjometageno80_FD_203155 | JGI IMG/M metagenome (GOLD analysis project Ga0307985, IMG submission 203155) | Marine microbial communities from Ellis Fjord, Antarctic Ocean - #80 | ecosystem: Environmental > Aquatic > Marine > Unclassified | place: Southern Ocean | collected 2014-10-09 | reverse complement strand
ATTAAAAATTGTAGCAAAAGAAGTGATGGGGTATCCTACTTTAAAACGTTTTTTAATTTCATTTTTCTTATTAAGTATTGGTGTTCAAACAATCATACTAATGGCAGCAATATTTGGTTCAAGTGAATTAGGTTTGCCTGCAATGAATTTAATTATAACCATTTTATTAGTGCAAATTGTGGCAATTGTAGGTGCGTTTGTGTTTTCTAGATTATCAGAAAAATGGGGGAATATTAAAGCACTTAAAGTTACAATTGTTACTTGGATGGTGGTTTGCTTTACGGCATTTCTATTAGATAAAAACCAAGAAAATGTAGAATATTATTTTTATGGTTTAGGCGTTTTATTAGGTTTTGTGCAAGGAGCAATTCAATCTTTAACAAGATCAACGTATTCTAAGTTATTACCAGAAACAGAAGATCACGCAACTTATTTTAGTTTCTATGATGTTACAGAGAAAATTGCCATCGTTTTAGGAACTTTTGTATATGGATTATTATATGCAATCACAGATTCTATGCAATGGTCTGTATTGTGTTTGGCTGTTTTCTTCTTAGCTTCTTTTATTGTTTTAAGTACTTTAAAGAAAACAAAATATGTTCAATAAAAAAAGTGCTGGAAATAGCACTTTTTGTAAGTTTCTTTTTGAAAAGATTATAAAATAAATTGAACACCAACAACAATATTTCTTCCTTGATTTAAAATGCCATCTGCTTTTAAGCGAGATAAATGATGTGTATATTTTCTGTTCAGTAAATTATTGATAGAAATTGATGTTGAAAATTTTGATTTCCCGAGAACAATATTTCCGCCAAAACCAAGATTTACTAAATTATAAGCAGAACTTATTGTTTCAAAATCACTCACATTATTTTGAGCAAAAACACTTTGTAAGCTTAAAGAAGTATAGCCTTGTTGCAACCAATTTTTAATATTGAATTCTGTTCTAAAGGTGTTTTTCCAAGTATTTGCAGGAATTAATGGTAAATAATTGCCATTATTTTGTTTACCTATAACTGTTTCAAAAGTACTTTCTAAATGCATCCAATCTAAAGGATGAGGATGTAAGTGAAGTCCGAATTCACCTCCATATAATTTCGCGTTTTCTTGAATATATGTAAAAACAGGACTCCCGTCTTCAATTCCGTTTGTAGGCGTTAAAAATATATAATCATTTAAATGATTGTAAAATCCGTTTGCAAAAAACTCAAAATGATCTGTTTTATACTCTAAAGAAACATCTATTTGTATGTTTTTTTCATTTGATAAATTGTTGTTTCCTGCTTCAAATCTATTCGTTCCATGATGAATTCCATTAGAAGTTAATTCAGCTAAATTTGGAGCTCTAAAACCAGTTGCCAAGTTAATTCTGGTTGTAAAGAACTCTGATAATGAAGTTTTAAAACCGAATGAAGCTGTAAAACTATTGTAACCTTTATCAATAGCATTAAAAATATGAACTTCATCTTCATGAGAAATCTCATGTCTTTCAGTACCTATTTTTCTATTGTCAAAACGAATTCCTGCTTGTAGCGTATTTCTTTGCCAGGTATAATTTGCGGTTGTGAAAACACCAAAATCATTTACAGTCGCATTCGGAATTAAAATTTCTTCCCCAAAATTTGTATTTGTTTGATGCAAACCTTGAACGCCAGATAGGATTTCTAAATTTCCAATTTTAGGAAAATGATATTTAGCATTATAAGAAAACGTTTTTAATTTCATGATTAAAGAAGCCTCTTCAGATTCTTCATGATTAACTTCATTTTCATGTACTTCAAATTCTTGCCTGTCATTAAAAGTATATCCTAAATCAATATCTAATTTAGAGCTGCCAAAAAAGAAATGATTGTGAGAACTTAAAATATGATTGTCAATTAATTGGTAAGGTTCTAGTAGCTTTTTGCTATTAGATTGTTCCGCAATTCCTTCCGTTAAGCCTAATTTCGAATTATTGAAATTATAACGAATTTCTGAAGTAAACTTATTCTTTGAAAACGCAATTCCTGTTTTAAAATCTTTCTCTTTAAAACGCGTATTTGTAACTCTTTCTGACGTTGGAATTTTATAATCTGAATGAGACGCATACGTTCCTCTTGCTAAAAATTTCCAATTTTCTTTAGACGTTTTAAATCCTAGAGATGAGCTATTACCAAGAGTATTGCTAAAAAAACGTTGATTAAAATTGATTTCTTTTTGGTTTTCTGATGCAAATTTTTCTGGATTCAAATACAAAACACCACCCAATGCATCAGAACCATAAAGTAAAGATGCGGGGCCTTTTATAACTTCAATACTGCTAATTCCTGCATCATTAATTCCTAAACCATGTTCACCACCAAACTGCTGATTTTCTAAACGAATACCTTGTGTATACACCAACACTCTATTGCCACTCAATCCTCTAATTACAGGTTTTCCGATGGAATTTCCTGTAGAAATTTGAGAAACTCCAGCAATATTTGTAATTCCTTCGGATAAAGTCGCTACGCCCATTTTTTGAATGGATTTGGCTGTTAATCTTTCTACTTTCATCACATTGTCAGATTGTAGTTTATTAAAAGGAGTAGAAATAATAATTTCATCCATTTCAAAGGAAGACTCTATAAGTTGAATGTCAAGAGTTTGATTTTTAGATTCTAAGTAGACTGTTTTAGAAATGGTTTTGTATCCTAAATAGGTGAAAGTTATTTTTATTCTCCCATTAGGAATATTATTTAACTCATAGTTTCCGTTTTCTAATGTGGTCGTTCCTTTATGAATTTCGGAAGCATAAATTTCTACTTGAAATAAGGGGGTGTTTTGATTATCTGTAATTTTTCCGGTGATGCTGTTTTGTGCATTTACAGAGAATATGACTACTAAAAAGAGCAGTTTTATAAAATTTTTCATTGATGTGATTTTACTGATTAACAAAAAAATATTCGTCATTGTAGATGATAATGACTATTTGTTTTCTAAACAGTAAAATTTGGCGGACCTCTAGTGTTTTTTATAGATTGATAAATTTCTTTCTCAATTTGAGGTTTATCAATAAAAATAGAAGTGTAAAAATGTGTAGGTATTACATCTAATTTTGATGAAAAATCAAAAGAAAAGAATGTAATATGTTTATGGAATTCATCACAATCTAAACTTTGTTTGTGAATGTGTTGTTCATTGGCAGCGTTACAAATAGTATGTTCATGATTTTCTAAATCATGCAAAATTTCTATTGATGTTGGAATCATCAATAGGAAAAGAAAAAAAGTACTAATCAATTTTTTAAACACTATTTCTACTTTTTACGTGCTTTTAAATTTAGTTTTCAATGCCTAAAGAAAAGCACTGGAAAAATACAAATATCCTTTTGGAATCGCAGTTACAATTTTGTTAAAAATTATATGAGAGATACATCTGCTCCTTCTGTAATTTGTTAACTGAAATATTTAATAGAAAGTAAGAATATGTGAATAGGTATAAGTAGTTTGTAATGAGGTGCTTACATGTTATTTTACTTTATGGACTGTTGCTTTTTGTGTGAATTTTGAAAAGCCAATCTTAACCGTAAAATCATAAGAATCGTTATGAATTTTATTAATCTGAACATACATTGGGTCTTCTTGCAACGCTGTTTTTGGATTGATATATTTTAATGTGTAAAAGAAACTATTTTTCCACTTTATAGACAATGTATCCACATGATCCCCGTGTTGACTAATTTGAATACTATCTTTTCTAATAATAGTTTCTTTCACAAAACCTTTACCAGCAGGAATTTCAAAAACCCCGACTTTAAATCGATCTGAATTATCCTTAAATTCTGATTTACATGAAGTTAATGTTAAAACTCCTGCTATGATAAAGATTAATTTTCTCATTAAATTCCTGTATAATTTGATGGTGTAATTGCTTTTAACTCTAACTTTATTTCTGTTGAAATTTCTAAAGTATCAATAAAATCTGCAATTGATTTTTGGTTGATTTTTTCGTTAGTTCTTGTCAATCCCTTTAAAGCTTCATAAGGATTAGGGTAGGCTTCACGTCTTAAAATTGTTTGGATTGCTTCTGCAACAACTGCCCAGTTATTTTCTAAATCTTGCTCAAATTTTGGTTTGTTTAGCAATAATTTATTCAATCCTTTTAAGGTAGATGTAAAACCAATAATTGTATGTCCGAAAGGAACACCAACATTACGTAAAACAGTACTATCAGTTAAATCTCTTTGTAATCTTGATATTGGTAATTTTGCAGAAAGATGTTCGAAAATTGCGTTTGCGATTCCTAAATTTCCTTCAGAATTTTCAAAATCAATAGGATTTACTTTGTGTGGCATTGCAGAACTACCAACTTCTCCAGCTTTAATTTTTTGCTTAAAATAATCCATAGAAACATAGGTCCAGAAGTCTCTATTTAAATCTATGATGATGGTATTGATACGTTTTAAAGCATCAAATAAAGCAGCCAAATGATCATAATGTTCTATTTGTGTTGTTGGAAAAGAGTGTTGTAAACCTAATCTTCCTTGAACAAATTCACCTCCAAAATCTTTCCAGTCAATTGTTTGGTAGGCAACTTTATGAGCATTGTAATTACCTGTTGCACCACCGAATTTCGCAGCATTTGGTATCTTATTTAATAAATTAAATTGTTCTTTTAAACGAACAACAAAAACATCAATTTCTTTTCCTAATCTTGTTGGAGATGCAGGTTGACCATGAGTTCTTGCTAGCATAGAAATGTCTTTCCATTCAATAACTAATTCTTGTAAACGCTCTAAAACTTCAAAAAAGTGAGGTACAAAAACTTCATTCATTGCTTCTTTTATAGAAAGCGGAATTGCAGTATTATTAATATCTTGAGAAGTCAATCCAAAATGGATAAACTCTTTATATTTATTAAGGTTTAGGCCTTCAAATTTTTCTTTGATAAAGTACTCAACAGCTTTTACGTCATGATTGGTAACTTTTTCAATATCTTTTATTTTCTGAGCATCTTCAGTCGTGAAATCTGTATAGATTTTACGTAAATCCTCAAATAAATCCGTATTAAAATCAGCTAATTGTGGCAAAGGAATTTCGCACAAAGCAATAAAATATTCAATTTCTACACGAACTCTGTATTTTATTAAAGCTTCTTCAGAAAAATAGTCTGCTAATTTAGATATTTTACCCCTGTAACGTCCATCAATTGGTGAGATGGCATTTAGTTGTGTTAAGTTCATTTTTAGTTGTGTTGTTAAGTGCAAAAATAGTCAATTCATCAGATTTATAAAGTAGATTTCTGATGTTTTTCTATCATTTTTAAAATATGATTTCCACGTGCTTTTGTACCTTTACTCTCATGAATAATCTTCGTTAAAATAAGCTGTTTTAATGCTGGGTGTACCCAATCTTTTTCCAGTCCAAAAAGATATAAGGAACTCATTGTATATGCCCTTACAGCAATTTTTTGCGGTGTAATTAGCCAGTCAAAACCAGTTTCTATAATGGCATCAATATGTGTGCTTTTTAATTTTTTTTGAACCTCATTTTCGCTTTTAGAATAGTATGCAGTTGCTAAATGTTCACAAATTTTTGCACAAGGTCTAATTGCACTATCAAATTTTAAGGTTGATATTTTTGGTGAAAATTCATCTAAATGTAATAAGATCCAATGTAAATGATGATGTGTGCAAATCCATTCTAAAATCCAAGCAGCTTTTATAGAAACTTTATTTTCAACATCAAAAGTAATCGTGACTAAATCTTTAAATAAATTCTGATTTTCTAATACAATATTTGCAACTTTTTGACGGTTTTCCTTTTTAGGATTCTCCATCAAATTTAGTTGTTCAGTTAAAAAAAGTATACTCATTTTGATGCGATTAATGTATATTTACTCTAAAGTCCTAAATAAATGATAAATATAAAAAGACTCCTTTTTGTTTTTGCTTTTTTTACTTGTTTTTTTATAAGTGAAGCTGTTATTGCTCAAAAAACGAATCAGTTTGATGAGAATAAACAAAGAACTGGCGTTTGGGAAAAAAAGTATCCTAATAATAAAATACGGTATTCTGGTGCTTTTGAAAACGGAAAAGAAATTGGTGTTTTTAAATTTTATAATAATTCAAGTTCTCAACATCCAGTTATTATTAAAACGTATTCTAAGAAAAATGATACTGTTTTAGTTAAATTTTTTACAAAAAAGAGCAAATTACAGAGCAAAGGATATTTCTTTAATAGAAATAGAATTGGTCATTGGATCTATTATTTTGACGATGGTAAAAAAATGTCTGAAGAATTTTATAAAGAAGGAAAGTTAGAAGGCGAATTGATTAATTATTACCCTAATGGAAAAGCTACAGAAATTTCACTTTATAAAAATGGTTTAAAAGACGGAGCCTCTAAAAAGTACTCAAGTGAAGGAATTTTAATTGAAGTGGTTACTTTTAAAAATGGCAAACTAAATGGTGTTGCCAAATATTTTGAACTAAATGGTAATCTAAAAGAGACTGGCTCTTATCTAGCAGGAAAAAGAACAGGGAAGTGGGAATATTATTTAGATGGCGAAGTTGCTTCTGATGAAGATTTAAATAAAAAGAAAGCTACTTTTATCAAGAAAAAAGAAAATTGATTTTTTAAAGTTGTAAAGTTTCAGAGGATTTGAGTTTCAAAGTTTTCATTTTTACTGAAAACTAAATTCATCAATTCTTTCAATCAATAAATTCCAATCAAATTTGTAACTTTGCAACCTCAAAATTAAAAAATGAAACGAGTAGTTGTCGGTCTTTCTGGCGGAGTAGATTCTAGTGTAACAGCACATTTATTAAAAGAACAAGGTTTTGATGTTATTGGGCTTTTTATGAAAAATTGGCACGATGATTCTGTAACTATTTCTAATGAATGTCCTTGGTTAGAAGATAGTAACGATGCAATGATTGTTGCAGAAAAACTAGGAATTCCTTTTCAAGTGGTCGATTTAAGCGCCCAATATAAAGAACGTATTGTCGATTATATGTTTGATGAATATAGTAAAGGACGAACTCCAAACCCTGATGTACTTTGCAACAGAGAAATAAAGTTTGATGTTTTTATGGACATTGCCTTAAAATTAGGCGCAGATTACGTGGCTACAGGTCATTATTGTAGAAAAGGAGAAGAAATTATTGATGGAAAACCGGTCTATAAGTTATTAGCAGGAAAAGATGTTAATAAAGATCAGTCTTATTTTTTATGTCAACTTTCACAAGAACAATTAACAAAAGCTTTATTTCCTATTGGAGAATTAACAAAACCAGAAGTAAGAGAAATTGCTAAAAAGGCTGATTTAATTACTGCTGAAAAGAAAGATTCTCAAGGTTTATGTTTTATAGGAAAGGTAAGATTACCAGAGTTTTTACAACAAAAACTGCAACCAAAAGAAGGTGTAATTGTTACAATTCCTTCGAATTTTGAGCAGTATATAAAACCAATTACAACGTTTGAAAATAAAGAAGCTGAGTTAACTTATCTTTCAACAAAGTTTTCTTACAAAAAAGAAGATGGTAAAGTTGTTGGGAAACATCAAGGAGCACATTATTTCACAAAAGGACAACGTAAAGGATTAAACGTTGGCGGTACAAAAGAAGCTTTATATGTTATTGAAACAGATGTTGTCGAAAATGTAATTTATACAGGTGAAGGTAAAAATCACAAAGGTTTATATCGAAATGTATTATTTGTTTCTAACGAAGAAATTCATTGGATTCGTGAAGATTTAACTTTAAAAACGGGAGATACGATGCCTGTTGAAGCTAGAATTAGATATAGACAAGTATTAGAAAAAGCAACTTTACACAAAGTTGAGAGTGGTTTATATGTCGCCTTTGAGAACAAGCAATCTGCGATACAAGAAGGGCAATTTGTCGCTTGGTATAAAAACGAAGAATTGCTAGGTTCAGGTGTAATTTCTTAAAAGTTTTTTTAAAGAAATTTAAACACCTATTTTTAAGTTTTATATAAAACCATGAAAAAAATATTATTTCTTTTTGTTTTAGCATGTTCATTGCAACTTTCCTCTCAGACAGAAGATGCGTGGGTTTTTTTAAATGACAAGCCTAATTCCGCTGCTTTTTTAATGAACCCTTTAACAATGCTTTCTCAGCGCTCTTTAGAAAGAAGAACAAAACAGAGCATCCCTTTAGATGTAAAAGATGTTCCTATTGATGAAGATTATTTAAATGCGGTTAAAGACGTTTCTACAATAACTGTTTTAGGAAAATCTAAATGGTTAAACGCTATTCACATTCAAGGAACTGTCAATGATATTAATAGCTTATTATCAAGTTTTTCTTTTATAGCATCAATAGAATTTGCAAATAAGTCTTTAAATAAAGGAGTGAAAGAATCTCAAAAAATCGAAAAAGAAAATCACTATAATAAATTTCAAAATACGAATACTGAGTATAATTACGGCAATACAGAAAATCAAGTAATAATGCTAAATGCAGATTATTTACACAGAGAAGGTTTTACTGGAGATGGTATGCAAATTGCAATTATTGATGCTGGTTTTCCAAATGTAAATACACTTTTAGCTTTTCAAAGGATTAGAGATAATAATCAAATATTAGGAGGTTATAATTTTGCAGATAGAAATTCAGATATTTACACAAGAAATAGTCACGGAACTCATGTTTTATCAACGATTTCCGGCTATTTAGAAAATGAATTTGTTGGTACAGCTCCTGATGCTAAATTTTATTTATTCATATCTGAAATAACGGAATCAGAAACGGTTTTAGAAGAAACACTTTGGGTGGAAGCTGCAGAAAGAGCAGACAGTTTAGGGGTTGATGTTATAAATACTTCTTTAGGGTATACAACTTATGATAATTCAAATCACAGTCATGCTTACAGTGATATGGATGGTCAAACAACATTTATTTCTAGAGGTGCAGAAATTGGCGCTTCTCGTGGAATGATTTTAGTAAATGCAATAGGAAATAGTGGTAATACTTCTTGGAACTACATGGGAGCTCCTTCGGATGCAAGTTCGGTATTTTCTATTGGAGCTGTAGATGCTGAAAGAAACATTGCTTCATTTAGTTCTTTTGGGCCAACTGCAGATAATAGAGTAAAACCTGATGTTTTAGCGCAAGGTCAAAATACTAGCATTATTAATTTTTCTTCAGGAAACGCATCAACGTCAAACGGAACTTCTTTTTCATCACCTGTAATAGCGGGAGCTGTTGCTTGTTTTTGGCAAGCTTTTCCGAATAAAACAAATCTTGAAATCATGAATTTAATTCGGGATTCTTCAGATAAAATTAATGACCCTACAGATCAATATGGAAATGGAATTCCAGATTTTGAAGCTGCTTATAACTCGGTATTGTCTGTTCCTCATTTTGATGGTTTTTCGGAAATTGAAATTTTCCCAAATCCGACAAATGACTTTTTTACAATTTCTAATACTATTTCTTTAGACGGTTATTCAGTTCAAATATTTAATATTCTTGGAAAAAAAGTTTTAGAGCAATCAAAATTAACTTCAAATAAGATGGATGTTTCGGCTTTACAAAAAGGGATTTATCTACTTAAAATTCAAAAAGGAAATAAGCAAAAAACTTTAAAGTTGATCAAACAATAATGGACAATAAAATTAAAGATCTTTTCAATATAAAATATCCAATTATTCAAGGAGGAATGATTTGGGTTTCTGGTTATAAATTAGCTTCAGCAGTTTCAAATGCTGGTGGTTTAGGTTTAATTGGCGCAGGTTCTATGTATCCGGACGTTTTAAGGGAGCATATTCAAAAATGCAAAAAGGCAACTGACAAACCTTTTGGAGTCAATGTGCCAATGTTATATCCTGATATTGAAAAAATCATGGATATTATTGTTGAAGAAGGAGTGAAGATCGTTTTTACTTCTGCGGGTAATCCTAAAACGTGGACCTCTTTTTTAAAAGAAAAAGGCATTACTGTTGTGCATGTTGTTAGTTCCGTAAAGTTTGCCTTAAAAGCAGAAGCTGCTGGTGTAGACGCCGTTGTTTGTGAAGGTTTTGAAGCTGGCGGACATAATGGAAGGGAAGAAACTACAACTTTTACGTTAATACCAATGGTGAAAGAACAGGTGAAAATCCCTGTAATTGCTGCTGGAGGAATTGGGTCTGGTCGTGGAATGTTAGCGGCTATGGTTTTAGGTGCAGATGGAGTGCAAATTGGAAGTAGATTTGTTGCGACAGAAGAATCTTCTGCGCATCAAAATTTTAAAAATATGATTGTTGATGCTAAAGATGGTGACACACATTTAACTTTAAAAGAATTAGCTCCTGTTCGTTTATTAAAAAATAAATTCTATGGAGAAGTACAAGAGCTGTATCAACAAAATCCATCAAAAGAGCAATTAAAGGAATTGTTGGGTAGAGCAAGAGCAAAAAAGGGAATGTTTGAAGGCGATTTAGAGAACGGAGAGCTGGAAATAGGTCAAATTTCAGGATTAATTCATGAAATTAAATCAGCAAAAGTAGTTGTAAAAGAAATAATTGAAGAATATAATTCATCTAAAGATTTGATTTTCAATACATAGGGTTATTTTTCAAAAAAACATATTACTTTGGTGTTTCTATAGTTATTAGTATTATATTTGCAGCTCAATAAACGTTGTTAGTAATTAAACAAGCAACACATTTAATATTATTATTATGAATAAAGGTATCGTAAAATTTTTCAACGAATCTAAAGGATTTGGATTTATTACTGAAGAAGGAAACAACAAAGAACATTTTGTACATGTGTCAGGATTAGTTGACGAAATTCGTGAAAACGATGAAGTTGAATTTGACTTACAAGATGGTAAAAAAGGATTAAACGCAGTAAACGTAAGAGTATTATAACATATATCTATTACTAGTTAATTTTTTATCTAAAAGCCTATCAAATTTGATAGGCTTTTTTTATTTTCGTTTTTTAAAATATTATTTATGCTTGACGGTAGACAAAGAAAAAATATTACTATTGGTTTGTTTGTAGAAATTGTTCAAAAACCACATCAAAGAACAGGTGAATTAACTGAAGGAACAGTTGCTAAACTTTTAACAAACTCGCCAAATCATCCTCATGGAATAAAGGTGCAGTTAGCATCAGGTTTGGTTGGAAGAGTAAAAAATATAATTGAGTAACTTATTTTACCGGAATTTTAATTTCGTATACTTTTCTGCTTCTATTGTTTAATTTATTTTCTCTTAACCAGGGGTTATGAATTTTAAATTCTTTGTAATTAAGACCAAATCCTTTTGCAAAACTAGTAATATTTGTAATTGCTGAATCAACTTTTACAGTGTAAGTTTTTTTAATTGTATACAAGTCATCCTTTTCAAAAACAAAACCATATTTTTCTGGGTTGCTAATAATTTCTTTTAAGGCTAATATTCTAAAAACATAACGTTCAGTTTCATTCGCTAATTTAGCATCATAATAATTTGTAACTTCTTGCGCTTCTAATCTTCTAGAAACCCCATAATTACCTGCATTATATGCTGCTGCTGCTAAGGTCCATGAACCAAAACGGTTTTTTGCGTTTATTAGGTATTCTGCAGCTACTTTTGTAGATTTTTCAATATTGTATCTTTCATCTACATTACTATTTATTTCTAGGCCATATTCCTTGCCGGTAGCTTTCATAAAATGCCACATTCCTGCAGCTCCAACTGTCGAAGTTTCATCAGTAAAACCACTTTCTGCCAATGCTAAAAATTTAAAATCATCAGGTAAACCATGCTTTTTTAATAAAGGTTCTATAATAGGGAAATACTTATTTGCACGTTTTAAAAGTAATATCCCATTAGACTGCCAATACGTATTTACTAGCAGTTCTCTGTCCATTCTTTCTCTTACGTCTAGTTTTTCAAGAGGAACTCTTTCTCCTGCAAGGTTTAGGTTACTGGGTAGTTTTAGAGCTCTTATTTTATAATTTTGATGTGTATTTGTTTTAGGATCTATATCAGATTTATGAATTGCATTTATAAATAAAAGAGTAATGCAAACAATGCTTAAAAGAGATATAATGCGAAAAGACTTATTCATGATAGCTTATTTTAAATATGTATAAAAGTAACTAATAGAAGTAGTTTTAACAAGCTAAACTTTGATGAATAATTTTAGAAATTTCTTTCGATTTTAAAAGAATCATAGAATGACTTCCACCTTCAATTTTAATACATTTTTCAATATTTTTAAAAGGAAATATGTGGTCGTTTGTTCCATGAATATGAACAATATTTTCTAGCGGTTTTTCTTGCTTCCAGCTTATAACGTTATGAATAGACCATTTTATATAGCTTTCTCCTCTTACGGAAAGATATCTTCGATAGATTTTAGCTTTCTTTTCTAATGATTTTCCAACAAAAAATTTAGCGTATTTCTCAAAATTAGTTACAATTTTAGTCGGGAATAATTTATAGATTTTACTCTTTCTTGCTATTTTAAACTTTTTAGGAAGTTCGCTTGTCGATTTTACGCTAGAAATTATAATTATCTTTTTTGTGTCAATAAATGTACTCATTTCTTGTACTATAATTCCGCCAAAAGAAACCCCAACTAAAACAGGATTTGAATGTTTTATATCCGCAGTCATCCTCTTAGCGTAATTCATAATGGTTTCGTCTAAAGCTAAAGGTGTTTTCCATGTTAAGAAATGTAATTCATATAGATTAGATGGTAGCTCTAGCCTTTCAAATATTTCTGGACCAGCAGCCAAACCAGGCATAAAGTAAATATGAATTTTAGACATATAGATTCTTTAATTTTAGGAATTCTAATTACTTAACAAGTATAACTTCAATTTAAACTGAAATAGCCTCTTTTACAAAATCAAATCTTACCAATCCATCCTCATCAATTTCTGTGAGTGTAATTGTGTGTAAAGTGTTTATCAATTCAGGATTCCAGGGTGATTTTACTTTTACATAATTTTCTGTAAATCCGTTTATATACCCTTCTTTATTTTCGTTTTCAAACAAAACAGTTAAGGTGTTTCCTAGTTGAGATTCATAAAAGGAACGTCTTTTCTTAGCTGACAATCCACGTAACATTTTACTACGCTTTGCACGTACTTTTTTAGGAACAACTCCATCAAAATCTACCGCTTCTGTATTTGGTCTTTCAGAATAGCTAAAAACGTGTAAATACGAAATATCCATTTCGTTTAAATAATTATAAGTTTCTAAAAATAATTCATCAGTTTCTCCAGGGAAACCAACAATAATATCTACGCCTATACAGGCATTTGGCATTACTTCTTTAATTCTAGAAACCCTATTTGTATAGGTTTCTCGTAGATATCTACGTTTCATTTTCTTTAGTAACTCATCACTTCCAGATTGTAATGGAATATGAAAATGAGGAACAAATGAATTTGATTTTGAAACAAAATCAATCGTTTCATCTTTTAATAAATTAGGTTCGATAGATGAAATTCGTAAACGATGAATACCTTCAATTGTATCCAGTTCTTTAACTAATTCTAAAAAAGTATGTTCGTGTTTTTTATTACCAAACTCGCCTTTTCCATAATCACCAATATTAACACCTGTTAAAACAATTTCTTTAATTCCTTTGGAAGAAATTTCTTTGGCATTTTGTATTACATTCTCTAAAGTATCACTTCTAGAAATCCCACGTGCTAAAGGGATTGTGCAATACGTACACTTGTAATCACAACCATCTTGTACCTTTAAAAAAGCACGAGTTCTATCACCGATAGAGTAAGAACCTATATAAAAATCTGCATCAGAAATTTCACAAGAATGAATTTCTCCAACATCATTTTTTGTTAAATCGTTAATATAACTAGTTACATTAAATTTTTCAGTGGCTCCTAAAACCAAATCGACACCATCAACAGCTGCTAATTCCTCTGGTTTTAATTGAGCATAACATCCAATCGCAATTAAAAAAGCATTCTCATTTTTCTTTAAAGCATTTTTTACAATCGTCTTAAAACGCTTGTCTGCATTATCTGTCACAGAACAAGTGTTTATGACATAGATATCTGCATTTTGTTCAAAATCAACACGTTCAAAACCTTCACTTACAAAGTTTCTTGCAATCGTTGATGTTTCAGAAAAATTTAATTTGCAACCTAATGTGTAAAAAGCTACTTTTTTATTTGCAATCATTCATGTACATTTAAGGATTGCAAATTTACAATAATATTGATGATTTTTGAAATGGAAACTTAATTATTGGAAAGTTAATTTTACGTGATTTAATTTATTTTCATGAAATGTAAAGCAATGCAGTTTGCAGAGGGTTCGTAAAAAAGTTTGATGAGCATTTAGTTGAGTTAAAAGAGCTCATCAATATATATAATTTACTAAATAATGATTTTTGGATTTACATAAATGAAAAATAATAACAAATAAACAACATACAAATTAAAATTATGATTGTAGATAATTTACAACCGCCTTATTTTGCAGTCATTTTTACAGCTATAGTAGAAGAAAATTTAGAAGGTTATCTAGAAAGCGCTGTAAGAATGGAAGCGTTAGCGAAACTTCAAAAAGGATATTTGGGAATAGAATCAGTAAGAAGTGAAGTAGGGATTACTGTTTCTTATTGGCGAAATTTAGAGGATATTGTTGCTTGGAAAAACAATGTTGAACATACACAGGTTCGGAATTGGGGAAGAGAAATATGGTATAAAAAATATCAATTAAGAATTTGTAAAGTTGAACGTGAATATGGGTTTGAAAAGTAATTACTACCAGTTTATTTTGGATAGAATAGGGAAGTGGTCTGAGTTCTTTTCTGAAAATGAAGTAAATTTATTTACAATTGCATTTTTATCCGTTAATATAAAATCGATTCTCATCGGAAACCAATAATTAAACGACTTACCAAAACCTTTACCAGCTTCAATAAAAGTATCTTTTTTATCTTTTAAAATTTGATTGTAAACCCAGGAATAACTGGTGTTATTGAAATCTCCAGCGACTATTTTTTTGCCTTTCCACTGTTTTTCATGAGCAGTAAAAACTTCAGTTTGTTCTGCTTGTTTTTTAAAACGGTCTTTTAATCGTGCAATTAATTTTTCTGAATTTTTTTGTCCAAAATTTTCTTTACTTGTATTTAACTCTAAAGACTGTAAGTGTAAGTTATACACTCGAATCGTATCTTTTTTTCTAACGATATCAACAAAAATAATATTATTGGCAGTGTTTTTTAAATCTAAAGAACCTCTATTTATAATAGGGAATTTAGAATAAATCGCTAACCCAACTTTCGCTTTTTTATTTTTTGTTCTTATGTATTTATAAGGATATAAAAAAGGTTGTTTTTCTGACGTATAATATTCTTGAAATAATAAAATATCTGGTGATTGTTCTGATACAAAATCACTGATTTTTTCAGGTATGTTCTGGTCATCAATCCATTTCCAATGGTTAAACATTCTTACATTGTAGCTCATCACTTTTAAATCATCATTTAAAGAAGATCTATTTTCGGTAAGCTTATAAAGAGGTGTTGAAAAGAACCAACCAATAATCAAAATACTTGCTGATAAAAGAAAGTGTTTCTTTAGATTAAAGATCCAATAAATTACAAAAAAGATATTTATAATAATTAAAGTCGGAACAAATAAACTTAAAATTGCAAAAACAGGAATGTTCTGAGGAGATACAAATGGTACTAAATAGGAGAGCAAAAGTATCGTTGCTAAAAGTGAGTTTAGCAAATAAATTATTTTATTTATAACGGATAGTTTTTTCACTTTTATGAATTATTTTTTTCCTTGCCTAAACAAGAAATCCTTCTCTGTTTTTGTTAATGTATCGTAACCAGATTTACTTATTTTGTCTAAAATAGTATCTATCTGTTTTTGTGTAATGTCGGTATTTTTTACTGAATTCGTTTTCTTTTTTGCTGATTTATGCACTGTTTTTAAAGGTGTCTTTTTTATTTTAAAAAGGGATGAAAGCTGTTTAAATAAATCAGTTTTTTTGTTACTTGTCTTTGTTACATATAAAAAACCAAATAAGCTTCCTCCTAAATGAGCAAAATGGCCACCAGCATTATCGCCAATTAAGCCAATAACATCTAGGCCAATCCAAATGGCAGCTAAATGCCACAATTTCACGAAACCTATAAAACGTAGTTTTAATTGATAATTTGGTATATAGGTTGCAGCGCCTATAAATATAGCCGAAATCCCTGCAGAAGCACCAACTAACAAAGAAGATTTTCCTTCAAATAAAGGAAAGTAGTTTTGACTGAAAAGAAACAAAATTCCTCCAAAAAAAGTACCAAGGATATAAAAACGAAGCAGTTGTTTTTGGGTGAAATATTCGATAAATAAATGACCAATAAAGTGCAGAACAATTAAGTTCATTAAGATGTGTATAAAATTTGCATGTAAAAAACCATAGGTAATAATAGACCATGGTTTTTGTAATAAAGAAGTGTAATCATCATCTAAAGAAAACCAATCTACAAACCAATTTATTTGCCCTTTGTACAACCCTTGAAAAACATTAAACAATAAGGTTAAAATAAAAATAGCAATATTTATGTAGATTAATTTTTCTACAATATTTCCATTTTGGAAACGGCTTTTTAAGTTGTTTAGATACTTCATTAACGAACTTTAAATTGATTATTTTTCCAATACCAAGCAATGATAAATCCTATTAAAGCACCACCTATATGTGCGAAATGTGCAATATTTCCAACAGAATATTTTGTCATTCCGAAGAATAAATCTCCTAAAATCATTACAGGAATAAAATATTTTGCTGCTATCGGAACAGGGAAAAATATCAACGCTAATTTGGCATCTTTAAAATACAAGCCAAAAGCAACCAACACTCCATAAACAGCTCCAGAAGCCCCAACTGCTGGTGTGTTATATAATGAAGTTATTTTATTAAACTGTTCTTGAGTAATTGCATTTACAACTCTTACGTCATTTGTCGTTCCTGATTTTAAGATAGATAAAACTTCAGAATCATTTAAACCTGCATTTATAAAAAGTTCGTAAACACCATTAAATTGGTAGTAATTTACCAAAGAATAGATGATTCCTGCTCCTAAACCCGCAGAGAAATAGAAGAAGATAAATTTCTTTTTCCCCCACATTTGTTCTAATGGAGTTCCAAATGCATACAAACCATACATATTGAATAAAATATGCGGGAAACTTCCATGCATAAACATGTGAGTTGCATACTGCCAAAATCCAAAATGTTCGTTTTCAGGATAATGTAAAGCCAAGATATTTGTTAAATCTAATTGTAGTAATTGTGGTACTACAAATAAAATTACATTGATTATAATTAGGTGTTTTATGGCGTCTGTTAGTCTATTCATAATTAGCTATTAAATAGATTGTCTATTTCGTTTAAAGTCAATGTTTTAAATATTGATTTTCCAAAAGGAGAAATAGTAGGTTCTTTACACGAGAATAAATTGTTCACTAAACTTTCTTGTTCTCTTTCAGAAAGTTGGGTTCCTGTTTTTATAGATAATGTTTTTGCAAACGATTTTGCCATTACATCAAAATGACTAAAACTTGCATCAGGTACTTCTAAATTCATATCATTTAAAAGCTCTTCTAAGATAATAGTAATCTTACTTTCTGTAACAGAAACAGGTATTCCTTTAATTGTAACACTGTCTTTTGTAAATTCATCAAAAGAAAAACCCGCGTTTTCTAGTTCGGCTTTCATAGTGTAAATCATTTCTATTTCTTGTGATGAAAATGATATTTTTACAGGAAACAATAATTGCTGACTATTGGCTTCTTTTACAGTGATACTTTCTAAAAAATCTTCATATAAAATACGTTGATGCGCTAAAGATTGATTAATTAAAACAACCCCAGATTTTATAGAACTTAGTAAGTATTTACGTTGAATCTGAAACGTTTTTTGTGTTTTTATTTCTTGCTGATTGTCAAATAATTCTGATTGTCTTTCTTCATCCGTGACTGCGGTAGAAGTATATAAAGATTCCCAACTTTCAGTTTGTTTCTCTCTATTATAAGGAAAACGGACTTCTTTTTGTTCTAGTTCCTTAAAGGGGTTAAAATCTGGATCAACAGAAATTCTTGGTGTTTTTGCGGATGCCGTATTCGTGTTTAAATGATATGGTGTGTCTAAGTTCGAGTCTCTATTAAAATCTAAAAGAGGCGCTACATTATATTGCCCTAAACTGTGTTTTACGGTTGCTCTTAACATCGCATACAATGCTTTCTCATTATCAAACTTTATTTCCGTTTTTGTTGGATGAATGTTAATGTCAATTGTATTTGCAGGCACTGTTAAATATAAAAAGTAGGAGGGATGTGCCCCTTGTTCTAGCAGTCCATCAAAAGCATTTACAACTGCATGATTTAAATAGGAACTTTTTATAAATCGGTCATTGACAAAAAAGAATTGTTCTCCTCTTTTTCTTTTAGAAAATTCTGGTTTTGCGACAAAACCTTCAATAGAAACAATATCGGTTTGTTCGTTTATTGGAACTAATTTTTCATTCATTTTAGTTCCGAAAACGCTTACAATTCGCTTTCTTAAATTACTGCTTTTTAAATGATAAACTTCATTATTGTTATGATGCATTAAAAAAGCAATCGTTGGATGCGCTAAAGCGACTCTTTGAAACTCATCTATAATATGACGCGTTTCTACAGTATCTGACTTTAGAAAATTTCTTCTTGCAGGAATATTGTAAAACAAGTTCTTTACAGCAATACTTGTTCCTTTTGAAGTTGAAATAAAATCTTGTGAAATAATTTTACTTCCTTCAATTTTTATAGAAGTTCCAAGTTCTTCGTCTTCTTGTTTTGTTTTTAACTCAACATGTGCAATTGCAGCAATAGACGCTAAAGCTTCACCTCTAAACCCTTTTGTAGAAAGGTTGAATAAGTCTTCCGCTTTTTTTATTTTTGAAGTGGCATGTCTTTCAAAAGACATTCTTGCATCAGTAGGACTCATGCCTTTGCCGTCATCAATAACCTGAATTAACGTTTTACCAGCGTCTTTTAATAATAATTTTATACTTGTTGCACCAGCATCAATCGCATTTTCTAGCAACTCTTTAACCACAGAAGCTGGTCTTTGTACGACTTCTCCTGCAGCGATTTGATTCGCGACATGGTCTGGTAAAAGTTGAATGATATCTGACATTATTTCGTAAAGAATATAGATAAATCAAAATCTATGATGTAAAAGAAAACAAATAGTAATATTAAAAAAATATAGATGACTGTTCTATTGGATCCTTTTTCTGCATTTTTAAGCTCATTAATAGCACTAGAAAATTTAGTTTTTAAACCTTTGTTATTTCCAGTTGTATTTCTAAACTGATCTAATTTATGTTCGATTTTATAAGGACTTCCATCTCCTTTATAATAACGTGGTTGGTAATCAAATTTTTTGTTTGTTCTTTTTAAAAATCCCATAATTTTAGAAAATAATTGGTGAATATCAATTTTTGAAAATCAATTATTATACCAATTTTTAGCAATTCAAATTTAAATAATTAAAAGGAATTCATCAAGTAATGATGTTAAAAGTATTCTTAAAAAGAATAAGGCTGTTTTTTAATTAAAAGCCAATACTTTCTGAGGTGTTGTTTAAGGTTTTAATCGCGGCCATTTTAATAGCAGCAACAGCACATTCAGTACCTTTATTCCCTAGTTTTCCACCAGATCTATCTAAAGATTGTTGTTTTGTATTATCCGTTAAAACGCAAAAAATAACAGGAACATCATATTTAATATTCAAATCTACAATTCCTTGTGTTACACCTTCACAAACAAAATCGAAATGTTTTGTTTCTCCTTGAATTACATTTCCAATAGCAATGATAGCATCCACTTTTTGAGATTGAATCATTTTTTTGCAACCATAAATCAATTCAAAACTCCCAGGAACATCCCAAGAAATAATATTTTCTTTGGTTGCGCCACAATCTAAAAACGTTTCAATTGCGCCTTTCTTTAAGTTTTGTGTAATTTCAGGATTCCATTCTGAAACAACAATCCCAAATCGAAAATTTTTCGCATTTGGGATTGTTGCTTTATCGTAAATTGATAAATTGGTTGTAGCCATTTAATTCAGTATTCAGCTTTTAGTAAATGAATCGCTAACTGCGATTGAGTTTTACTAAAGACTATTGTTTAGCGTATTTAGCAGCATTGATGAATTTTTCAATATCTCTTCCTTGATCAGATTTTGAATAGTTCTCTTTTATCTGTGTAAATAATTGTTCCGCTTTGTTATATTTTTCTAAAGACATTGCAGTTTGTGCTGCTTTGTATAAAAATAAAGGAGTCGTAAACTCATTTGCTTTTTTATTTGCAGCCTTTTCGTAAAACTCTAAAGCATCTTCTTGTTGGTCAATATCTGAAAAAGCATCACCAATTGCTCCTAAAGCAACAGGTCCTAACATTTCATCATCAGAATTAAACTTACTTAAATATTCGATAGCTTTACCGTATTGTTTCATTTGTAAATAAGAAACACCTGCGTAATAGTTTGCTAAATTTCCAGCATTTGTACCACTGTAAGAATCAGCAATATCTAAAAAACCATATTTACCATCTGCGCCTTCTAAACCTAAATTTAGTAAAGAATCTATTCCTGATCCTGCTGTTGCAGCTTCATTAAAATATTTTCTTGGAAAAGCTAACTCGTTAGAAGCTTCTAATTCGTTTGGTTCAACAACATAATTGGTATACCCTAAAAAAGCTAAGAAAACAACTACCACACCTACTAAAGAGTAGAATAAAGGTTTGCTGTTTTTTTCTATCCATTTTTCAGATCTAGAAGCTGTTTCTTCTAAAGTATTTAATACTCCAGCTGTTTCAAATTCTGATTCATCAATTTGATTTACTTCTTTTTTTCCTTCTGCTTTATATTTTTTCTGGTATGTTGACATGTTTTTCCTTAAAATTTAGTGGAGCAAAAATAGTTTTTTTAATTGGATTTTAAAAGCGGATAATTCCCTAAATTTTCAATAATTTGCAATTCATTTTTAAACGTAGTATTTATTCATGTATTTACAGAAAATTTCTTTAGTCAATTTTAAGAATTTAGAAGCTCAATCTTTTGATTTTCAGCAGAAAATAAATTGTTTTGTGGGAGATAACGGGGTCGGGAAAACGAATGTTTTGGATGCTATTTATTATCTGTCTTTTGCAAAAAGTTACTTTAATTCTGTTGCTGTTCAGAATATAAAGCATGGTGAAGCCTTTTTTATGGTTGAAGGAGATTATATTTTAAATGATAGAAATGAGAAAATTGTCTGTAGTTTAAAACGTGGGCAGAAAAAAGTTTTGAAAAGAAATGGAAAGAGTTATGATAAGTTTTCGGAACATATAGGTCAAATTCCTTTGGTTATTATTTCTCCTGCGGATAGAGATTTAGTTACAGAAGGAAGTGAAACTAGAAGGAAATTTATTGACGGAGTAATTTCTCAGCAAAATAAAACCTATTTACAAAACTTAATTTCTTACAATAAAGTATTAAGTCAAAGAAATGCATTGTTAAAATATTTTGCAGCCAATAGAACTTTTGATGCTTTAAACTTAAGTGTTTATGATGATCAGTTAGCCAATTACGGAGCTGAAATTTATACGATTAGAAAAGATTTTTTAGAGGAGTTTATTCCTATATTTAATAAAAAATACCAAGTTATTTCTGGAGGTAAAGAGATTGTTAACTTAAATTATAAAAGTCAGTTAAATGATTTCTCTATGATAGATTTATTAAAACAATCATTAGAGAAGGATAAGATTTTACAATACACAACATCAGGAATTCATAAAGACGATTTAAGTTTCGAGATTGAAGAGTATCCGATAAAGAAGTTTGGCTCTCAAGGGCAGCAAAAATCGTATTTAATAGCTTTAAAATTAGCGCAGTTCGAGTTTATAAAGCAACAATCAAAAGTAATTCCTATTTTGTTATTGGATGATATTTTTGATAAATTAGATGAAAATCGAGTTTCTCAAATTATAGAATTGGTGAATAATGATGAATTTGGTCAGATATTTATTACAGATACACATTCTGAAAGAACTGAAGAGATTGTAAAACAAAGTAACAAACCTTATAAGATTTTTAAACTGTAGGTTCAAAGTTGCAAAGGTTCAAAGTTGAAACCATAAATAGAAAAATTTTAATTAGCGAAAGGCAAATAGCCAAAAGCAAAAAGCTACATACCAATGGCAAAAAGAGAAAACGATTCTTTTTCAATCGAAGATTTAATGCAGACTTTTATCAAGGAAAATAACTTGAGTAAAGGAATGCATAAAGTAAAAGTTGAAGAAACTTGGAATAAAATGATGGGGCCAGGTGTTGCGACGCATACAACTTCTGTAATGTTGCAAAACAAAACGCTTATTATTCAATTAAATTCTTCTGTTTTACGAGAAGAGTTGAGCTACGGAAAAGAGAAAATTATTAAAATGATAAATGAAGAATTAGGTGATGAAGTAATTTCTAAATTGATGCTTGTTTAGATTTTTCGCTAACGTTGTGGTATAAAGTTTCGGCGTGGAAAATGTCGAAGATTTTTCCGCTGTTGAAGCTTAGCCGAATAAAAGTACACCAAACTTTTTATTGATTTCCGTAATTACTATTTGTCTGATTGAGTGCTTCTTTTTATAAATATAGCACAAGCTATAATCCAGATAATAAATGTTCCTTCAATAATACGCTGAAATAAACCTGCGTAATTTGTTAAAGGATCAGATAGTAATAAACCAATAAATACTATACAAATTAATGCGCAAATGATTCCGATTTTTGATAGTCCGAGATGATTCTTTGATTTCCGTAATCCGACACCTATAATTAGAATGCTGATTGGTACGAATAGGTATGTCAATAACCCTGTCAGATTATGAATTATTTGTGATATACTTGGGTCAACTAGCTCTTTATTACAGCCTTTGTCGCAAGGAAATATTCCAACGACTATTGTTGCGATACCATAAAATATTCCAAGTCCCCAAAATCCAATCTTAGTCAGATTAGATTTAGGAAATTTTTTAAATCCTAAGAAGGCAAATATTGTCAATAGAATTCCACTTGGTATATATCCAAAAAATCTTAATGTTTTTCCGTATGGCGTATCAATAGCCATTGTTTCACTTATGTATTGTGAAATTGGGTCATAGTCGTCAAATTGAAAACCACCCAAAAAGGAAGCCACTCCAAAAAATGTCACGCCAAGTATTCCTATCAAAAAAAGTAATTTGTTACTCATAATTCTTTTCGGGTGTTTTTAGTTTTTCAACTTGCAGCCAACGTAATAATATAAAATCGTAATGTTTTATATCAGCAGTTAGCGAAGTTATACTTTTCTAAGTTTAGTAACAAGCTAAATTATTTCCATAAAAAAAACTCGTAACCATTAAGTTACGAGTTTTTTAAATATATTTTAGAGTAAGGGTTTCTAAAAATCCTTAAAATTGCTCTCTTCCAGAAAAGTGAAAGTTTGCTTCAATTTGTGCATTTTCATCAGAATCAGAACCATGTACAGCATTTTCTCCCATAGAAGTTGCGTATAGTTTTCTAATAGTTCCTTCAGCAGCATCAGCAGGATTTGTAGCACCAATTAAGGTTCTAAAATCTTCAACTGCATTTTCTTTTTCTAAGATTGCAGCTACAACTGGTCCACGTGTCATGAACTCAACTAATTCTCCAAAAAACGGACGCTCATTATGCACAGCATAAAAAGTTTCAGCATCAGCTTTTGTCATTTGAGTTTTCTTTAATGCTACAATTCTAAATCCTGCAGCATTCATTTTTTCTAAAATTGCGCCAGTATGTCCGTTTTCTACAGCATCTGGTTTAAGCATTGTAAATGTTCTATTTGTTGCCATCTTATTGACTTTTAATTACTTTGTTATTAATGATTAATTTGTAAAAACTAATTGTTAAGCGTTTCACAAATTCGGCGCGAAATTACACCTTTTTTTTAATTAAATTGTATATTCGCTCATTATGATTTTAAAAGGATTTGAAGAATTAAAAAGGTTTTTAGAAAAACCTAGAAATATAGTAATCGTTGGGCATAGAAATCCTGATGGTGATGCTATGGGCTCTACTTTAGCTTTAAAGCATTATCTAGGAAAAAAAGGCCATGATTGTACGGTTGTTGTACCAAATGATTCTCCAGACTTTTTGCATTGGTTACCCGGTTCTGAAACTACATATCGTTTTGATTGGCAAAATTCGCAATCTCATAGAGTAATTAGTACTTCGGATATTATTTTTCTTTTAGACTTTAATGCTTTGCATAGAGTTGGTTCTGACATGGAAAAAACGTTAGAAAAATATCCTAATGATTTTGCAATGATAGATCACCATCAGCAACCAGATGATGTAAAATATATGTATTCTGATGTTACTATTTGTTCAACCTGTCAGATGGTATATCAATTTATTGAAATGAATAATGACTTGGATTTAATTGATGCTGATATTGCAACTTGTTTGTATACAGGTATTATGACAGATACAGGATCATTTAGATTTAGATCTACAACGAGTGCTACTCATAGAATTATTGCAGACTTAATTGATAAAGGAGCAGAAAATGACAGAATTCATAACAATGTTTATGATGCAAATTCATATAATAGGTTGTTGTTATTAGGCCAAGCTTTAAGTAATTTACAAATTCTACCTTCTTATAAAACCGCTTTCATCACTTTAACTGATGAAGAAAAAAAACGTTTTGATTTTCAAAAAGGAGATACAGAAGGTGTTGTAAACTATGCACTGTCTTTAAAAGGAATTATTTTTGCAGCCATTTTTATTGAAGATAAAGAACAAAAGATTATTAAAATTTCTTTTCGATCAAAAGGTGATTTTTCTGTAAATAAATTTTCTAGAAATCACTTTAGCGGTGGAGGGCATGATAATGCTGCCGGAGGAAAATCGGAAGAATCAATGGAGAAAACCGTTACAAATTTTACCAATTTATTATCAGAGTATCAATCTGACTTAGCAACATCTTATGAAGAATAGTTATTTGTTTTTTTTGATGGTATTTTGTTTTTCTTGTTCTAAAATAGAACCTAGAAAACCAATCAACCCAAAACCCTCAACAACATTATATAAAGAAACGATTAAAGAATCGATCGCTTTAAATAAGGTTGAAAATGATAAAATTCTTCAAATTATAAAAAATGATTCTACTAGACTATATTTGCAATCTTCAAATGGATTTTGGTATACTTACATCCATAAAATAGAAGAAAATTCACCAACTCCTAAAAAAGGGAATGAAGTAACGCTTGCATATAATATTACAGATTTAAACGATTCAATTTTGTATCGAAAAGAAGATTTGGGCGTTAAAAAATATATTATTGACAAAGAAGATTTTATTTCTGGATTACAAAAAGGAATAAAGTTGATGAAAATAGGAGAAACCATTACATTTGTAATTCCGTCTTACAGCGCTTTCGGTATTACTGGAGATGGAAACAAAATTGGCATTAATCAATCAATAAAAAGTACAGTAACATTAATTAATATAAATAAATAGAAAAATGAGAATACTAAAAGGTTTAGTAGTTATAGCAGCGGTAGCGTCAATGACTTCATGTGGAAATCAAAAAGCAAATGTAAAGTCTTTAGAGACAGAAATAGATTCTGTTAGTTATGCAATAGGGTTAACGATGTCTAGACAATTAAAATCTGATTTTTCAGAAGTTAATGTAGACGTTCTTGCACAGGCGATAAGAAATGGTATAGATTCTACTAACTTATTAATTGATATGAATGATCTTCAGAAAGTTATAAGTCCTTATTTTCAAAAGCAACAAGCTGCAAAAATGAAGGAGCAGCAAGAAAAATCAGCAGCAAAATTTGCAGTGGTTAAAAAAGAAAGTGAAGAATTTTTAGCAATCAATAAAACGAAAGAAGGAGTTAAAACTACAGAAAGTGGTTTGCAGTATATCGTTTTAAAAGAAGGAAAAGGAAAGAACCCAGTAGCTACTTCAAAACTTAAAATTCATTATCATGGAACCTTAATAGATGGTACTGTTTTTGACAGTTCTGTTGATAGAAAAACACCTTACGATTCTAATGCGAATCAATTTATAAAAGGATTTACAGAAGGATTATTATTGATGAATAAAGGAGCTAAATATAAATTATTTATCCCTCAAGGTTTGGCTTATGGAGCAAATCCAAGACCAGGAATTATTAAACCTTTTGCAGCGATTGTTTTTGAGGTAGAGTTATTGGATATAATTAAACAATAGATGAGAAAAATTATTTACATTTTAGTAGTTTCTTTTCTTGTAGTTGGCTGTAGCACACCCGCTAAATATAAAGAGTTAAAAGAAGGCCTTTATGCCGAAATACAAACGAATAAAGGTGCTGTTCTTTTAGAATTATATGCAGACGATGCTCCTATGACAGTTGCAAACTTTGTGTCTTTAGCAGAAGGAACGAATACTAGAGTTACAGATTCTATACTAGGAAAAAAATACTTTGATGGTATTCGTTTTCATAGAGTTGTAAATAATTTTATAATTCAAGGAGGAGATCCAACAGAAACTGGTAGAGGAACTGCAGGCTATCAATTTGGTGATGAGTTTACCAAAGGTGAAAATGGTAAATTATTACACATTCATGGTGATGCAGGAATGTTATCTATGGCAAACGGAGGTCCTGGGAGTAATGGAAGTCAGTTTTTTATTACACACAGAGCAATACCACATTTAGATGGTAGGCATACTGTTTTTGGTAAAACGGTGCTGAATACTTTGCAATTAAAAGAATTAAAACAACAGGTTAAAGATACTTTAAAGCTTAAAAAATCTATAGATTCTTTAAGAATGTCTGTTGTAAATAACATTGCGAAATTTGATACCATACATACTGTAAAAATAATTAGATTAGGTTCTAAAGCGAATTCTTTTGAAGCTGCTGAAGTTTTTGATAATGAGTTTATGAAGTATGCTGAAAGTCAAAAAGACAGACATAAGAAAGAGAAAGGTGAAGGTGAAGTTCGTTTTTCGAAATACTTAGAAAATAAAGCTGCTTTTTTAGCAAAAATGGAGGAATCAAAAGCGATTAAAACGTCTTCTGGTTTGCGTATTTTAAAATTAAAAAGTAATCCTTCAGGAAGAAAAGTGGTAACGAATAAGCCCATAAAAGCTCATTTTACATTATACATTGCAGATGGTAAAAAAATTGAATCTACACTAGATTCTAAAGCACCATTTACATTTCAGTTAGATGATGTAGAGAAGCCAATGATTACGGGTTTTAAAGAAGGTGTTGCTACTCTTAGAGTAGGTGAAAAAGCAAGGTTGTTTATACCTTATTACATAGGTTTTGGGGCAGCTAAATATGGCCCTTTTCCAGCAAAATCTGATTTAGTTTTTGAAATAGAAATCATAGAAATAGGTAAATAATTTGTTTGACTCAATAATACATAAAGATAAAGAATTACTTATTTTCCTAAATAATTTAGGAAGTGAACAATGGGATTCATTTTGGTTGCTAATAACCAACCAATTTAATTGGACTCCATTGTTCCTTTTTGTTTTTTTCTTAGTTATAAAATCTTTTGGATGGAAAAAAGGAGGTTTTGTAATTTTAGCACTAATTGTATTAGTTGCTTTTTCTGATCAGTTTGTAAACTTAATTAAGAATTCTACAGCAAGATTAAGACCTAATAACGATCCTGAAATCCTACATTTATTAAGAACTTTCATAAAACCTCAAAGTTTTAGTTTTATTTCTGGTCATGCGACAACATCCACTTTTTTCTCCGTATTTGTTATCTTTTTATTAAGAGAAAAATACAAATACATTTATTTTATTTTACTATTCCCATTGATTTTTGCGTACAGTAGATTGTATTTAGGAGTACACTTTCCTATTGATATTTCTCTTGGAATTTTAACAGGAATTCTGCTAGCAAATATGTATTATTTTCTTTTTAAGAAAGTTTATAAAAAACTATTTGTTTAGGCTTTATACGTGATTTCATTAATATTTAAAATTGTTAGTAACGAATCATTTTTTACTTCAAAAACAAAAAGGATTTCTTGATTTATCTTGTGCTTTTAATGCAGTCTTATTAGTCCTTTTTTATACTGTTTTAGGTGTATTTTTATTACAAGAGAATAAAAATAAAACCCTCACATTTTTAAACCATAATTTCTACTAAATAACTTGATGAAAATCTTTTAAAATCGTTAAATTTGCGACATTAAAATGTTCAAAAACAGCAGATGAAGATATCATACAATTGGTTACAACAATTTTTACAGATTAACTGGGAAGCTACTAAAACAGGTGAGTTGTTGACTGATTTGGGTTTAGAGGTCGAAGGTATAGAGACGAGAGAATCTATCAAAGGTAGTTTAAAAGGCATTGTTGTTGGGAAGGTTTTAACTTGTATTCAGCATCCAAATGCAGACAGGTTAAAGGTTACTACGGTAGATTTAGGTGATGGAAACCCTGTTCAAATTGTTTGTGGAGCTCCAAATGTTGCTGCTGGTCAAAAAGTACCTGTAGCTACAATTGGTACAGTTTTGTATGACGAAAAAGGAGAAAGTTTTAAAATAAAAAAAGGAAAAATTAGAGGAGAAGAAAGCCATGGAATGATTTGTGCCGAAGATGAGTTAGGTCTTGGTAAAGGTCATGATGGGATTCTAGTTTTAGATGAAAAGCTAAATGAAGGGACTTCTGTTGCAGAAGTTTTTAAAATCGAAACAGATTATGTATTTGAAATTGGTTTAACTCCAAATAGATCTGACGCGATGAGCCATTATGGAGTGGCAAGAGATTTAAGAGCAGGATTAATTCAAAATGATATTAAGTTAGAATTTATATCTCCTTCTGTCAGTAATTTTCATGTGAATGAAAGAACACTACGTTTTGATGTAGAAATTGAAAATAAAGAATTAGTACCACGCTATTGTGGAATTACAATTACAGATATTACCGTTAAAGATTCTCCAGAATGGATTCAGAATCGTTTAAAAGCGATCGGTATAACGCCAAAAAATAATATTGTAGACATTACAAATTATGTGTTACATGAGTTAGGGCAACCTTTACATGCTTTTGATGCTCAGAAAATTAAAGGAAATAAAATTATTGTAAAAAATTTAAAAGAAGGCACAAAGTTTACAACTTTAGATGAAGTAGAAAGAACACTTTCGGCAGATGATATTATGATTTGCGATGCAGATTCTAATCCTCTTTGTATTGGTGGTGTTTTTGGTGGTTTAAAATCGGGTGTTACAGAAAGTACAACTTCAATATTTTTAGAAAGTGCTTTTTTTAATCCTGTTTCTGTTCGAAAAACAGCTAAAAGACATGCTTTAAATACAGATGCTTCTTTCCGTTTTGAAAGAGGAATTGATATTAATATGACTGAATACGCTTTAAAAAGAGCCGCTTTATTAATTGAAGAATATGCTGGTGGAAAAATGGCATCTGATGTTTCAGATTTTTACCCTATAAAAGTAGAAGATTTTCAAGTATTTTTCTCTTATGAAAGTGCTTATAGATTAATTGGGCAAGAGATTCCAAAAGAAACGATAAAGAATATTTTAGCTTCTTTAGAAATTAAAATAAGCAGTGAAACTGAAGGTGGTTTAGGGTTGACGATTCCTTCTTATCGAACAGATGTTCAACGTGAAGCAGATATTGTTGAAGAAATTTTACGTGTGTACGGATATAATAATATCGAGTTTTCTCATAAACTAAATACCTCAATTTCTTTTGACTTTAATAAAAATACCAAGATTGAAAACGTTGTTGCAAATCAATTAAGTTCTTTAGGATTTAATGAAACAATGGCAAATTCTTTAACAAAAGCTGCTTATACAGCGTTGTCAGAAAACATAAATGAGGAGGCGAATGTAGCAATGTTAAATCCGTTAAGTAATGATTTAGGTGTTATGCGCCAATCGTTACTATTTAGCGGCTTAGAGTCTGTTTCTTATAACTTAAATAGAAAAAATAATTCATTAAAATTTTATGAGTTTGGGAAAACATATCATAAATATAATGATAAGTATCAGGAAGATAAGCATTTAACGCTTTTTGTAACAGGGAATAGAACTAAAGAGTCTTGGAAAACAACGGCTACTACTTCTGATTTCTTTTATTTAAAAGGAATCTTAACGTCAGTTTTAGCAAGATTAGGAATTCAGAATTTAAAAACAACACCTACTAAAAACGATGTTTTTTCTGAAGGAATTACGTTAAGTTTAGGGAAAATAAAATTAGCAGATTTTGGCGTTGTAAAACGTTCAATTTTAAAAGAATTCGGAATTAAGCAAGAGGTTTTATTCGCAGATTTTAATTGGGATAATGTTTTAAAATTATCAAGCAAGAAAAATATTACAGTTTCCGAGTTATCTAAATTCCCATCAGTAAAAAGAGATTTAGCGTTGTTGATTGATCATAAAGTTGAATTTAAAGAAGTCTATAATTTAGCTTTTCAATCAGAGAGAAAGTTATTGAAAGAAGTAGATTTATTTGATGTGTATGAGGGTGATAAATTACCAGAAGGTAAAAAGTCTTATGCGGTTAGTTTTGTTTTACAGGATGAAACTAAAACTTTAGAAGACAAACAAATTGATAAAATAATGCAAAAATTACAGCAAAGTTTCGAACAGAATCTAGAGGCTGTTTTAAGATAAAATTTTAAGCTCCTATTTTGGAGCTTTTTTTATAAATTGTTATTTCTGTGTAAGTAGGAATTTCATCATAAAGTGTCATAAAATTAAAATCAGATTCCTGCCTATGCAGGAATGATAAAAGCCATGTACAAACTTATTATAAGACCTATTTTCTTTCTTTTTGATCCAGAGAAAATTCATTATTTCACTTTCTCTTTAGTGGAAATATTGTCTAAAATCCCTTTAGTTTCTAGCCTTTTTAGATGTTTTTATCAAGTAAATGATAAGAAGTTAGAGCGTACTTTATTTGGGTTAACGTTTAAGAATCCTGTTGGTTTAGCTGCTGGTTTTGATAAAAATGCGGTCTTGTATAATGAGCTAGCTAACTTTGGTTTTGGTTTTATAGAAATTGGTACAGTAACTCCAAAAGGACAAGTTGGAAACCCGAAGAAAAGATTATTCCGTTTAAAAGATGATCAAGGAATCATCAATAGAATGGGGTTTAATAACGAAGGTTTACAGATTGCTATTGAGCAATTAAAGAAGAATAAAGGTCGCGTTATTATTGGTGGAAACATTGGTAAAAACACTCAAACATTACCAGAAAATTATACAGAAGATTATAAAGAATGCTTTAAAGGATTGCATCCTTATGTAGACTATTTTGTACTAAATGTGAGTTGTCCGAACGTAGGAAGTCATGCCAAATTAAATGACAAAGATTATTTATTGGAGTTGATTTCTGAATGTCAAAAATTAAATAACCAAGAAGAACAACAAAAACCAATTTTATTAAAAATTGCTCCGGATTTAAATGATGAACAATTAGATGAAATTATAGAACTGGTTGCAGAAACGAAGATTGATGGAGTAATCGCTTCCAATACATCAACTACAAGAGATAATTTAAAGGCTTCTAAAGAACGTTTGCAAGAAATTGGTAACGGAGGTGTAAGTGGGCAGCCAATTAAAAATCAGAGTACAAAAGTGATCAAATACTTAGCAGATAACTCTAATAAATCGTTTCCAATTATTGGAGTAGGAGGTATTCATTCAGAAAAGGATGCTTTAGAGAAAATAAAAGCAGGCGCAGATTTAGTACAGATTTATACTGGTTTTATTTATGAAGGACCAAGTTTGGTGAAAAGAATTAACAAAGCTATTTTAAAGAATTTGTAATAATTACTTTACAAGTTAGATGCCAATCCTGCGAAGTCAGTAATTCATGAAAAAATAAACGTAGATTTCTATTCAGAATCAAGTTTAAAACAATTTTTACAGGAAGGTGAAAAAGAGTATTTTTACTTTAATGTTAGAAATCCTATTCTCTTTTGTAATCGCCACTTCAATTTTAGCAATTTCTCCTGGACCTGATAATATTTTTGTACTGACACAGAGTATTGTGAATGGTAAAAAGTTTGGTTTAGCCACTGTTTTTGGATTGATATCTGGATGTTTAGTCCATACAACTTTATTAGCTTTTGGAGTATCAGCAATTATAAAGGAATCAGCGAATCTGTTTTTTATAATTAAATTATTTGGAGCTATTTACCTATTATATTTAGCCTTTAAAGTATATCGGTCGGATGCCGCTATTATTTTGTCAGAAGACAATGTAGCAAAGAAAACGACGACACAATTGTTTAAACAAGGATTTATAATGAATGTTTTAAACCCGAAAGTTTCTATTTTCTTTTTGGCGTTTTTCCCAGGTTTTTTATATTCTGATAGTATCTCAACTGTAATTCAGTTTTATGTTTTAGGAGTGCTTTTTATGTTCGTTTCACTAATTATTTTTTCTACGATTGCAATTTTAGCGGGAGTGATATCAGAAAAAATAAAGGAAAACAAAAACATTGGTTTGTATTTAAAATGGACTCAAATTGTTGTTTTTGTCTTGATTGCCGTTTTTATTTTAGTTTAATTTCTTCCACAAACTAAACAAGGTCTGATTTTTAGAGATAAAACCAGGTTATTCATGACTCCGCTTCCTGCTAACCATAAAGCTGTTTTGCTAAAAAGAGTATAATAATTAATAGAAATAACTTTACAACTACATTACTTTATCTATATTTGAAATCAATGAAAAAAGTCAAAATCATAGAATGTCCTCGAGACGCAATGCAAGGAATAAAATCTCATTTTATTTCTACAGAAAAAAAAGCATTGTACATTAATTCCTTACTAAAAGTGGGTTTTGATACGATTGATTTTGGCAGCTTTGTATCTCCAAAAGCAATTCCTCAAATGCGAGATACGGCAGCCGTTTTAGAGCAATTAGATATCTCTAGAACTCAAAGTAAATTGTTAGCAATTATTGCCAATGTCAGAGGAGCAAATGACGCATCTCAATTTGAAGAAATAGATTATTTAGGCTATCCTTTTTCTATTTCAGAAAACTTTCAAATGCGTAATACGCATAAAACGATCGCTGAATCTATTGAAGCTTTAGATGCCATTTTAAATATTGCTGATAAAACAAAAAAAGAGGTTGTTGCTTATTTATCAATGGGTTTCGGGAATCCTTATGGAGATCCTTGGAATGTTGATATTGTTAGTAATTGGACTGAGAAACTGTCTAAAATGGGGGTGAAAATTTTATCTCTTTCAGATACAGTTGGAACTTCAACTCCTGAAGTAATTCATTATTTGTTTTCAAATCTAATTCCTAAATATCCAGGAATTGAGTTTGGTGCACATTTGCATACAACTCCAGATAAATGGCATGAAAAAGTTGACGCAGCTTACAAAGCAGGTTGTCTGCGTTTTGATGGAGCTATTAAAGGGTATGGTGGTTGCCCAATGGCAAAAGATGAGTTGACAGGTAATATGCCAACAGAGAAATTATTGAGCTATTTTACAGCAGAAAAAGCGGATACAAATTTGAAGCCGATGAGTTTTGAAAGCGCTTACAATAAAGCTTTAGAGCTGTTTATTTAAGTTTTAACGTTGAAATGTGATCAAACTGAACTTGTTTTAGTCTCCTAAAAAAATTAATTAAATGAAAAAAAATAGTTACTTCCTATATTTATTATCAATCACACTCTTGTTTTCTTGTCAAAAAGAGGATGGAAAAATTGATTTTACTTTCTTGCAAATAAATGATGTATATGAAATTGCGCCAATTCAAGGAGGAGAATTCGGTGGAATGGCAAGAGTAGAAACGGTGCATAAGGAAT
>Ga0307985_10000234_pt1 | contig 33902 bp, 25 predicted proteins | sample EllFjometageno80_FD_203155 | JGI IMG/M metagenome (GOLD analysis project Ga0307985, IMG submission 203155) | Marine microbial communities from Ellis Fjord, Antarctic Ocean - #80 | ecosystem: Environmental > Aquatic > Marine > Unclassified | place: Southern Ocean | collected 2014-10-09 | reverse complement strand
GTTGGGTTGCTCCGGAAGAAGTTGCTAGAGCGGCATTGTTCTACGCCTCTGATCATAGCTCTGCGGTGACGGGTGACAAAATGAAGGTTTGCTGTGGACGTTTCTAATTGACGATTGCAATGAGGGCTACCTGAATCCCCCTCGAAATTACTGAGCCTTTAATTCAGTTGGCTCTGCTAATTCTTTAAAATGACAGGCAGATTTAACGGCCCCCTAAAAACAAAGCCGGACCACCGCACATCTTGCGCTGACGTCAGCTGCATATTGGGAAAGCGCTGAAACAACAGGGGTAGGATTGTCTTAAGCATCGTGCGTGCGACGTGCATACCTTGACAAAAATGAGGCCCGTTACCAAAAGCCTGATGCGGTTTTTTATCACGGAATATATTGAATTTGTCCGCGTCTTCAAACACATCTTCATCACGATTCGCTGAAGCCTGAATGGTATTGATAGTAGTTCCCTTTTTAATTTCAAAACCACGTATCTGTGTATCGATTGCGGCAATGCGCGGACTAACTTGTATGGGCGCAATCCAACGAACAGACTCTTCAACCGCCTTTGCCCAGTAACTGCTATCGTTCTTTGCCGCATCTAGTTGTTCCGGATTGGTCAGCAATCCATACAACACTGTCAGCAAAGCATCTCTGGGCTCATTAATGCCACCACCAATTGCCACCTTAATATTGGCCACGATCTGGCTGTTTGGAATTGGGTTTTCAGCGTTGACCATCAATGACAAGGCATTCATTTGGGGATTGCGAAGCAGCTGCTCAGTGTTTTTTTCTATGCAGCTATTCATCTCTTTATGCGCAAAATCGCAACGCTCAAAAATGGAATCTAAGCGACCATAGTTTCCCGCACCATCCATTAATGTCTGTGACCAATATTCCATTTGGCTGTCTGAGACGTTGGAGATTCCCAATAATTTTGCCAGGCAGCGGGCAGCATACGGGCCCGCGAGTGCTGGAAAAAGATCAATAACTTCGTTTTGTGGCAAACGATCAACGAACTCCTCTGCAATTTTGGCGTGCTCGGACTGCCAGACATCTACAATGCTTTTGGGGGTATAAGCCATTGCCATCGCATTACGCTCACTTTGATGTTCGTCTCCATCTTTTTTCATCAAAGTCTGAGCTTGAAACGCGCGCTCCATCGGAGCACTTGAGTCTTTGGAACTAAAGATGTCAGGGTTATTTTTTACGTACCGACAATCGTCATACTTTGTGATGAACGTTCGATCTATTGAAGCCACATGAACCACGGGGCTTTCTGCCCGGTATCTTTTGTAAATAGGGTAAGGGGCTTCAGTCAAATGCTTCATCTGGGTCGATGAATCTATGGGGATGGCGCTCATGTTACCTCCCTTTTATTTATTGATTTATAATCAATGTCGTTGGCGAGTTATTTGAATACCGGCAACAAATTCAGCATCGCTAAAATGTGGCAGGTAGCGTAAAAAACGCCAAGAGCTATGACTGTGTGAATAACAAAGTTGCTGCTTACGAAACTGCCGTGGTCAGCTTCTTTAAATTGTTGCCTGCTTTTCTTGATCATAAGCGGTGGAATTATCAGGCCGATAATCGCTAGAACCAAACCAGCAAAGCCGATGGCGTAAAGAAACCCATTCGGGAAAAAGACCCCTCCAACAATGGGTGGCAAAAAAGAAAGCAATGCGGCTTTAAATCGCCCCATTTTAGAATTATCGAAATCAAATTTATCCTTGATGAAATCAAACAATCCCAGGCTGACGCCCAGAAAAGAGGAAATAATCGCTGCATTTGCAAATATACTTAACAATCTAGATGCACCGCCGCCCATCAATGCATCAAGCAGATCGCCAATATTACCGCCTGCTGCGGACACTGCTCGAAACTCTGTTCGTGGAATATTGCCGAATGGCACCAGCAGAAACACTAGATAGATAAGAAAGCAGCCTAGTGATGCTAAAAGAATGCTTCTGGAAATGATTGTGTACCGTTTCCCGTAGTACGCAACCAAACTAGGCACCACGCTGGTGAAGCTAAAGGATGTCAGGTAAAAAGGCAGCGCCGCAAAAACATAATAAAAACGAGGAACGCCATTATCGATGGCATTAGCCGTAGTAAAATTCGACCACTTTATGGTGAAACTTAGATCAAACATGACCATTAAAAAACTCACGATCATGGCAAATATCAAGACTGCGACAACTTTGGAAACAGCAGAAGTGCTTAGCCAAACCACGAAAGCCAGCGAAATAGCAAATACAAAACTAGCAAGCACATGGGAAAGCTCCACACCAAAAACACTGACAGCAGTTTGGCTAACTATTGAACCGCCGCCGCTTATATAGGCGTAATCCAATATATAAAGCAAAAAGACAAACAGTAGGCCATTAAAAATATTCCACCCTCTTCCCAGAGTGCCTCTAACAATAGTGTCGAAGCTATCGCCAAGCTCAAAGTTAAGATTTACACGCAAAGTCATCAAGGCTGCAACGGCGGTTGCAGACGCTGTAAGAAGTAAGCAGGCTATTGACCAGTATAGCCACATCCCCGAGGAAACCGTTGGTAAAGAAAATATCCCGGCACCAATGGCAGACCCAATACAAATAATGGTTCCTGAAAACGCAGTTTTGGGGAATTTTGAAACTTGTGTATTTGACATGCTCTACCTATGCCGATAGTTAAAAAATCTAGTTACTAAGGCTTCGATACCTTGGAAGCTGTGGATAGGCTGTAACATCACTTGGCTCGTCGACAACGCCGTTGTCGCTTTCATAAGCTGCATATTTATCGAGCAATACTTGTAATATTTCGGGCTCACTAGAACTGAGATCGATTGATTCGCTTGGGTCATCAGCTAAGTTATAAAGCTTCCATCTGGCAGGCTCCCAAGGCTCTCGTAGACGCAAGCCCTTCCATTCACCCATGTAGATGCTGGCGTTGCCGAACAGTTCAAATGCGACTGCCTCATCCACAGCGTAAGCGCTGTCGGATCGACCCGTCATATAGTCAACAAGCGAACGCCCGCGTAGAGGGAATACCGGCTTGCCCTGATATTCGGTGCCTGGGTGTTGTGCTCCGGCTAAAGCCAAGAACGTCGGTGTAATATCGGCTACTGAGGCAAACTGATCTCGCACGTTCTCGTCAGTCACCAGTGATTCATTGTAAACTAACAAAGGTACTCGTGTGCCGCCTTCACTGAGCATGAACTTATAGTGTTTTAGATGAACCGAGCTAACCTGCGCCCATCCTAAGCCCTGAAACAAATACGAGTCTGCGGCCCCCATATTGTCGTGCTCGTTATTAACCTGTGTGGCTTCAAAATACTCTTGGTAAGCATTTCTGGCCGACCTATCGTAAGGGTCTGCACCATTATCAGACATAAAGACGATGACGGTATTGTCTAGCTCCCCTTGGCTCTTTAGATATTGCATTACGCGGCCAATATTGGCGTCTAGGTTGTCGACCATGGCAGCGTAAACGGCCATCTTTCGGGCTTCGTTTTCCTGTTCGCGTTCAGATAGTGTGTCCCACGCTGGAACGTCAATTGATCGCGCCGGTAAATCTAATTCCTGCGGTACTAAACCGGCACTCTTCATGCGTTCAAAACGTTTGCTGCGTACAGCATCCCAGCCCTGTGCGTAGGCCTCTTCGTATTTACTGATGGCATCTTGTGGGGCTTGTACGGGCCAATGCGGCGCAGTAAATGAAAGATAGGCAAAGAACGGGCTTTGTTTATCGCCCCCCTGGATCATACCCAGCAATTTATCTGTAAACAGATCGCTGGAGTACCCTTCAGGCCGCTCAACAGGCATTCCATTTTCAGTATAGCTAGCCTTTGGTACATTGGCGTTGGTTCCTAAATCATTAAAATGATTAGCACCTCCATTGAGCAGGGCAAATGTATTCGAGAACCCTTTTGCAGAGGGGTAGTTCTGTTCTTCTTCCATACCTAGGTGCCATTTTCCAGACAGGTAGGTCTGATAACCAACATCACGAAGTAGCTCAGCAACTGTCACCGTACTGTCGTTCAAATACCCTTGATACCCTGGCAGACCTTCGTGGTGAGGCAACTTATCTTCTTTCATTGTGCCCAAGCCGTTCAAATGGTTATCTACTCCCGTGAGCAACATTGAGCGAGTCGGCGAACAGGTTGGAAGAGTGTGGAACTGATCGAAGCGCAATCCTGAGCTCGCAAGAAGATCCAAGTTTGGGGTATCTATTTCACTACCGTTAACCCCGATATCACCATACCCCAAGTCATCGGCAACGATTAGCAGTATGTTTGGCCGCGATTCCAAAGCCAACTCCGAATTCTCTGCCGATTCTGGCTCCTGATTACATCCAACAACGAGCAGAATAATGGCGATAAATACTATCGTAGTTCTCATTACTTTTTCCCTGGGGCCAATCAAAGGGGACGCTGATAAAACAGTAAGTTAACACATCGGTTTTTGGAATTCTGAGGCGTTTGAATCACAGTATCGTCGGCCTACTCCCAAACGCTAAGAAACGCCAGACAGCAGGCAAAAGAAAACGCGCTATGAACTATAGCGAACCATTTCTACCAGTATCCAATTTGCTGAAATGCTAGTCTCCAGCCGCTGCCGAATAGCTTGGGTCTATTATCTAGTAGCCACTTGTTATAATTTGCTTCAGTCGGATATCCATTTTTTCCACTTTATCAGGGTGTTGTCCTGCCAAATTATAATTTTCGCTTGGATCAGTTGACAGATCAAAAAGTTGTGGTTTGTTCATGTAACCACTAGCAATCGCTTTATTATCTGCGATAAAGCTGTGCACTTGCTCGCTAGCAGGAATGTATTTCCAATTCCCCGTTCTAAGCGAGCCATTGGTCAAGGATTCTTCTACTAAATCAGTACGTCCTTGAGTAGATTGTCCAAGCCATACAGCTAGCTGCTCTTGACTATCTTGCGCCTCATTAACATCTAGCTCAATACCCACCAATTTAGCCAATGATGCATAGATGTCAATTTGTGATAGTAAAGCATCACTGGTTTGTGCAGAAATTTTACCAGGCCAGTAAACGATAGTGGGAACCCGAGTCCCAGCTTCATAACGGCTATATTTACCGCCTTTGAATGGGCCGCCTGGTTTGTGATCACCAAGTTTAGTAACAGATTTATCAGCATAACCGTCATCAAGTACTGGACCATTATCACTGGTAAAAATGATCAAGGTATTATTGGCAATACCAAGCTGTTCAAGTTCTTTAACAACTTGCCCAGTGATCCAATCCATTTGCGCAATGGCATCTCCTCTTGGGCCCATATCTGTGGTGCCGATAAATCTAGGATGTGGTAATCGAGGGACATGAATGTCGTGATATGAGTGAAATAAGAAAAATGGCTTATCTTTATTATTGCGAATAAAACCAATCGCTTTATCTGAAAATATGTCTGAAAAGTCTTCATCTATCCATAATGCAGATTCCCCACCGGCCATATGACCAATACGGCTTACCCCGTTTACGATTGTGTCATTATGTTGTTCATCAGCAACATAGCGAAGCAGTTCTGGATTTTCATAACCAGTTGCCCGGTTACCAACCTTACCTTGATAACTTACCGTAATGGGGTCTTGTGGATCCAAATTCACGACCCGATGGTTTTCAAGATAGACCGATGGAACTCGGTCACCTGTGGCAGGTAATAAAAAGCTATAATCAAAGCCTATCTCCAATGGCCCTGGCGTAACATCTGCATTCCAATCTACGTTGCCATCACCTAAGCCCAAGTGCCATTTTCCCACAACACCGGTTGCATAGCCGGCTTTTTTGAACATAACAGCTAATGTTGATTTACCAGGCTGAATTAGCGCCGGAGCATCACCCTCTAGTATTTTAGCGTTATTCCTAAATCCATGTTCACCTGTTAATAGGGAGTATCGAGAAGGTGTACAAGTGGCTGCTGAGCTGTGGGCATCAGTAAAGCGAACGCCCTTTGCGGCTAGACGGTCAATTTCGGGCGTTGCTACTTTTGTTGCACCATAACTGCTTAAGTCGCCATACCCTAAATCATCAATATAAAAAATCACAACATTAGGCTTAACTGTCTGAGTCAAATCAAGTAATGGTGGATCTGTTTTTACACCAATTGTCATACACGCTGATATGGCAAGCACCACTACACTTATCACTGCCAATTTAAATCTCAATGTCAAATAGATCGCCGTATCAATCATTATTTTGTACCTTACTTTTAGACTCTGACTTTTTACTTGAACAACATCTAAATTTTGAATTTTAATATCCCAATACCCTATACGACGAAACGACGAAACGACGAAACGACGAAACGCGGGATAGTGTAATGCGCCATTGCATTTCCGCATTCGACGCGCAGGCCTTTGTATGTCCAAATCGAACAGCTTGCCTTTACTTGGTTTGAAAGAATTGACTTTGGTAGTAAATAATTGAAATTTGATAGGTACAAATTAATCTGACAATCGATCAATCACCACACTAACGCTCGCAGTGCCCTTTGGGTCAAGCCCTATATAGCTTACTGTGGCAATGTTACCTCGAAATACGGGACGTATTGTCGCATCAAAATAAAGATTTGGTTTTAGAGGCCTGATTGCCCCCATATTTCCCAGCGACAGCAAATCACCCTCTTGTAATGGCCTTCCACGTTTGAGTAGTTGGTCGCGTAAATGCCTTACGCGGTAAATCGGCTCATAGGCATCTTTAATCGATCCTTCAGCAAGAAGCTCGTCTTTTTCATTGGTCATCTGGAAACTAAAATTATTTAGTCTTTTAATCCATTCAGGAGTCGCGCGACTCTTGATAAGGTCACCAATAATTGCATTTCTAACATCATAATTTGTTGCTATTCCACCTACATTTGAGTCACTTCCCAACGGCTGTAATATGTCGGGCATTTCAATAAAGGGGCGAAAACCAGAAAGAGCGGCAAGAATTTCCAAATCAGTTTCTGCATTGTTAATAGCATCACTTTTTACCTCTGCCGCAAAATCAGCTTCAACAAAACTCATATTACAACAATCAACGGAAATATGAGCGCCACTGTTATGTATGCTTTTAGAAAACATTACTGCGGTAACCGGCCCGGCCAGGCCGTTAACAGGTCCATTGTCATATTCGCCTTTAGCAAACGTGCCAACTTTATACCCTGCCACCTTCCCTTCCTGCTTAATTAATTCTGCGACATATAAATCCGCAATTTGGTAGGCAACTTTCTCGGAAATGTCCCCGGCTCTAATAGGGGAAATTGGTATAGCTTCATTGAAATTGACAATAAAACTTTCTGCCAATATTTTCTGATTGACTTCAATATTGAGATCTAGTTTTTGAGCATGACAAACCACTGAAAAATTGACCGATACTACTACTAAAAATAAACTGAGCGTTTTATTAATCATCCTAATGCTCCCAAATTTTTTACTGATTAATGGGGTCCACGATCTCTCGCATTTCATCCTAAATAGCGCGCAATGAATGCCCCCATCTTACAATATTAAATAACAGCGCCTGATGATTTTTCACAGAAATATTATCATCAATTTCGTAAAGGGTCATACTCGTTTCACAGTTACTGTAAAACGACAAGCCAGCACGTAAGTGACATCAAAATACCAGGCTGTCAAATTATCGTGAGTGGCATATGCCCTGCAATGCAGCTTAACTTGTATCTTTATCGAGTAAAAAATCCTGCCTTACATCGCGCGATCAGTCGTCAGGTCACCCTGCTAACGAACGTATCCTAGCACTCATGCCTTCGTTAGACTCATGGTAGACTCATGGTAGAATTGGAATAGGCAACCTCAGGGGACAACAATGAAAAAGGTTTTGGCACTCTTTCTGACATCGTTACTGCTCGTTGCTTGCAGTGAAGCTAAGATAGAGCCCAACGTCGCGACACCTACAGAAACCAGACCCAATATCTTGTTGATCGTCGCTGACGATCTTGGCTATTCGGACATTGGTGCTTTCGGCGGTGAAATATCAACACCTAACCTCGACGCGCTCGCTGCTGGCGGGCTAAAAATGAGTAATTTTTATGCTGCTGCGGCCTGCTCACCAAGCCGAACCATGTTGCTAGGTGGAGCTGATAGCCATGTCGCTGGTATGGGCACCATGTTTAATGATCAGGCGGCGAATCAGCTTGGCCAACCCGGATATGAAGGTTATCTGAATCACAATGTAGTTACTGTTTCGTCACTACTTCTCGATGCTGGTTACCATACTTATATGACCGGCAAATGGCACCTGGGATATGACGATGACCAGTCACCGGCAGCGCGTGGCTTTGAACGCTCGTTCGCGTTACTTCAAGGAGGCGCTGGTCATTTTGACGACTCCGCCATGACCGTTGACCATGACACATCCTGGTACCGTGAAGATGGCGTTCGCACTGAGCTTCCAGATGACTTTTTCTCAAGCCGGTTTTATACCGATAAAATCCTTGAATACATCCGATCCGGCGAAGACGATGATAAACCGTTTTTTGCCTACCTTGCTTACACCGCACCGCACTGGCCGCTTCAAGCACCTGCCGAAACTATTGATAAATACAGAGGACAGTACGACGACGGCTACGACGCGCTTGCCGAAAAACGCTTGATGTCACTAGAACAAATCGGCCTTATAGAACCCGGCCACATCGCACCCGAGCAGGCCTATCCTGAAACGGAATCCTGGAACAATTTAAGCGACGAACAAAAACAAATTGATGCCCGCGAAATGGAAACCTACGCGGCCATGGTCGACAACATGGATTACCATATTGGTCGAGTGCTCGACTATCTCGACGCATCCGGTCAGCGCGACAATACCATCGTCATCTTTATCTCGGATAATGGCGCCCAAGGTTTTGGCCCTGGCATGGCCCGCGCTTTCCCACAGGACTGGATCGATGAAAATTTCGATACTAGTTTTGAGAATATTGGCAAAATAAACTCCTACGCTTACCTAGGGCCGCACTGGGCCCGCGCCAGCACGGCTCCAATGCGCATGTTTAAGGGTTTTTCGTCCGATGGCGGCCTCAAGGTGCCAGCCATCATAAGTTACCCCGGCAAGCTCGAAGCTAGGGCGGGAACCTTTACTAACCAGCTCACCACTGTCCTTGATTTGCCCGCCACATTCCTTGATATAGCAAAGACAACGCATCCGGGCACAAGCTACAAGGGACGCCAAGTTCACCCTTATACTGGCGTCTCTCTACTGCCCTTTTTAAACGGTGAGAGTGAAATCATCCATGAGCCAGACGATGTCGTTGGCTGGGAGCTTAATAACAGCAGAGCAGTGCGAAAAGGCGATTGGAAAATTATTCTACTACCCGGCCGCTTCGGCACCGGGGACTGGGAACTTTTCAATATCAAAAATGATCCCGCAGAGCGTACCGATCTTAGCGAAGCAGAGCCTGAGAAACGCAGCGAGATGATTGCAGAGTGGGAGAAATACGCCAGGAATAACGGAGTTATTATTGCCGAATAACCGAAGTTCGTCGTTCGGTTCTACTATTCACTCCCGAATTGGCTATAATCCTGCCCCCCAGCATTCACCCAGGTCTGATCCCAATGTCATCGAGCAATAAAGTCGGTTTTGTCTCTTTAGGCTGCCCAAAAGCCCTAGTAGATTCCGAGCGTATCCTCACCCAACTAAAATCCGATGGCTACGATATCGTGCCCAGCTACGACGATGCAGATTTGGTCGTTGTGAATACCTGCGGATTTATAGACAGTGCGAAGCAAGAATCTCTGGACGCTATCGGCGAGGCCATCGCTGAGAATGGAAAGGTGCTCGTAACGGGTTGCCTAGGCGCTCAGAAGGAAATCATTACCAACGCGCACCCAAAGGTGCTTGGCGTGACCGGTCCCGCCGCTTATGAACAGGTGGTTAATCAGGTTCACAATTTCCTTCCTCAAAATGAGTCTCATGACCCCTTTATCGATCTGGTACCTGCCCATGGAATCAAGCTTACTCCAAGGCATTATGCCTATTTAAAAATATCTGAAGGCTGCAACCATCGCTGCAGTTTCTGCATTATTCCCTCGATGCGCGGCGATCTTGTTAGTCGGCCCGTTGGAGACGTCCTCGATGAAGCCGAAAGACTAGCCAATGCAGGTGTGCGGGAGTTGCTGGTAATCTCGCAAGATACTAGCGCTTACGGGGTGGACACCAAATACCAAACTGGTTTTTGGCAGGGTCAGCCGGTTAAGGCAAGCATGCAAGGCCTCTGTGAGGCACTTGCGCAGCTCGGCATCTGGGTTAGATTGCACTATGTCTATCCTTACCCGCACGTGGATAAGATCATCCCCTTGATGGCCGAGGGAAAAATATTGCCCTACCTAGACATACCGTTTCAGCACGCAAGCCTAAATGTACTCAAGGCAATGAAACGTCCCGCAGCAACAGAAAAGACACTAGATAGGATTCTGAATTGGCGCGAACAATGTCCTGACATCACGCTACGCAGCACCTTCATCGTCGGTTTTCCCGGCGAGACCGATGCCGATTTCGAAGAGCTCTTAGGATTTCTAGAGGTGGCTCAATTGGACCGAGTCGGCTGCTTTCAGTATTCAGCGGTGGATGGCGCAGCAGCCAACGAACTTGCAAACCCCGTGGCTGAAGAGTTGAAACAAGAACGCTGGGAACGCTTCATGGCAACCCAGCAAGAGATAAGCACGAAAAAGCTACAGGCAAAGATCGGCCACGTAGTTGAAGTGTTAGTGGATGAGGCTAACGCAGAGCAAATTGTCGCGCGATCTGCAGCCGATGCGCCAGAGATCGACGGCAATGTATTCATTCAGCCGAATTCGGATGTACAGGCGGGTGATTTTATTCAGGTAAAGATTGATGACGCCGACGAGTATGATCTTTATGGTGCGCTCGCCAGTTAATCGCTCGAGCAACAGTCAATTCCTCAACATCGAAAACCGTAAGACTGTTACCACCAATATGATTTGTCCCGATAGCCCAGCGATTATTATCGGTCAGGACTAATTCATGTGGCCCACGCCCGGTAGGGAGAGTTTCTAGAATCTCCCTGAACCTAGATCGATGAAGTTCGCGTCGTGCCCGCTGTTGTTAAGCGCGATGAGAGTGCCGCGCAAATCCTACAAATATTGCGCAAAAGCGCTGGATACTGCGCAAATAATCCGCAGTAAGACCAACAGACATGTTAATTTTACAGTGATTCTACTCAATGACCCACTTGCATTTGGCAAAGCGACGCTTAGAAAAATTCATAGCTAAGCAGCAATAAATATTCAGAATTTGTATGAGTATCTGTAGGCTTTACAGTACTTTAAAAAAAATTATGCACTTTTTTCCACCTCGCCTAAACTTCTCTGCCAATGAGAAGGAATTATTCGTTACACACGTATAACTCAACAAGCTGTTGAACCAACAGTCTAGCCTCATAGCAATCAAGGCATATGGCCAATCAACACAATACCCATTCAAGCCTGCACTAAAAAAGGAGCCTCTCATGCAATTACTAAAACGAATCAACGTCTGCTTTGCGCTGGCTTGCTCGTCACTGCCCTTTGCCGCGATTGCTGACACTTTGGACAATGCGCAAGCCGTTTTCGATTTTGCCGAAGCGGCTTACCCGGAACTACTGAGTCCGGCAGCGCCTGAAATTCAGGAGCTGCAAGGCTTCTACGTGAGGCTCTACACTGATACGGGTATCTATCTAGGTGTACAGGGAGACAACGTGTACGCGATCGGCGGCTCTGTTGGAACTGAACTAGTTTTCGTAGGAAAAATTAGCTCGCTAATTACTGTCAGCGACACAGACATCACCGACTTGTTACTCACGAACCAACGAGAAGAATGCAGCTACTACGCAGAGAATCGTTTTTCGAATGTTTCCGACATCAAGCGCGACGTACAGTTCACGGGAACTCTCAGCTTTACCGTTGAAGACAGCAAATGCGTAGTGGTAAGCAATAGCATACCCAACCACAACTTTAATGATTCGACAGCCGCCTTCGCCACCAACGTTCGCGAAGTCAGCGCCGAGTTTAGAATTCCTATAGAACCGACATTCGCCTCCTCTGCCACAGCGCTATCGCTTGCGAGCGACAATGCCGTTTTCCTAAACGGCGTCAAGTTAGATCTCATGGCGGCGGGATGCTTCGGTGTAGGCGATGGCAACATCGGCTGTTTCGACATCGATCAACCTTGGCGCTTTGACCCAATGAGTCCTCAAACCGGGTTCGGCACTGACGCAAATAATGCGCATACCCAGCCTGATGGCACCTACCACTATCACGGCAATCCGAAGGCTTTATTCGATCAAAACGCGATATCCGAATCACCGGTTATTGGTTTTGCCGCCGACGGCTTTCCTATCTTCGGCAGCTACATCGATGATAACGCAGAGATTCGCGCCGTTACTAGCAGCTTTCAATTACTCAGTGGGTCTCGCCCAAATGGCACGGCAAATCCCGGCGGAAGCTATGATGGTACCTACGTGGATGACTATGAGTATGTCGCTGCCAGCGGCGATCTCGATGAGTGCAACGGTATGATGCGCGGCGGCTCTTACGGCTACTACATCACCGATGCCTACCCCTGGGTATTAGCCTGCTTCAAAGGGACTCCAGACTCCTCGTTCAACAAGGCTGGCGGAGGCAGCGGACCGCCTAATTAGAATCTGTCTGACGGGCTAAGGTGCTGGAATTTCTCCTATATCTTAGCTCTACACAAAATTTCTAGCTTGCCAATTAAAGAGCCTACCGTTGTCGACAAACTAGCGAGGCGGCGAAAAAGAAAGTAATCTAACCTCATACCCTTGAGTGGAATCGCCAGAAGAACTCTCCAATGCACCCATGCCGTCTGTTTACCCTACTCCTGCTTACTCAGCTTTGCTCAGCAAGCCTCGCTCAATCCGGTTCTCTGCACTTAGACACCGAAGCTGATCGCCTAAAACTCGACACAAACAGAGCCAAGCAAGAATATCGAAAGCCAAAGCCACGAGAACTGACTGTCCTTACCCAGACACTCTCTGCAGAACAGCTCGACAGGGCTGTTTTAAATCGTCTCATGCAAGAAATAAGCACTGAACCGGCAAACACCAAAGCCCGCATCGGAATCAATGACAGTCAGCTGCAAGAGTTATTCGTTACCATTTCCAATGCCCGTGGCTTCATCAACGGCAGCGAAATCGCCAATGTACGCGCGATGTGTGCTGCATGGGATGAGTCGGCAGCTAGCGGTGATGCTCGAATAACTCAGGCGCTAGCCGCTTACAAGGCGCGTGAACAGCTTACCCAAACTTTTATTGCGAAGTATTACGGTGCCGTGTTGTTTGAAGTCGAAGCTTTTCTTGATGAAAAATCTCTAACGCTATTTCGCACCTATATGAACGATAGGCGACGACGACTAGCCAACGCTGGAATGACATCCTGGGGATCTCCGGTACAGAATATTCGCGCTGGCACTGGTACTATTGATTTCCATTGCCGCACACATTAGAAATATCATTGGAGTTAAGCTGTGAGTTATAAATGTTTTGAAGTTTCCATTGAAAACAAGATCGCCCATATAGTTTTGAATCGCCCCGAAAAAAGAAACAGCATGATTCCCGAATTCTGGGACGAGTTACCCGCGATCGTTAAAGAACTCGACGCGAATGCGCAGGCCCGCGTTATTGTTATATCTTCGACAGGCCCTCACTTTACAGCCGGCATCGATACGGCCGTTTTCAGCAACAATGCAGTGCAAAGCGATGACCCAAAAGTCGCCGAGAAACAAAGGCGCACTCATGGCGCGAAGCTCTACGACACAGTCGATTACTTACAGCAGAGCTTCACCTGCCTTGAAGAGTGCCGAATACCGGTGCTTGCAGCCATTCAGGGTGGGGTCATTGGTGGCGGCGTAGACCTGATCACCGCCTGCGATATGCGCTACATGACAGCGGAAAGTTTTCTCACCATATTCGAAATTAATATTGGCATGACCGCCGACGTCGGCACCTTCCCGCGCATAACAAAGCTGTTACCCGAAGGAGTGGTCAAGGAACTCGCTTACACAGGACGCCGAATGTCTGCCTCTGAGGCGAAATCACTGGGTTTCGTAAACGAAATATTTCCAGACCAAGAATCCCTACTTGTGGGAGTCATGAAAATAGCGGATCAGATAGCGAGCAAAGCGCCTCTAGCCATCTATGGTAGCAAACGTATCATCAATTACTCGCGCGATCACAGCACAGCTGACAGCCTCGACTACATCGGCATCTGGAACGCCAGCATGCTCCAGAATGCGGAAATCATGGAAGCTATGACGGCTTCGGCAGAAAAGCGTCCGGCAGAATTTGTGGATATTCCGAAAAGGAGAAGAAAGATGGGGTCTGGCATAGTCGACTAATGCCAGCTTAAAAAGCTAAGAAGACCATCCTGCTAGAAAGGAATCTAGCATCACTTCCGTTAGTGCCGCTCCCAGCCATGCCAGCGGTGGAATAAAAATAGAGAAAAGAAATCGCGAAAATATCGAGATGTCCCTCGGCCTATTCCACAGATCCTATCCTGGTACCGACCTAAATCCATCGAGATTCACAAATAGGTCAAAATGGAGAATGCCAATAATCGCACCCACGGCAGAAATCCGATGGCTAAATCGCTCAATGGCATGTTCAATCGGTCGAATGGACGCAGGTGTGGACATAGACTATGGTCCTAATGTTATTATTTTCAAAGTACGGTGGCGCTCCGAGCCTAGTCAATCCGAGACACCCTGCCAAGCGGTGACAAGAGCATCCCAATCGTTGCCGCATGTGATCCAATACGACTAATTCAAACGTTATATGCCTGTAATTGCCTAATAACTAAAAATGACCCACAAAATCGAGAGGTCAGGAATTTTGTCCATGATTAAACCACTTATCGGCATACTGGCAATATTGGCTATCAGCTTCTGCATCGCTCTAGCAGGCAGTCAGGGCAGCATTGAGGCTAATGGCCTGCCGCTGTTTCTGATCTGTGCAAGCGTGGGTTTCATACTTCACTGGATCGTTTTCGTTCCCTCATTCTTCTTTCAGACGGAACACTATTTCGATCTCACCGGATCAATCTCTTACATCGTTACCATCATCGTAGCGTATCTTTTTCACCCCAATATGGATGCGCGCAGCCTAGTTGTCTGTGTACTCATTACTATCTGGGCGATACGCTTGGGCAGTTATCTATTCCTGCGCGTCAAGCGCGATGGCAAAGACCGACGCTTTGATGAAATGAAGACTAAATTTTTTAGGTATATGTTTACCTGGACAATGGGCGGAGCTTGGGTGTTCATCACCATGGCTGCCGGCCTTGCCGTCATTACTTCTGCCAATCAAGTTGCCTTAGATGGATTCTTCTATTCAGGAGTCGCTTTGTGGGCCTTGGGATTTGGTATAGAAATAGTTGCCGATCGCCAGAAAAGCCAATTTCGTAGAAACCCGGAGAACAAAGAAAAATTCATAACAGAGGGATTATGGTCAATTTCTAGACACCCCAACTACTTCGGCGAAATCGTACTGTGGCTTGGAATCGCCGTAATCGCTCTGCCAACTTTACTGGGTTGGCAGTATGTCACGCTGATATCTCCAATTTTCGTCACATTCTTACTGATAAAAGTGAGCGGTGTAAAACTTTTGGAGAAAAGCGGCATGGAGCGTTGGGGCGAAGACCCAGCCTACAGAGACTATGTTGCCAGTACTCCCTCTCTCGTACCATTCTCCAGAAGTAAGAACACACAATAGATTAATAGCGAAGGAGAAATGCATGACTGCCAGAACAGCCCGGTTTCTGACAAACAGCCTGCTTCTTCTGAGCGCCACCTCCCTATCGCTGCACAGCGGCGCCCAAAGCCTGACACCGGCAATCTTCAACGCCGCTGAGTCCTGCTCCGCGCTTAGTAATCTCAATATTGCAGACACTCGCATAACGCTAACCGAAATAGTCAATCAGGATTCATTCACAACACCCGGGGCGGACAGCGTGATGCAAGCCCCCGCATTCTGCAGGCTTGTCGGTGTGACAACTCCGGCAGTAAATTTCGAAGTCTGGCTGCCACTCTCTGGATGGAACGGCAACTATCAAAGCGTAGGAAATGGAGGAATGGCTGGCACCATTAGCTATGCTTCGATGGCCAACGCACTCAGACGAGGTTATGCAACCGCAAGTACCGATACAGGCCATAAAGCAGGACTAATTTCCTTCGACGCATCCTGGGCATCGGGCAGACCGGATCTGATTGAAGACTTTGGTCACAGAGCGCTGCATCTAACGACAGTGAACGCGAAGCAAGTTACCGAAGCTTTCTATCGAGCGCCGCCTGATTACTCTTACTACGTAGGCTGCTCTAAAGGAGGCCAGCAAGGCCTGATGGAGGCGCAGCGTTATCCGAACGATTTTGATGGCATTATAGCCGGCGACCCAGCAAACAATTGGACGCGATTCTACGCCGGCGCTCATCTGTGGTATTCACAAGCGCTGCTCGCAGATGAAGACAGTTATATTCCACCAAGCAAACTACCTGCACTTGGCAATGCAGTGAACGAAGCCTGCGATGCACTTGACGGTGTCAGCGATGGCATTTTGCAGAACCCACTCGCCTGCGAATTTAAACCCGCTAGCTTGGCCTGCCCAATCGGCGTGGACAATGACAGCTGCCTGACTCCTAAACAGGTTACCGCCGTAGAACGAATTTGGTCCGGTGTAGAGGATTCTTCAGGAGAACTGATCTACCCGGGCTTGGTTCCCGGCGGAGAAGCGTCACGCGGTTCTTGGTCTACCTGGGTGACGGGACGAGAGCCCTTTCAGTCCCTGCACTGGCGTGGTGGCGAGGGATTCTTCCGCTGGTTCGTGTTCGACGATCCTGATTGGGATTTCCGGGATTTCGATTTCGATTCCGATCTGGACTATGCATTAGAAAAAGTGGGTAGTGCGGTGGACTCGAATGACCCAGACCTGCGGCCATTCCGAGACAATGGCGGCAAGCTTATTGTCTATCATGGCTGGAGCGATCCAGACATCTCGCCTATTGCCTCCATCGACTATTTCGACCGCGTCGTGGACGTTATTGCGCAGGAATCAGGAACGCAATCTGCTCTTAGTGATACACAGGAGTTCTATCGGCTTTTCATGGTGCCCGGCATGGCCCATTGTGCAGGCGGCCCGGGACCGGACCGATTCGATGCGCTTACTGCGCTTGAGAACTGGGTAGAAAAAGGTGTTGCGCCAGAGACTATGTTGGCCTCAAAAATTATCGATGATGAAGTAGTCCGCACACGACCGCTGTGTGTCCATCCTGAGATGGCGACCTACAACGGCACTGGAGATTCTAACGATGCCGCCAACTTTAGTTGCACGGCACCTTAGAAGAAACGCAGATAAAGGATTCGAAGAGGCTACTCTGCAGCATCTTCGTTTTTTTCAGCCTCCGTATTTGCTTTCCTACGCAAAAGACGACTTATTGTGTCATTTAAATCTGGCACCTTCTTAGGTTCTTCTGAACTCGCATCCACGCTTCCATCATTTTCTATCTCGTTGTCTGACATTTCGCTCATAGCAGCTACTCCTAATTTTTAAGCATTCTACTATCTATGAGGTGAACTGTCTTTTTCAATTATTTGTGGAAACTAAAGACACTCTCCAATGGCACAGCAAAAATGGCAGCGATTCGAAATGCCACTTCCAGTGATGCAGAGTACTTGCCTAACTCAATAGCATTGACAGTTTGTCTGGTTACACCTATCTGCTTGGCAAGATCCAACTGTGTCATGTGAGAGTACGCAGTACGCAACTGGCGTATGCCATTACTTATCTCAAAGTCAGGCATCAATAACCCCTTGTGTATTGCTTTATTAGTAGTGAGGCGCGCAGAATTTCTGCCAATATTATCGCCCCGAGATAAAACATTCCAAACACGTGTCTACTATATTTGACACGAAGTAGATTCTAGACGGCAGGGATCTCGTGTCTAATATTTTTTACACCATCGCGAACCACAGCCTCAAAGATCAGGCATAGCAGCTTGCACCCGATGTTGGATTACACTAACTTAACGCAGCGACAAGGAGAGAACATGAGCTGGCAAGATGAAGTAGATGAATTAAGACGCCGTGAGAAGTTGGCGGCTGCCATGGGCGGAGAAGAACGCATTCAGCGCCAACACGACAATGGACGACTCACCGTAAGAGAACGTATCGATGCCCTTGCCGACGCAAACTCCTTTCATGAAATCGGAGCGCTAGCGGGAAAAGCAACCTACAGCGATGACGGTCAGCTGGAAGATTTCACTCCTTCAAATTTTGTTCTTGGCACAGCGAAAATAAACAACAGACGAATCGTCATAGGTGGAGATGACTTCACTGTGCGCGGTGGTGCGGCCGACGCGAAGATTGGCGACAAATCAGGCTACGGCGAACGCTATGCACTCGAGATGCGCCTGCCCTTGGTAAGACTCATAGACGGCAGCGGCGGCGGAGGCTCCGTGAAGACTCTAGAGATGGTCGGCCATTCCTACGTCCCTGCCCTGCATGGATTCGAGACTACGATGCAGCTGATGGGCCACGTTCCGGTCGTCTGCGCCTGCATGGGCTCGGTAGCAGGACTCGGCGCCGTTCGCACCACCATCTCTCACTTCTCCCTGATGATTAAAGACACTAGCCAGCTATTTGTCGCCGGTCCGCCGGTTGTTGAACGTGGTTTCGGCAAGCCCATAGAGAAGAATGAGCTAGGTGGTTCAGATATCCATGCAAATGGCAGCGGTGCCGTAGACAACGAGGTGGAAACGGAGCAAGAGGCTTTTGAGACAATTTCTCGTTTCTTATCCTATCTGCCACAGAACGTCTGGCAGGCTCCACCTCGAATAGAGAATACAGATCCAGTCGAGCGCAGAGATGAATCCTTACTGTCTGTCATTCCCAGAGATAGGCGCCAGATGTACCAAGTAAGGGAGATAATTAACTGTGTAGTCGACCTAGAATCGTTCTTCGAGATAAACCCTAATTATGGCGAATCACTAGTAGTTGGACTCGCGCGCCTAAACGGCTATTCAGTCGGCGTCATGGCTAATGACACGCATCACCACGGCGGCGCGGTCAATGCTACGGCGTCAGAGAAGATGATGAGGTTCGTGGATCTTTGCGATACCTTTCACATCCCCATCCTCAACTTAGTCGACAATCCAGGATTCCTGATTGGCCGGACTGCCGAGGAAGAAGGCACTGTGCGAATCGGCAGTCGTGCCCTGATGGCCTGCTATCAAGCCTCCGTTCCTTGGGTATCAGTCATTACTCGGCGCTGCTATGGAGTCGCCGGTGCCGGCCATGGCAATGCCGATCGACTTAACCTGCGCTATGCATGGCCGTCTGCTGACTGGGGTTCATTACCTATAGAGGGTGGTGTTCAGGCCGCCTACCGGCGAGACATTGAAGCTGCAGATGATCCCAACGCAAGGCGGCGCGAACTTGAGGGGATGTTAGAGAAGTATCGCTCGCCATTTCGGACCGCTGAGGCATTCGGCATAGAAGAAATTATAGACCCAAGAGACACCCGAGCGTTGCTCTGCGACTGGGCAGAGCTAGCCTACGAATTATTGCCTAGTCAACTCGGGCCAAAGGCACGCACACCGCGCCCGTAATCCTGAATGGAGTGCTAGTCGGTAGGCTCGATTCTAAGCAATGCACCGTCTTCCTCGTCGGTGAGTACGTACAGGTAGCCATCGGGCCCCTGCCTAACATCTCTTACACGGTGCTTAAGTTCCGTTAGCATACTCTCGCGGCGAATCTCTTGCCCCCTGCTATTAAAGACAATCCGCTGTAGATGACCGGTGCCGGGAATGCGTCCTTCCATCATAGCGCCAACAAAAAGATTGCCCTGCCATTTCGGGAAATGTTCACCTGTGTAGAACGTCAAAGCAGAGGGTGCTATGGAAGGCCACCACACGACTGTCGGACTCTCGAATTCTTCACGCCAAGGTGTCTGTGACACCCAATCGCCGCGATAATTTCGGCTATAGGAAGCCAGCGGCCAGCCGTAGTTCTTTCCAGGCAGTATGATATTCGCCTCGTCGCCGCCCTGTGGACCATTCTCGCTTGCCCAAAGTTGGCCAGTTTCCGGGTGCACAGCCATGCCCAACTGATTGCGGTGACCTACAGAATAAACCTCGGGAAGGTATTCGCCGGACTCGACGAAGGGATTGTCATCCGGCGCCGTTCCATCGGCATTAAGGCGCAGCACCTTGCCGTAGTGCACATCTGGGTCTTGTGCATACTCGCCAGTGCCCAGGAACACGTAAGAACCACCCAGCGTCATCATCAGCTTGCCGTCTGGTGCAAATATAAGTGCAGAGGCAGCAATACCACTATCGACTCCCTTAGCGACAAAAATTTCTTCCACGTTTTCCAGGTTGCCTTCAACCAATCTTCCACGCACCAAGCTCACCGCTTGATTTGGCTCACCCTCGTGCATGATGGCTTTGGTATGTGTCATATAAACAATCTGATCGTCGTCAGGATGCACAGCGACTGCCATTAGCCCTGCGCGAAACACAGCAGAATAGACTTCGGGTACACCAGAGATATCGCGTTCTAGCAATTTTCCATCACGAATTACACGTAGCTTACCGGTGTAGCGCTCAGTAATCAGAATGTCGCCGTTATCACGAAATGCCATGCCCCAGGGATTCGCAAGACCAGTAGCAATAGGCACCACTTTAATCTGCCCCACTTCAAAGTTTGGCAGCAACAAAGGTTCAGTAATCGAAGGTGGCGCAACGAATGCATCTTGGGCGTTTACCGAAACGCTGCAAGATAGAAGAATAACGAACAAAGTTATCGAGATTTTTTTTGTGTACATAACTTTTCCTGTTGGTTTAAATTTAGTATTTACTCTAGTGCTGATGTCCTAGGCCATGTTCTGTAGCGACCGCATCGTAATGCAGGCGAATTAGATCTGCGCCAAAGTCTCCATTAAAATCACGCCAGACTAGATGAACGTGATTAGCATCGTTTTGCGTATTGTCATACTCGATCAAGAAACTTCCTCCCTGAATTCGATAGTAGTGCGCATCTCCGGGTTCAAAGCCACCGATCCAGGCAAATTTAACAGCATCAATGCCGTCGGCCATGATAGTCCGAAGGCGTTCACTGGCAACAACTTCGGTTTGAGCTGAAGCCACCTCCAAAATAATGGCGAGCAGCATCTCCTGCTGCTGCGAATTAAGCTGCCCGTAACTGATACCCTCATCTTCCAACGACGTTACCTGCTTCTGCGCGGCAGTAAAAATGTCTCGCGGCGCGTCACCGGAAAGAACGGCCTCGCTCTTCTGCATTTCGTTAAGCGACTTAAGCAGCTGCCTGCCTAAATCCTCTTCGGTTGCTAACACTCGAGTGCCCTGCTTCTCGCCATCACGAACTTGTGCAGGGTTACTGCCAAAGAACTGCGGCGTACTGGCGATACCGGCTCCCTGAACAAAGGTCCAGTTGAATGCCAGATGATGACCTTCATAGCGAATTGCCCAAGCATCGACCATAGAGGGTGTACCGAATACAGTAAGATAATACAAATCAGGATCGCGCACGAAAGGCCCATTGGGCTCTAACACGGCGAGCACGTTCTCCAAGTCGCGCACGTTTTCAGTTTTCTGGAACCCCTTTGCGCTAAATAGAGTTTGTAGAAGTTCGCGAGCAGTTCGTAACTGTTCGGGGGTCAATTCCTTAAGCGTAACTCCCTCGCGGGCACGCGGAATAAAATGCCAATTCAAACGCTCCTCATCATTGAAATCAAAGCTCGCCCTTTCGCGCTGCTGCGAGTCCAGCCCACTCAGGAAAAGGTTACTTGCCGCTACTATTGCCTCACTCAATTCTATTTGGGCTTGCTGTGCCAAAAGTACCTGAGCGAACAAAATACCCGCCAGGGCAAGGAGGCTTTGCAGCAGGCGTCGGCAAAAAGGAAATAACATGGTAAGACTCCGGCTCGTTATTAGTATTCAAGCGCTGTGTGTCTCACAGAATAAACCCGCAGCCCACACCCGTCCAGTGGGTAATATTAGTGGAAAATTGCACAGCAATTGTCAGCTTGCACGATATCTGCGATAAAGACTCTTTTTTAGCAAACGAGTCGGCCCATGAAAGCTGTAAGAATTAAGCAACAAGGTGGCCCAGAAGTCATGAGCATTGATGACGTCGACCAGCCACAACCAGCTGCCACCGAAGTATTGATCAAGATTGAGGCGGCGGGCATAAACTATATAGACACCTATCAGCGCTCTGGTCTCTACCAAATCCCACTGCCGACAACATTGGGGCTCGAAGCCAGCGGCACTGTAGAAGGAATCGGCAGCGATGTTAGCCGCTTCAAAATAGGAGACCGGGTCGCCTACACTAATGTACTCGGCGCCTATGCAGAATACTCAACGGTCGATCAGAATAAAGTGGTCGCCTTACCGGACGGTGTTTCATTCAACGAAGGCGCGGCGGCCATGCTGCAGGGTTGTACCGCGCATTACTTATCACAATCCACCTACCCCATTAAGAAGGGTGATAGCTGCCTGATTCATGCCGCGGCAGGCGGAGTGGGCCTAATTCTGACTCAGATGGCGAAGAATGCCGGCGCTTATGTCATAGGCACGGTATCGACCCCGGAGAAAGCAGAGCTTGCTCGTGCAGCAGGTGCAGATGAGGTCATTCTCTACAGTGAGACCGATTTTGAGACCGAAGTGAAGCGCATTACCGAGGGTGCAGGAGTTAATGTAGTCTATGACTCTGTAGGAAAGACTACGTTCGATAAGAGCATCGAGTGTTTGCAGCGCTTTGGCTACATGGTACTTTATGGCAACGCGAGCGGGCCGGTGACGGAATTTAATCCAGCAACTCTGGGCCCAAAGGGCTCCCTGTTTCTAACCCGACCGACTCTATTCGACTACACAGCGGACCGAGAGAGTCTTAAATGGCGTAGCGGCGATGTCTTTAAATGGATTGACGAAGGAAAACTGAGCTTGCGACTTGAACACTTTTTCTCGTTAGCCGATGCGCGTGAGGCGCATCAAGCCTTGGAGGGTCGCAAGACTACAGGCAAGATAATTCTTACTCCCTAGCCTCACAATTAATTGAGACTGTCTATTTCAAAACTAGAATCAAAAACAAAAGGTAACAACAATGCAAAAATTACGAACGCTCCTAGCAGCCACTGTCCTTGTTTTATTTTCAACAAGTGTGGGTGCACAATCCATCGATCTAGGCCGCGGCGAACTACCAGTAACAGTTCCTGCCAACTATGATGCTGGCTCACCAGCACCGCTAATCGTTCTATTGCACGGTTACACTTCAAGCGGTGCGGGCCAGGACAGTTATATGGGCTTCAGCGCAATCGCCGACACCTACGGCTTCCTGCTGGTCTCGCCCGATGGAGACATGGAGTCAGGAGGCGATAACAATCGCTTCTGGAATGCATCTTCTGCCTGCTGCAACTTCTTCCAATCCGATGTTGATGATTCTGCCTATATACTTGACATCATCAATGAAGTGAAAGCCGGCTTCAATGTAGACTCAAATCGCATTTACTTGATAGGTCATTCAAACGGCGGCTTCATGTCTTACCGTGCAGCCTACGATCACTCCGAAACTATCGCCGCGCTAGCCAGTCTTGCCGGCGCTAGCCATATAGACATTCGTCCTGCTCCAGAAAACCCGGTCCACATACTGCAGATTCATGGCACTAATGACGGCACAATCGCCTACGAAGGCGCAGATATTGCTGGCAACGCCTACCCTAGCGCAAAAGACACGGTTGCCCAGTGGGCTGAATATAACGGTTGTGGTGCTCAAGCTGCCGATCGCGAACTGCGTGATCTAGTGGTAAACCTAGAAGGACACGAATCGTCAGTAATGGTATTTAATCAAGGATGCAAGCCTGGTGGTTCTAGCGAGCTATGGACTATTGCTGATGGCTCACACGTGCCTGCTTTCTCAGACACGTTCGCTGAGCAGGTCGTCGAATGGCTGCTAGCTCACCCGAAGAGCTATGGCAGCTCCTCTGACTAGCTCCGATTTTTTTGCGGGCAACCTCGCTGTAAAATAGTGAAAGCACCAGATCAAGACTATTGGTCTAGTGCTTTCTTCTTTTAGGCTTATCGTAACACTAGGAAATTTAACTTATTCACTGTGCTGCGCTATGCTCAAGCGCAACCAATCTAGCCAGCTAGCTAGCTAGCGGAACAGAATATGACCAGCAGACGCTCACTCATTCAGGGCATGGCACTAGCGCCTTTAATCTCAGCGTGCAGCACAGTTCCAAGTAACTCAGCTCGCAATTTTACGCCTTCTGGGCTCCCACTACGCAGAGTCATCGTATCGCCAGACCGGGTGATTAGAACTATTGCAGGTTCACGTCCATTTCGCCCCTCGGGTTTCCGCCTGGAGGCAGAGTCATTCGGCGACAAGACTGTGATTCACAACTACGGTCATGGCGGCGGCGGAATAACTCTCTCCGGGGGAACATCTTACCTCGCCATGGAATTGGCGCAGCAGAGTTCACACCGCCGCTGTGCGGTTCTCGGTGCGGGTGCTGTCGGTCTTGCAGCCGCGCGTTTGTTACAGGATCGCGGCTGGGACGTGACTATTTATACGCGTGATTTGCCACCCAACACCACGTCCAATATCGCAGGCGGCCAGTGGTCACCTACTTCAGTCTACGACGATGACAAAGTTACCCCACAATTCAAAGCGCAGTTCGAAGCGGCTATGCGCCACGCTTACCGTTATTTCCAAAACCTTGCTGGCCCCAGATACGGCGTGCGTTGGATTAGTAACTATTCGATAGCAAGCGAACCGCCCGAAGCGAATAGCTTTACCGATCGCTACTCACAGATGTACCCCGAACTTAGAGATTTATCGGCCACGGAGCATCCCTTTGCCGCCGACCACGTTCTCCACTACAACACCATGTTGATTGAACCGGCGATCTACCTTCCCGCCATGATGCAAGACTTCTATGCAGCAGGCGGCGAGATTGTGATAAGAGAATTTAAGGGCCAAGATGATGCCTTGAGCCTTTCCGAGTCAGTGCTCATCAATTGCACAGGGCTAGGCTCGCGCAAACTATTTCCAGACGATGAACTCATGCCGATCAAGGGACAGCTTAGCTTCTTATTGCCGCAGGAAGAGATCGACTACATGACAGTGGGCAACGGCGGTCTGTACATGTTCCCAAGAAGGGATGGCATTCTGCTGGGGGGCACGTTCAAACGAAATGATTGGACTACGACTCCAGACCCACAAGACACCGCACGCATCATAGCCGGTCATACTAAATTCTTTGCCGCTATGGACGACCCTTGGTCGCACTAAGAGCACTACACCCAAGCCGCTGCGGCTCGAGTTCTACAAATTCGAGCAAAAAAAACGGCAGTGATCGCTGTCAGACACCCTAGTTGAAGGGAACCGTGTGCGTCGCACTGCCGCATGAAGGGCACTCAGAGCAGTACCTATGGAGATTGTGCACAAACGATTCCGGCATAAATCCCAGTGTTACTGAGGCCGAACTAAGGCGAGTGCTTCACAATTAACTTAGCATAGCCAATCTCTAGCTATAGTGAAAACGAGGAATATCGATCGTTCCAATCGGTATTATCGATAACATGATTGTCTCCTAAACTTGGACGTAAGCCCGTATTTGTTAGACATTGTTGATTTTTGGGATTAATCTTGGGAAAACCATCCAATAAAAAGAGCACGTCATGAAACTCATTACTCGCGCCCTATTCCTAAAAGCTTTGCCTGCGTCTGTCCTACTGACTGGATTCAGCTCCCTTCTTCTGTCCGGGGCAGTCTCCGCACAGGATTCGGCTCCTACGTTCTATGCCGATGCACTTCCGTTGTTCCAGAAGAACTGCGTCGCTTGCCACCAGCCCGATGGCCCCAAGGTCGGCGGTATAACCGCACCGATGTCTCTCATGGATTACGATCAGGCCAAACTCTGGGCGCCGATGATCAAGAACGCGTTGATCACTGGATATATGCCTCCCTGGGGTGCCCACGAGCGTCATCGTGGCGAGTTCAAAGATGAACGCTATATCGAAGACAATGAGCTGGCCACTCTAGTAGCGTGGGTAGATGGCGGCGCACTGGAGGGCAGTCCAAGGGACGCAGCCGACCAGTCAGGCCAAATTGCCGAGGCCGGCGGAACTGTCTTACCCGATTCTGGATGGTGGATAGGCGATCCAGATTTAGTGGTGCAATTTGATCGACCAGTCTATGTAAAAGATGACATTATGGATTGGCAACCTACGGTACAGATGCCGGTTCCCGAAGGTGCACACACAGAGCCTAAGTGGGTCTCCAAAGCCGAACTCGCTCCCGGCGGACCCTGGGTACATCACATAGTATCCAGCCATATGGGTGTTGGCGTTCCTGGTCGCGGCCCGTTTACCTATCCCGAAGGCTGGGGGGTACTCATGCCGGAAGACCCATTCATAACTGTGAACATGCATTACCACAAAGATCCGGGCGAAGGCACAGCTATTACTGACATGACCCGCGCCGGCTTCGTATTTTATGAAGACGGTACCGTCATCGATCACGTCGTGGAAACGAATCTACTCCCTCATAGCGGCTGGACCATCCCACCAGGAGACCCCAACTTCGAGGTAACCAACACACACGAGATAGAAGAAGATATTTATCTATTGTCCATGGGTCCGCACATGCACTACCGCGGCAAGGCCATGCGCTACGAGGTGGAGTATCCTGACGGCGAGAGAGAAACGCTGCTGTGGGTTCCCGACTACGACTTCAACTGGCAGTTCTTGTACGAATATCAGGAACCCAAGTTCTTGCCGGCCGGCTCGGTCATGCACATGAGCTGGTGGTTCGATAATTCTACACAGAATCGCTGGAATCCTGACTCTAGTGCAGCCGTTGAATATGGCCCCGAGACTACCGATGAGATGGCTAACGCGCGCATCTACTATGCGCCAACGACCAAGCGCGGCATCGTAGTAGGCAACGATATACCGACCGATATACTCGAAACGGCGCAGAAAGAAGAGCAGAATCGTCGCGAACGCGCAAACCTGCTAGACCAAAGTCAGGATGACTTGAGCTGGCTGACTGAAGACAGTGATTAGTCGATAGAGAATAAGGGAATGGTTTAGGCAAAGACTCACCACACCACGGTGGGTCTTTTTTTTGCACGGATTAACTAACAAAGGGGACGCAGGGATTTATTTTTGATCAGTTTAAGCATCAAACTGATCAAAAATAAATCCCTGCGTCCCCTTTATTGGCTACGTGACGGTAACAGGCGTCCAGGTCTTGTGGCGTGCCAACACATCTTCAACCGTATGCTTGCAGACTCCTGCCTTGGTTATCAACTTGCTTTCGCAAATATCACAACGCACGCATTCCTTGAAATCGACCTGATGAGCGCGAATCGCGCCAGTCGGGCAACTTTTTTCACACACCTTGCACACTTCGCACTGCGGAACGCGCTTGATACGAAATGGCGAGAGAAAGGAAGTAACGCCAAGTGCAGCTCCTAGGGGGCAGGCGTAGCGGCAATAGAATCGACTGACGAACATCGAGGCAACTATGAATACGGCCAATATGGCCCATAGCAACATAGATCGACTGAAGTAGAAGATAGTGCCGAAAGGCTCAAAATATTGAAACAGACTCAGGTCGCTAAATGTCAGCGATGTCACGACCAGCAGCGCGAGTATCCCGTATTTGATAGTCAGCGCCTTATCATGAATCGCCTGAGGCACTTCAAGCTGCCACTTCTTCGGCATGATACGAGTAATAAAGTCCTGTAATGCCCCGAAAGGACATAGTGACGAACAAAACACCCTACCCCAGAACAATGTGGTAACAAGCGTAAAGACGACAATTAACAATAGCGGTAAGTCGTTCAAGAACAGAGACGGCCCTTGTTTTAATCCATTAGTAATATGCGACACCGAGAGAAAAGTGCCGTTATAGAACCCTAGATAGAACAGAGTATACGTGAGCGTTACCCAGCGAATTGTCGAACTCTTACGCAAGAATGCCGTCATCACCATCGCGAAAAGAAGTAACAGAGCAAGTACCTCCGCCACCGGCGCACTATTGATGAGGGTAGCTAATACACCCTCGTCTACTTCTTCGAAATCATCAAACTCGGGAAACGGATTCGCAGACTTAGGTAAAAACTCTGCCGGCAAAGCAGCTCCTGTCGCCAACGAAAATGGAACGGGCGGAACTTGATAATCGACCTGCGCGAGCTCCTCAACGGACTCAACCTGAAGACCTGTGTCATACAGCACGGTAAAGGGTTGGCTCAGATCAATGTCGCTAGACATGACAATCGCACCGGCAAACCTTACCTGACCCGCAATTTTGCCATCATCGGCACTGCCAACATAAACAAAGCGGCGACGCTCGATGTTATACACAGCGTCGCCCTGTGTTATAGCTAGGCGTTCCTGCCGAAAGGGCGTAGAGGCATTACCATCTATACCTACCAGTAACATGTTGCCATCTTCCACCCTGTTACTCGCTTCCCTCTCTGCCCGTGAATAGTCATCGGGGCCGACGAGTAGCTCACCTAACGCCTCATTCCCTATAAACGCGAGCGTAAGATTCAACTGAGTTAGATCTTCAAGCAGGATTGGAAATTCTTTGACGAGGCCAGACTCCTTCATCTCCCCCCAAGACTGCGCCTGCAAGATTTGCAACGCCACTTCACCGCTGTTCGCGTTAGCAACAAATTCGGAATCCGTCAGATAGTTCCGGGCAACCCTACGCGCTGCATTACGAATGCCCCGCGATGTAGCCCAACTGGTAATAGTGGCGCGAGATACACCATCGAGATCCCGACCAACGCGGAAGCCATCTGACACGGACATTCCTTCGAATTGATTGGGGAAGCGCTCAGAATTGATGAAATCGCCACGGATACTTTTATACGATTCCCGGTAGTACAGAACCTCTATTCCCGACAGTATTCCCTCGAGATCCATTCCAACCAACACTTCTATAGGCGCGCTGTAGCCGATCTCTTCCGGCGGATAGTCTGGCGTCTCGAATAAATAACCGATCAGTTCGCCCTGACCGCCCTGCTCTGCCGCGCCAAATGCTCTGTAGACAGGCGGATCACCCGCCTTCTCGGAAAAACTAGCAGCGTCAGGCATAACCTTCTTCAGCAGCGTAATGTCGGCATCGAGCAAGCCCGCCTGCGCCAGGGCAATAGCCGGGAGTAACACGAGAGTCGCGAAAAACGTGGATAGGCTAATCAGGGTGGCGAGTAATAATCTCAAAGTGCGGCACAACTGCATTATTATTATTTTCCTATTTTGAGTTCTTCTACTAGAGTACTTCTACTAGAGTGCTTCTACTAGAGTGCTTCTACTAATCTAGTAAATACTGCATCTAAAACTGGAACCTCTGGAAAGCATAAAGTGCCTCAGGAAACTGCTCGGTATTTAATCAAATATTCGCCAACAGGTACATAACTTAGTGCACGCGGTGGCTACTGAACGCCGACTATGGGTAGCGATAGGATCAATAAACGTTTAATCGTAGCCGCAGAAAGCCCAGGCAAAGTTTGATCATTTCGATCGAGCGCTGCGAATCATCAAGACTATCGAAGGCATGCACTCCCTGGGGATAACGAATAACACTCACCGGGCTATTGCGAGCCACTGCCTCCGCCTCAAAGTTATCAATGGATTCATTCAAACCTGAAAACTCATCCTTGCCCGCGCCAATAACCAATATAGGGGTATTTTCAGGGAAGTTTTCCATGCCCTCGTGGGGATTCGCAAAGCCCAATGTCTGCGCTATTTCTTTTATCATTACCGAACCCGCCGTGTCCAACATAAACCCGTATAGCAAAGCTGCACAGCGTACAGCACTGTCTTTGTGCAGAATATTGATTGCATTCGGCACGTTGCCCGAACAAGACCAAACGGCGATTCGTGCAGGGTCAATCTGCAACTCATCCGCCTTACAGCGCAGGAAATCCAGCAGTGTAAAGGCATCATCTACAGGCTCGACATTGCTGTAAATTACCGCCGCCATACCACTAGCGGCCAACAATTTTGCCCAGTCCCTATAGGCCTGAACCTGCATCTGCTTAATGCCTACCCGCTCTAAAAACGCCGGATCTGGATAACCCGTCACGAGCACTACCACCGGTACTGGCCTTTCAACCTGCTCTGGAAAATAAATATCGAAAACTCTCGCATCGTCAACATAGCTGATGCCCTCTCGCACATTGCCCGCATGGGGTAATTGGTAGACTACAGAATTGCTGAATAATGAATTTTCTGTGCTGGAGTCGCCCCTCATGTCGTGTTCCTCGAATAACGTATTCCCAAACAAAAAACCCCCACTCCAGCTGGAGCGAGGGTTTGCATATGTCTACCTGAGCAATGGCCTCATGCTATGCGGAAGCTGCTATTCAGGTCAATACCAAATACCCGCTTAAAGCCCCCTGTTGTACGACAACAAAACAGGGCAAATATTGACCCGCACACCTCTATTTGCCCGCTAAACTGGGCGGCTGTACAAAAAATCGGCAAAATGTTTGAAAATGGCATAACCACGCTTCTTTTGGAGCTATTCACGCTCATTACAAGGGAAATTTTCGTTTAACGGTCATACATTCTGCAGCTGGAGCTAGTTAGATCGCCTAAGATGATACTTTTATTGGACTTTTCACTCTCAGAATCATATTCTTCGCCCCAGCAGGGTTTATGGTGAGTCGCCTAGGCTATCCTATGTGTATTCGTATGAGCTCCATGTTTAATTTAAAGCCTGTTCAACAGGCACATTCGTTCTACTTCTATATAAAGGGGAAAAGTAAATGACAAGACGACCCACAATGGCCAAACGGGTTCTCCCGACAGCCATCGCGCTTGCACTGCTAGCGCCTGCGGCCTACACGCCGATGGTGTTTGCACAAGATGACAGTGATGCACAACTCGAAGAAATTGTCGTAACGGGAGCACGAGGTAGGCCAAGAACGGTCTCCGACTCTCCAGTACCTATCGACGTATTTACCTCGGAAGATCTCAGAGCTGTTTCTTATACTGATACCAACGACATTCTTAAGACATTGGTGCCGTCCTTCAACCTTGGAAGACAGCCCATCTCTGACGGATCCTCGTTTATCCGGCCCGCCGAACTTCGCGGCCTGCCCACAGATAAAACTCTCGTGCTGGTTAACTCCAAGCGCCGCCACCGTTCCGCGCTAGTATCCATCGGCGGTTCTGGTACTCAGGGACCCGATATATCTACCATTCCATCCATTGCATTGAAAAACATCGAAGTGCTACGTGATGGTGCTTCGGCACAGTATGGCTCTGACGCCATCGCCGGTGTAATTAACTTCATTCTCAAAGATGCCGACGATGGATTCAGCGTTTCTATCGATAGCGGTGAATTCAGCGAAGGTGACGGTGCCCAGACTACGGTGCAGGCCAATCTCGGTTTGCCTCTAGGGGAAAGTGGATTTATTAATATTTCCGGTGAAATTTCTGAGGCGGATGCTACTTCTCGATCAGAGCAATACTGTGAAAGTTGGTTTTGTGCCGATCCGAACGGTTCCTCGCCGTACAATATTAGATCTGGACAGAACGGTGGAGATGCCGCTTTCTTGGCAGGTTTACCCAGCGCCAATATAGGCCAAGACAATGCTGTGGTCCAACCTTGGGGTCAACCAAATGCGGAAGCTGCGCGCTTTTTCTTCAATGCCGGCTATCAAATTGATGCTGACACTGAGGCCTATGCCTTCGGCAACATCTCGGAGAGCGAATCCGATGGCGGTTTCTTCTATCGCTACCCTGGTAATGGAACCATAGAGGACTTGAGAGAGTCAGATGGCGGTATCTACAACCCGCTAGAGAAATATCCCGGTGGTTTCACGCCAAGATTCTTTGGTGAGGTATCCGACTTTTCCTTATTGGGAGGAATTCGAGGTTCCTTCGATAACGGTCTCAACTACGACTTCAGTGGAAGAACCGGTGAGAGTGAGATCAGATATACTCTGGGTAACACCATTAACCCTTCACAGGGACGAGCTTCCCAGCAGTCCTTTAAGCCTGGGGATTTAATTAACTCTGAAACTCAATTCCAAGCCGATTTCAACTATGAGTTTGAATCAGACTTCGCCAGTCCCATACTGCTCGCCTTCGGCGCCAGCTACATGGACGAGTCTTACGAAGTAGTGCAAGGGGAACTAAATTCCTATGTGGCAGGGCCACACGCGACGCCGGATCCGTTCGGCTTTTGTAACGCTGATATGACTGCTACCACAGCTGGAATGAATGTAATCGCTGGAGGCTCGACTCTGGATTGCGCCAACTCAGGTGACCCCGTGTATCAGGTAGTGGGAGTGGGCTCGAATGGATTCCCAGGATTCTCCCCACAGTTCTCTGAAAAGTATGAGCGTAGCTCAACTGCGCTTTTCGCTGACGTCAGTGCGGACATAACCGATAACCTCTTCTTGCAAGGTGCGGTTCGTTACGAGGACTACAGCGACTTCGACGCTGAGACCGTTGTTAAGGTCGCAGGCCTCTATCGATTCACGGATAATTTTGCAATTCGCGGCTCCATCGGTACCGGTTTCCGTGCACCGACACCGGGACAGCAGGGAACGATCAATGTATCGACTCGACTGCCCAATGGTTTTCCGGTTGCGACAGGTCTATTCCCTGCCGGTGGTCCAGTGGCTCAAGCACTAGGCGCAACTCCGCTTACGCCTGAGACATCCACTAACTACACTATTGGTTTTACAGCTAATATAGCTGAGCTAGATCTGACTGTGGACTTCTATCGAATCAATCTCGATGACGCTACTTATGCGATATCGACGCGAGACGTGTCCACTGATCCTACTTCTGGCGACGCCTACCAAAACTTCCTGCTGTTGGATAATGCCGGCGTTGCCGGCGCTAATTCCATTGGTGGTGTTTTGTATTTCACCAACGGCTTTGACGTTTCAAGCGAGGGAGTCGACATTGTTGCCTCCTATCCGCTTAACTGGGATTCCGCTGGCTCCACCAACTTGTCTATGGCGCTAAGCTATAACAAGAAGGCTTTTGAATCTGATCCGAGCGCTTTCCGAAATGAAGAGGCTCAGTTTGATTATGTAAACTACAATCCAAACTGGCGTGGCGTCTTCACGGCTGCACACGATATCAACGATCTGAGATTAACCGCGAGAGCGAGCTACTGGGGTGAGCATGAGAATGCAAACTCAGGCACTTCCCGTCGGCAAGTTCAGGATCCTACCTGGTACGTCGATCTCGAAGCTCAGTATCAGATCAACGATACCTTCAGGATAGCCGCTGGTGGTCGTAATGTATTCGATGAGTACCCTGATAAGGGCAATGTCGGCGATACTTGCTGTGGACGTCTTTATGAGTCTGGCTCTGTTCTAGACTGGAACGGTTCGTATTGGTTTGCTCGTCTAACTGCTGATTTCTAAATCGGCAATTAGTACTACCCTCTCTTGAGTTAGAGAGAGTAAAATAATGAAAAGGGCGGTAAGCGATTACCGCCCTTTTTTTATGCGGCATTAAAGCAAGACATAGATTTAAATGATTTAGGACTCGCCCTTTTAGATACTTGCGGCCTTAAGTGGATCAGCATGGCCTACCGTCCTTTTCTATTCCCTCTTCCCTTTTTAGATGTACGGTTTAACTATGACTACAATTACAATTTACACCTCAACCTACTGCGCCTACTGCACTGCCGCGAAAAACCTTCTAGCCAGCAGAGACTACGAGTTCGAGGAAATTAATATGCAAGGTAATCAGGAGCTCATGCTCCAGGTCATGCAAAAATCCGGGCAGCGCACCGTTCCACAAATTTTCGTCGGCGAGAAGTCGATCGGTGGCTATCAGGAGTTATTGGCGAGCACAGCCAGTGGTGAATTCGACGCGTTACTCGCCCCCT
>Ga0307985_10000232_pt1 | contig 34018 bp, 45 predicted proteins | sample EllFjometageno80_FD_203155 | JGI IMG/M metagenome (GOLD analysis project Ga0307985, IMG submission 203155) | Marine microbial communities from Ellis Fjord, Antarctic Ocean - #80 | ecosystem: Environmental > Aquatic > Marine > Unclassified | place: Southern Ocean | collected 2014-10-09 | reverse complement strand
CAATATGAAACTCAAAGAGGAACTAGATGCGGAATTTACAAATACTATTAATACTATTGACTCTGACGGGGTGTCAGACTCTCCTAGCACCCGCGATTTGTCCAGACCCCTTGAGCAGCTTTCCCGAAGTGAACTACAACGAAGACTGATGAAGGCAGAAACTGCCCTCGATACTATTTATAAGTGGAAAAATAGAGTTCAGAGGTAATATATGACTACTATTATAGGAACTCGCAAGGGGATTTACAGTGATTCACAAGTTACAACAGGAGCTTTACCTTATTTAGCTGAGAAGATAATTATTATAGACAGAACAATCATTGGATGTGCAGGAGATTGTGTAGCCATTGAGAAGTTCCTAGCGTGGTATAACGATCCAGATGAAGATAATACACCAGAGTATGATGAAACAGAGGACTTTGCAGCATTGACACTTAATGCTAATGGTTTGTTCTTCTGGTGTAGCACATTCGGACCAGATAAGGTGATAGGGAAGAGTATGTGTATTGGTAGTGGAGCGATGGTTGCTCAGACTGCTATGCACCTCGGTAAAACACCTGAACAAGCAATACGAGTGGCAGCGCAGCTAGATGTTTTTAGCAGTCTACCAATACAAACACAGCTATTACACAAAGGGAAAAAGAAATGACAGAGCAGGATAAGGTTGAATTTGAATTAATGAAGGTAGAAGTAAAAGCACTACACGTTAAGCTAGATAAATTAGACACTTCAGTAGAGGCATTACTGGATGCTTGGACAACTGCAGATGGTATGGTTAAGATGGTGAAAATATTATCAACAATAGCTGTTACCTGCAGCGTATTCTGGTTCTTAGGGAAGGATCTGCTTGAACAAATCTTCTCTATTACCCCCAGAAACAAATGAGTAAGGATACAGCTACACCTCAGGAGTTAGAACAGCTACACAGCCTGATGGCTAAGACACTAGCTACTATGATTAAAGAAGATCCTACTGCTAGTACGCTAAACGTAGCACGCCAGTTTCTAAAAGATAATAACATAGAAGCTGAAATAGTAGATGGCACTGAACTAGGCAATCTAGTTGAGTCACTACCATTCGCTGGATTGAAAGCTGTTGGCAGGGAATAAAGAAGTAGTCGACCCTATCAAGGAAGACTTTAGAAACCTTCTGTACCTAGCGTGGAAACACCTAGGATTACCTGAGCCAACACCAGTACAATACGACATAGCTTCCTATTTACAACATGGACCTCGGCGTAAAGTCATTCAGGCTTTCCGAGGGGTTGGTAAAAGCTGGATCACAGCTATATACTGCTTATGGTTACTTTATCGTGACCCTAATGAGCGTATACTTGTGATCTCAGCTTCATCCGATAGAGCACGTGCATTTACAATCTTCACTCGTAGACTTATTGGGGAGATGGACCTTCTCCACCACCTACTACCTAGAAAGGAACAACGTGATAGTGCTATTAGCTTTGACGTTGGGCCATCTAGGGCACATCAGGCTCCATCAGTTAGATCTGTTGGTATAACGGGCCAGATGACAGGTGGTCGTGCATCCCATATTATTCTTGATGATGTGGAAGTACCTCGTAATAGTTTAACCCAAAGTATGAGAGATCAGTTATCTAACTCAGTTAAAGAGTGTGATGCTGTTCTTATACCTGAGGGTAGCATTAGTTATCTAGGTACACCACAGACTGAGATGTCATTGTATAATACGTTACCTAAACGTGGCTACGAGATAAGGATCTGGGCTAGTAGGTATCCAACAGCTGAAGCTATGAAGTCAGAGTTGTACTCATCTAGACTAGCACCATTCATCAGGGATCATATGGAGAGTGAACCTTCTCTCTCAACTGATTGTCACGGTAGGGGAGCTGCAGTAGAACCAACTAGGTTCGATGATGCAGATCTATTAGAACGAGAGATGTCCTATGGTAGATCAGGGTATAACTTACAGTTCCAATTGATAACAGCTCTATCAGATGCTGACAGGCACCCACTCAAGATTAGTGACTTCATGGTCATGGGTATTGATGGTGGTCATGTAGCACCAGTACAGGTAGCGTGGGGATCAGGAGCCAGTGAGATAATAAATGATATTGAATGTGTAGGGTTAGAGGGTGATAAGCTCCTACGACCTATCTTCGTATCTACTGACTTCAAGGAATACCAAGGGACTGTACTATCAGTTGATCCTGCAGGTAGAGGTAGTGATGAACTAGCCTTTGCTGTAGTATCTATGATGAATGGCTTCCTATATGTTAGAGCTTGTACAGGACTACAGGGTGGCTACTCAGATGAGAACCTACAGAAGATAGCTGATGCAGCTAAACACTATAAGGCTACTGAGATATATGTTGAGAAGACATTCGGTGATGGTATGTTTAATAAGCTACTAGCACCATTCGTTAATAGAACATACCCGTGTCATATAGAGGAGATGAATAGTAACAAACAAAAGGAACTAAGAATCATTGATACACTGGAGCCTGTACTACAGGGACACAAGGTAATTATATCAGAAGAGTTAGTTAAAGCTGACCAAGTAAACTATAATCACTACCCTGAAGACTCAGCTCACCAGTACCAACTACTATACCAACTAAGTAGGATAACTAGAGATAGGAAGTCCTTAAAGCATGATGATAGGTTAGATGCTCTATCTATGGCTATAGCTAGATGGGCTGAACAGATGGATAGGGATACTGATAAGGCTGAAGCTGAGCATAGAGGCAGGTTACAAGATCAGGACCTCCGAGACTTTAAACGCCTCGTACTAGGAGGATCTAAACAGGCTAAGGGTTGGACTAAGGGGTGGGAATAGTGTATCCTGTAGTTAAACAAGAGGTTACAGAATATCTAGCCTCTATCCCCACAGTATAGGATAAGGGGATACTAATAGTGTACTAGTAGTTTGGCTGATGGTTTGGCCTATTACTTATGTTCAATATCCTATTACCTATGTTCAATATCAAACATGTATATATCTCGGAGTACTATTTGTTACTAAAATATGAGAGGGTACCTTATATACCGCCATGGACCTTCTCCCCCCTCGACCTCTGGTCAAACCTGTAGAAAACCAGCAGTCAAACAACAACAAGGCCCTAGCTGCCAGCCTCAGGCCAGCCTCCATGTATATACAGCTGGTGAGCTGCAGGTTTAGCTGATGGTGCGCTACAGGTTTAACATTGAGCACAACCAGCAGTTAAACAAGGGGTGAACGATGGGTACTGTGGTGGTGGTGTGGCTGCTGGTGTGACTGATGGTTTAGCTTTAGGTGTTCATGGGGCCCCTACTGTTTTTTTATCTGGTAGTTAAACCAGTAGACAACCAACAGACAACCAGTAGACAACCAACAGACAACCAGTAGACAACCAGTAGACAACCAGTAGACAACCAACAGATAACCAAGAGAATACTACATCTACTAAATAGGTGTGATGTAGATATACATCTACTTGACACAGGGTAAACCTTCAGGCATACTACAGTCATTGGGTAGCAGCACTAGCCCTTAACTGCAACACTTAGGAGACTTACCGAATGACTATAACCACAGATCTAGAGGTAGCATTTAAAAGATTCGATGCTATATATACAGAGAAGCAGGTTGCCTACTATACTGAGCGATACAGCGCATACATTGAGTACAGAGATAGTGTTGTATTTAACCCACGTTTTAATCGTGAAGAATACTATGCAAAAATAGCTAAGTTTGAGAGTATATGTGGTGGTGCTGGAATGTATAATGATTTCAAGTATGCCAAGAATATCAAAACAGTTACAGAGTTGGCAGTGAAAGCATCCAACTTTATTATCAAGAAAAGGAACTTTAGAATAGCAAAGAAGCTAGAGGCTGTTGGTATTACTAGAATCATCAAGTCAAACCTCGAGTATAGTGCTGATGGATTCCATGGTTGCTACATGGTAGAAACAAATGACGGTAGCAAGGAAATCAACATTGAGACAATCTTAGCAGGTGGTTATAACATCCAGAGATTACATTACAGGACACTGGTTAAAATCTCTAAATAAATTAATTTGGCCTGAGGGGTTGACAGTACATAAACCTTCAGGCATACTTCAGACATCGGGTGGCAACAAGCCCTTAACAGCAACACAGGAGACTTACAAAATGAAGACATTACTAATGGTAGAAAGTATGTATCTTGCACAGTGCGAGCTTACAGGAAAATATAATCAAGAACGAAAAGAACTTAAAGAAGAACTACTGCACACCAAAGCGGTTGTACGGGAAATACGGGAAGACCACTATTTTCAGGTAAAATGGATTAAAGAAGATATGGAAAAACTTAATGCAGAACGGGAAGAATTGCAAGAAGCATACGAGGGAATTAAAGAAGAACTAGCAAGAGCCAACCAATGTATAAGAATGGAAGAAGAAGACTAAATTAACCGCACCCTTTGGGGTGCAACTGGAGACTTACAAAATGAAAACATTTACTAAACCAGAACTAAAGAAATTAATTAAAAGTATAGCTACGGATAACAGACACTTAGAAGAAAACAAAGAAAACATGAAGCTCTATATAAAAGGGATTAAGAAAGATCACAAGAATGAAATAGAAAATTATAAACAAACCATACAGAATAGAGAATTCAAGTTAGTTGACGCAGCAGATAAGTATGCAGAACTTGAGCAGGATTACGAGTCCATGTACAACAAAAGAAATATTGAAATAGATAAACTAGCAGCTAGCAAAGAAAGTGCTAGTTACTGGCATGATGAATGGTTAGCACTTAGCGAAGAAATTGCCGTACTTCAAGATAAATAAATTAATTTGGCCTGAGGGGTTGACACAGGTTTAACTCTCAGGCATACTTCAGTCATCGGGTAGCAACAAACCCTTAACAGCAACACAGGAGACTTACAAAATGGAACACGTTATCGAACCAGCAACCACCACAGGACTAGTAATATTTGGGTTACACATGATAGTCTACGCAATATGGATGTATTTGATTTTTAACCGCACCATGATACAGGACATCAAATAATGATTATCACATATCAGTTAAACATGGAAGCACTAACAGAAGCACTAGGAGCACAAGGCAACGCGCAGCACTTTATAACAGAACTTGGAGAAGCTCTACGAGAGGAGGAAGACAATGATGAATAGTCTAGACGTGATTTTCTTTTACATGGTCGTGGCGGTGGCTGTAGGCACTCCAGTAATCCTTATAACAGCATATTTAGAACGAGGAGCTAAACTATAATGAGCCAAGTAATTACAGATAGTAATTTATCAGTTAGTGAGGTTAAGCAGTACTTGACATTACTGAATATGATGCGAGAACGGAAAGAACTGGAGCGCACTTTACATTTCCGACTAGCTAAAGGTACTATGACCACATATATCTACATGGTTGGTGAGGAAGTCAAGGCACTGGGCCTAGCCCGTGATGTACTACTAGAGCAACTACATAAAAAGGGGGTTAAGTAATGAGCTACTATGAAGAGAAGGAAGACTACGACAACGCCAAGCTCACAGAAGAATCAGAGATAAGGCGGGAAGAGTACGAAATAGCAATAGCAGAGATGGGCGAGGTCGTAGACGGTGACAATGACAGAATATGGGTGAAGCCTGTACCTAAATTATCTACTGTATTTGCAAATTGGACTGATGATTATAATCGAGGGGAACAAATATGAAAACATACGAATTGAAGTACAAGCTAGACAGTAAAAGCTGGGTAGAAGAAAATTCACAATTCGGTAGTAATGTGAGTTCAGATGTTTATAAGGAGGCGAAAACTGGGCTATTTTTTGTTGTAAACTATGTTGGCAGGTTGATTATTAGTGCTAAGTATGGTATGCAAAGAGAAAAGGCCAGAGTTTACAGCTCCCAATGGGTGTCAGTCACAACTAAATTTAATAATGTAGTTAAAAGGGGTAGCTAATCATGTATACAACTATAAATGAGTTTGAATTTAGAGATGCGTTCTGTAATATGGGAAGGGGTGACCAGTTCTCATATGAAGCATTGAGTGTATTGTTTAAGCATTATGAAGAATGTGAAACGTACAGTGATCCAATAGAATTAGATGTAATTGGTATCTGTTGCGAGTGGATGGAGTATGATACTTGGGCCGAACTACAGTCAAATTACACCGAATTACAAGGCATGACAATGCGCGAGGGGATAGACTGGGTGCAGGATCGTACACAGATATACAGGGTAAAAGAGACTAGCAGCGATTCGGGCTTAATAGAAATTAGATACCTAATCCAACAATTTTAAGGGGGAACCATTGAAAAAAAAGGCTATAGAGCATTACAAAGTAAACATGAGATTCGGGCAGCCTACGGTAAAAGATATACCTAAGATAGCAGGAGGCACCCTAGGTTTAGTATTCGTATGGGCCAGCATTATGCTAATGTCTTCAGCTGTAATAACTGGGGTAGCTTTTTTCATTAGCCGTGGAGTCTCATTTTTTTAATTAATCAATTAGAGGGGCAGGTAATATGAGCGAAGTAACTATGAGCAAAGCAGAACTTTGGATTAATCAGGCACCATCCTTAAATTTTGAATATGGTGAGGATGAATTGTTACAGAAGGCACTGGAGCACGACTTTGTGCGTGAAATAGGTAAAGATTTATATCTAGTCAATACCACATACAGAATGAGTGGCTATCATAATTTATTTAATGCTAACCTAGTATAGTTCTATTCCCACAGTATAGGATAAGGCGAATACTACTAGTATTAATACATAGGAGATTAAGCTTAATGAGCACTGAAACAGAACAGCAATTACAGGACAGACAAAGGGCTATTGAGGGCGATTGTCTGCAGGAGGGCATTAAACAATATAGAGATAATGTAGATAGTCGGGGCATCAGCGAAAGTGTAGTTGGTAATCGCTTAATGAATGATACTCTGGATACCTTCTCTACTGTCATTACTACCCAAGTTAATAAAGGCTTGTCTGGGTATGGTTGCAAGGGTAGCTCTCATTTAAAGTATATCTCCCAGTTTGATCCTGATCAAGTGGCATACATAACCATGAAGACAGTACTAGAAGTTATGGTCAAAAATAAGTCTCTAGCTCATACAGCTTTAAAGATAAGTGAACGGCTCAATAGTATGCTTAACTATGAGAAGTTGCGGGCTGAGAATAAACCAGCATTTGACCAGTACAACCACAAGATAAAAAAGTTCCCTACTCTGGGCACTGACCGCCTATGGGTAATAGTTAAACGCCAGATGGAATGGGGAAAAGTGGAGCAGATCCAGTGGGATAGAAGCACCAGACTTCGCTTAGGTATATTCCTAGTTGAACTTATGAGACAAACCACAGGCTACCTGAAGCTAGTAACGATAAAGGCGGGTACTAAGCGGTCCAGCTGCAGCCTTGTCACCATGACTGATGCCCTAAGGGAACACCTAAAGTCAGCGCATGGCAGGTGTGAACTACAGGCACCATCCAGAAAGCCTATGATCTGTAAGCCCTTAGACTGGAGCACCCCAACAAATGGGGGATATTTGACATCTAGTCAAAGTTACAAGTTCATCAAAACATCCAACCACCGTTACATGAAGGAACTAGCCAACCACAGCATCCCACTAGTATACAATGCAGTCAATAAGATGCAGGACACCGCGTGGAAAGTTAATAAGCCCGTGTATACGGTACTGGACAAGGCATGGGCACAAGGTGGCCTGATAGGAGGCTTACCAGCTGCAGATGCTGACACCCCGCCAGTTAAACCATCACAGAACCTGAGCCCTGAACAGCTAATTAAGTATAAAAAGGAAATGACTATATATTATAAGGCTCTAAACCGTAACGATTCAATACGGCTACAGCTGAGCATGAAGCTAAGCCTAGCGGAGCAGTTTAAAGGTGAGGAGCAGTTTTATTTTCCATACACTCTAGACTTCAGGGGCCGTATATATCCCATACCTAATGGTTTAAATCCTCAGGGTGATGATGTATCCAAGGCACTGCTCACATTTGCTAGGGGTAAAGCTCTAGGTGATAATGGCGCGTATTGGTTAGCGGTACACGGTGCAAATGTGTACGGTGAGAAAGGTACATTTGATCAAAGGGTTGACTGGGTAGAAAAATTTACTGATGGCATACTAGAATCTACACTAAACCCGCTGGACTGCGAGTTCTGGCAACAAGCAGACAAGCCTTATCAGTTCCTAGCTTTTTGCTTTGAGTGGTCACGTATGCTGATGGCAAGTAGTAGGTCAGAGTATATCTCACATCTACCCGTTGCATTTGATGGCACCTGTAATGGCCTTCAGCACTTCGCAGCGATGCTTAGGGATGAAGGGGGTAGTAGAGCAGTGGGTTTATTAAATAACGCTGAGGGCACCCCTCCAGACGTTTATACGCTAGTAGCTGAGCAGGTGGTTGGCTTGATGGCTAGTGATACTGACCCGATGGCGGAGAAGTGGATAAACTACATCGACAGAAAGATGGTTAAGCAGAACGCCATGACCACGCCCTATGGCGTAGGGGATAACGGGAAGTCTAACCAAGTCATGACCGTTTTAGATGGTATGCGGGAGAAGTTATTAGCCGATGGTGTGACCTATAACTACGCTGATAGTGACTATATCGCTAAAATGAACCATAAGGCCATAGCTACAGTGGTTGCAGCCTCTGAGGGTGCCATGGAGTGGCTCAAGGATGTGGCTAATGTAGCCTCCAGTACTGGGCTGCCTATTAAATGGACTAGTCCAGCAGGTTTGCCCGTGCTGCAGTTTAAGCAGGGGACCACAGCTGACCGCCCTGACTGGATGATGCTGGGTAGACGGATTACGGTGGTAATGCAATATGAGAATGGCAAAGTAGACAAGATGAAGCAGAGACGGGGCATTTCTCCCAACTTTGTACATAGTCTAGATGCTGCAGCCTTGATGCTGACGGTCAACTACTGTTCTGAAGTGGGTGTGGATAGCTTCGCAATGATTCATGATAGCTACGGTACCCATGCAGGATGTGCTGACCAGTTACAGTATGAACTCAGGAGGGCCTTCGTGGACATCTATAAGCAACCAGTAATGCAGAACTTCAGGGATGATGTTTTATCCCAACTTCCTGAGGGTACAGTACTGCCTGAGGTGCCTGTAATGGGGGATTTGAAAGTTGATGAAATACTGGAATCTGAGTATATGTTTAGCTAGATCAGATGGACCTTTAGCGTGTACTGGGGCCACCTTCGGGTGGCTTTTGTACGTCTGGGGTTCTATCCCCACAGTATAGGATAAGGTATCAACTTTTCAAACTTTCAAGGAAAATTTAATCAACTAAAAGTAGGAGACAAGTATGGCTAACAGAACTATAGTAGAGTGGCCTGACTTGTCACTACCTGCTATCAACTTATGGAACGCACCAACTATGACAGCAAAGAAATTACCTACAACCTATCAAGATATTATCCATGTTACAAAATATGCAAGGTACTTGGAAGATAAAAAGAGAAGGGAATCGTGGGAAGAAACAGTAACAAGATACATGGATTACATGGCAACTAAAGTGCCTTTGAGTACCAAAAATTATCAGGACCTTCACAATGCAATAGCTAAGCTAGAGGTTATGCCCTCAATGCGTTTGCTTATGACATCAGGTGAAGCCTGTGAACGTGATAATATCTCAGCATTTAATTGTGCCTATGTAGCCATGAGTACTAAGCGTTCATTCAGTGAAGCTCTATACATACTGATGAATGGTACAGGCGTAGGGTTCAGCAACGAGCGTGATGTTATTAGCAAGTTACCCACTATACCTAAGCTAGAAATCTCAGACGATGTGATAGTCGTAGCAGATTCTAAGAAGGGGTGGGCTGTAGCATTTCGTAAGCTAATGGGTTCTATGTGGGAAGGTGACATACCTACAATAGACTATACTAAGATACGACCTGCAGGTGCACGACTCAAGACATTTGGTGGTCGAGCATCTGGACCTTTGCCGTTAAGGAATCTGTTCGTGTTCGTGACTAACACATTCAAGGCAGCACAAGGTAGGAAGTTAAACAGTCTAGAGGTACATGATATTGTCTGCATGATAGGGGATATTGTGGTCGTAGGTGGGGTACGAAGAAGTGCTCTGATAGGCTTGTCTAACCTAACTGATAATAGAATGAGAGAAGCAAAAATGGGGCAGTGGTATTTACCTGCAGAAGAAGGTGGCAACCCACACCGTATGTTAGCTAACAATTCAGTATGTTACACGGAGAAACCAGATGTTGAAAGTTATATGGAAGAGTGGCTCAGTCTGGTTAAGTCAGGGTCAGGTGAGCGAGGGATTTTTAACAGAGTGGCTGCACAGAATCAAGCAGCTAGATGGGGGCGCAGAGATAAGGATAGAGATTATGGATGCAACCCGTGTTCCGAAATTATACTCAGAGATAAACAATTCTGTAACCTTACGGAAGTTGTTGTCAGATCCACGGATACAGTTTCAACCCTCAAGAAAAAAATAGAACTAGCTACGATACTCGGTACATACCAGTCAACACTCACAGACTTCAAGTTCCTTTCAGATGAATGGAAGAAGAACACAGATGAAGAGAGACTACTTGGTGTGAGCCTTACTGGTATCATGGACAGTTCACTACTGAACAACACGAAGGATGCAATGCTGCAGCACCGTGAGCTTACTCGCGGATTACCTAAAATATTAGAGGAGCTAAGAGATCATGCTCGGAAGACGAATGTTATCTGGGCTGAAAAATTTAATGTCCCTGTGTCTACTGCTATTACTTGCGTCAAGCCTTCTGGTACTGTATCTCAGCTCGTTGACTCTGCTAGTGGGATTCACGCTAGGTTTGGTGACTATTATATTCGGCGGATTCAGTTAGACAAGAAGGACCCTGTGTGTCAATTCCTATTAGACAATGGGTTTCCCCTTGTAGACTATGAGGCAAAGAAGGATACCACTATGGTAGCTTCCTTCCCAATGAAGGCTCCAATAGGGGCAATATTTAGGGATGGCATGACTGCGTTGGAACAGATGGAACTGTGGCTCATATATCAGGACCACTGGTGTGAGCACAAGCCAAGCTGTACTGTGTATGTTAAGAAGGATGAATGGGTAGAGGTAGGTGCTTGGGTATGGAAGAACTTCGATAGAATATCGGGTATAAGTTTCTTGCCACACTCGGACCACGTATATGTTCAAGCACCTTATGAAGACATCACGGAAGAACAGTACCTTGCACTGCTATCTAAAATGCCAGAAGGAATTGACTGGCTGAAGATGATAGAAGATAAGGACAATACTGTAGCTGCCCAGACTCTGGCGTGCACTGCAGGTCAGTGTGAAATATAGAGTAGTACTTGAGCCTATCAAGTTCATTGATGGTGCTTGGAATCCAGTAGTCCACGTTGAGGCTTACTACCTGAGTGATGCGATAAGCAAAGCTGAGGTGGAAGCTGAAGGGTGGGATAGGAAGTTACTCTGGAAAGCACAGTCGGCGAAGGTGGTAGGGTCATGACTAAATGCATTCTCGAATGTCTCTTGAATGATGACAAAGATGAGTGCATTAGTTGTGGTCGTACACTTGAGGAGATTAAAACGGAAGGATTAAAACAAAAAGAGGAAGCGAATGAACAACGACAAGCTGTACTCAGCACACCCAATAAGAGCGTATGATGCAGCATATCAAGGCATCAGTGCACTGCAATCATTCCCAGCGGAGATGCAGGTAGCAGGGATAGCTTTGTTATTTCGTGAGGTGTCTGAATCTAGTGGACTATCTGTCTCCGAGCTGATGCAATATAGCAGTAGGATTAATGTTGATGCTGATGTACGATGGGATAGTAAGGCCCGCGCTCTACAAATGTATGTCAAAGAGGAGCTAAAGAAATGAAGAAGATCATAGCAGTAGTACTCACGGTAATGGGGTGTTTCATATTTGCTGAGCATACATTCGCCAGTGACGATGATTACTATTATGAAGAGATGATCAAACTAGAAAGGAAACTCAAGGAATCACAACGTGAAGCGGAAGCAGCACAACGTGAGGCAGAGTACCAACGCGATAGAGCAGAAGCAGAACGTAAAGCACACAACTATTAGGAGGTAGCATGGATGCGGTAGTCACAGTAGTCATAGTAGTATTCGGGGTACTATTATTGGGGTTAATCTATGACATATATGGAGAAGAGCATGACGGATGATTTCAATGCAAGTTTCATGGACCAAGCACGTGCCTACTGGAGAATAGGGGCTGAGCTACCCTTAGATTTACATGAACAGTTAGCTCTGCAAGGCATCATAGTTAATGAAGCACATGAGCAGTATCTAACTGAAACAAAACAAGGAGTAAATGATGGCATATAAAAAACTAGAAAAATTTGTAACACCGAAAGGGGTAGCAGTTTATCCGAGGTTGTCGGAGCCAGATACAAAGTACAAAGCAAACGGTGAGTTCTCATGCAAGGTGAGACTGAGTGCTGAAGACTCAGAAGTATTTAACCTCAAGCTACAGGCTGTTGCTGATGCATTTGAAGCAGAGACAGTTGAACGTCTAACATCTGACACTAACCCAGCTACGAAAGGTAAGTCAATTGCTGCAGCTAAGAACATCAAGCGTGCAGGACTACCAAGCAAAGCTGTTGTTGATGATGAGGGTAATGAGACTGGCGAGTTTGAATTCAATATTAAGATGAGTCATAAGATTGTTACTCGCGCTAAGCAGGAGACTATCTTACTGTACCCTAAACTATTTGATGCAAGCAAACCACCAAAGGTTATACCATACGGTACTCCTATTTGGGGTGGCAGTGTAGTCAAGGTAGCAGGTGAGTTCAACCCATTCTTCACACCATCAATAGGACTAGGTGTATCACTACGAATGAATGCAGTACAGGTGATAGAGTTAGTACAAGGTAGTGGTGGAGCAGGTTCTACCTTTGGTTTTGGGGGTGAAGAAGGTGGCTATGAGAGTGATGGTGTAGTGCCTGAAGTCAAACCATCAGCTGAAGTAGAGTCTATACTTGATGAGCCTACTGAGTTCTAATGAAACGTAAGGATAGAGCCACTGATTTACTTCACGGTTTTAGGAGTGGACTAGAGGACAAGGTTTCTAATCAGCTGATAGAAGCAGGGGTACCAGTGAAGTATGAGGAGATGAAGATAAGTTACTTCAGGCCTGAGACTACACATAAGTATACCCCTGACTTTGAGCTACCCAACGGTATCATCATTGAGACTAAGGGCAGGTTCATGTTAGCTGATCGTAAGAAACATTTATTAATACAACAGCAGCACCCAGAGTTGGACATCAGGTTCGTATTCAGCAGCAGTAAGGCTAAACTAAGTAAGGGTAGCAAGACTACCTATGCCTCATGGTGTACTAAGTTTGGCTTTGAGTTTGCTGACCGACTGATACCAATAGCATGGCTGCGAAGGAAGTAATATGGCAATGAAACATATTGAACCTTGGGCTTGGAAGTACATTGTTATACATAGCAGCTTCACCAAAGCCAATGAGTTCATAGGATTGAAGGAGATGGATAGGATACACCGTAGTCAATTCAAACTATCTATTGGGTATCATGCTGTCATCAATCGTGATGGCATCATCGAGTATGGTAGGCCGATGAATAATGCAGGTGCTCACTTAGATGATTATGATAGTGAAGCACTGGGCATATGTATGATAGGTGGTAGAGCCAAGGGTAAGGGGGGCAAAGGCGAAGACAATTACACTGATGCACAGTTCAAGAACCTTGCGTGGTTACTAAGTAATATGCAAGCAAGCTTCAGTAATATATCTGTTGTAGGCCACAGTCGCTTAGATGAAACAACTGACTGCCCTCACTTCTCAGTGCACGAATTCTTAATGCGGGAAGGGTTGGCCCACTTAAACTTTAAAGGATAGACATGAAAAATACTATTATCTTAGATGCCTTCAGGAAACTGCAGGTAAGCAAATGCAACACGGAAGTAGGTAGTAAAATCATACAAGGTCTTCAACGTCAGATGCACAGGGAGCGTGTGAAGGTGTCTAAAAATAGTAGGGGGAGAAATGGCTCATGAAACATACTCAAGGAATGCCAACGAATCCACTTTCGTTTTTCACAAGAACTGTGAAGACTGTGGTAGTAGCGATGCGCTTAGCGTATATAGTGACGGGCATACTCATTGCTTCAGTTGTAGACTCACCAAAGCCGATAAGGGTACGGACCTCACAAAGAAGACGGCACTTCTACCCGCCATCACGGGACTAGTAGCTGGTGAGTACGCCCCACTTAAAGCTCGCGGTATTGATCTTGAAACTTGTAAGAAGTTTGGCTATAAAGTGGGCGAACATCATGGGCATCACGTACAAATTGCACCCTACTATATTAAGGGTAAGCAGATAGGACAGAAGATACGTGGTGCCAACAAGAAGTTCACTGCCACTGGTACTATGAAAGGTACTGAACTATTCGGGCAGCACCTATGGGGTGAGGGTGGTAAGCGTTTGGTTATCACTGAAGGTGAGATAGATTGTCTAAGTGTTAGCATGATACAAGAGAACAAGTGGCCCGTGGTATCACTACCACTGGGTTCCACGTCTGCAGCCAAAGCTATTAAGAATAACTTGGAATTCGTAGAGTCATTCGATACAGTTATCTTATGCTTTGATGAGGATGATGCTGGTCGTGCTGCAGTTGAAGCAGTCACCCCACTACTCTCACCTATGAAGTGTGCTGTTGCCACACTACCACTGAAGGATGCTAACGAAATGTTACAGGCTGGGCGTGGTGCTGAGTTGATCAACTGTCTGTGGCGGGCTAAGACTTACAAACCTGACGGCATCGTGGGTGTTAGTGATCTGATGGAGCGACTGATTAAGCCACTGGAAGTAGGACTATCATGGCCTTGGCGGGGGTTGACTGATGCTACGTTTGGTATCAGGTCAGGTGAACTGTATGTTTTAGGTGCTGGTACAGGTATGGGTAAGACAGAGATTTGGAAGCAGACGATGGTGCATATAGCCGAGAAGCATAAGAAGAATGTAGGTGGTTTGTTTCTTGAAGAGTCTCCAGAGCATACAGTCAGGTGCTTAGCTGGTAAGATTAAAGATAAGTTATTCCATGTACCATCTGATAGCTGGACTGATGAAGAACTTATTGATACAGTTAAGGGGATGGAGACATCTAATCGCTATCATTTGTATGATCACTTTGGAAGTACTGACTACGATGTGATCAAGCAGCGCATCAGGTTCATGGCTGTATCACTTGAATGTAAGTACGTGTTCATTGATCACATAACTGCAATGGTTTCTGGAACGGTAGACGTTGACGAGCGTAAGCAATTGGCATACATCATGACTGATCTAGCCAGCCTTGCACGTGAACTTAACATAAGCATGTTCCTTATCTCTCACCTCAATACACCTACAGGTACTAGTCATGAAGAAGGTGGTAGAGTTACCATCAGTAATTTCTTTGGGTCAAGAGCTATAGGTCAGTGGGCAAATTTTGTTATAGGGATAGAGCGCAACCAGCAGCACAAGGATGAGACTAAGCGTAATGTATCAACCATCCGTATACTTAAAGATAGGTACACGGGTAGGTCTGTTGGTACATGCATATACTTAGACTATGAAGCAGACACAGGTAAGCTGGTCGAGAAGTTAGATGATCCGTTTGCTAGTGATACCGATGAATTTACTGGAGAGTTCTAATGAATAAAGAAGAGAGAGCAGAGTACAGGAGAACTTACATTCAAACAGTAGAAGGAAGGGCTAATAAACTGTGGCTAGATGCTCGGCGTAGAGCTAAGCTTAGAGGCTTATCATTCACCATCACTAAAGCTTGGGTTGCGGATGCACTACGTGAGGGTACATGCCCGCGCACACTAGTCAGCTTCTATACAGGTGAGCCAAAAGTTAAGGGTGTGAATGAACCTAATGCTCCCAGCTTAGACAGAGTTGTACCTGATCGTGGTTATACATTTGATAACACACAGGTAGTTACATGGGCTTACAACTGCGCGAAGTCTACGTGGTCAGATCAAGAATTACTAGTGATGTCACAGAAGATTTGTAACGTAGCATTAGCTAAGAAGATGCTGGCACTGTAATTAATTGAATAGCATATACTCGATAGGGAGATAGCATGACAACATATATAATAGATACAGAAACAAATGGTTTACTGAAGGACCTTACCACGATTCACTGCATGGTAGTACGTGATGCGGATGGTGGTGAGTTTAAAACATATGAAGCAGGTGAAGTACTGACAGGCATAGAGTTCTTGATGACTGAGGGTGAGAAGGTAGGTACGCTGTTCGTGGGCCATAACTTAATAGGCTTTGATCTACCTGCTCTCACTAAGATCTACCCACAGTTCACACTACCAGAACACAGGTGCTTTGACACACTAGTAGCATCACGTCTGATCTTCCCTGATCGTTGGGATGCAGATAGTAAGCTAGTAATCAAACAAGATTTCCCTAAGCGTTTGTCTAACCGACATTCACTAGAGGCGTGGGGTCACAGGCTACGTTGTCACAAGGGTGAGTACACTGGTGATACTAATATTGTGGATGAGAAGGAACGCAGGGCAACCAAGTGGGATACATTGAATAAGGATATGGTTGACTACTGTGTTCAGGATACTGAGGTTACACGTGTACTATACAAGATGTTGCTGGGTAAGAACTACTCCCAAGAAGCACTGGACCTAGAGCATGATGTAAGATTTATTATCTCAGCACAAGAACGGTATGGTGTAGCATTCAATACGGATGCAGCAGTACAACTAGCATCGGACTTAACTAAGCGTAAGCTGGAGTTAGTCTCTGAGTTAAACCTAGCGTTCACCGATCTCTATATACCTAGCAGGGTATGGGCACCTAAGCGGGATAACAAAACTATGGGGTACATGGCTGATGCTAGGATTACAGCAGTCACACACACCCAGTTCAGTGCATCTAACCGTAACCATATTGTCTACTGGCTCAAGGCTAAGTACAATTGGGTACCAAAAATTATTGGTGATGATGGTAAACCTAAGATGGATGAAGTGATCCTGAAGGACCTTGACTATCCTGAAGTAGAGTTACTGCGTGAGTACTTGGTAATCAACAAGCGATTAGCTGCAGTAGCTAATGCACCACAGGCATGGCTGCGCCACGTTACCAATGGTCGTATGCATGGTTCAGTAATTACCAATGGTGCAGTGACAGGTAGAGCCACACACTCGAAGCCTAACTTGGGACAAGTACCAGCAGTGTACTCAGCCTACGGAACTGAGTGTCGCTCATTATTCACAGCTACTGGTGGTCGTAAGTTAGTTGGTGCTGATCAGTCAGGTGTAGAGGGTAGGTGCTTAGCCCACTTCATGGCACGCTGGGATGAAGGCGAGTATTGTAAAGTTGTATTGGATGGTGACATTCACACAACTAATCAGCAAGCTGCTGGTTTAGCTACTCGTGATAATGCCAAGACATTCTTCTATGCTTTCATCTACGGTGCAGGTAATGAGAAGATAGGTAGCATAGTAGGTAAGGATGCTAAGGAAGGTGGGAGGTTGAAGAAGAAATTCTTGAATGGACTACCCGCACTGAAGAAGTTAATCGAAGCAGTTAAGGCTAAGTCACTGCAGAATGGTTACTTGGTTGGCTTAGATAAACGGCGCATACCTATCCGTAATGCTCATGCTGCATTGAATACCCTACTGCAATCTGCAGGTGCAGTGTTAGCCAAGAAGTCTATGGTTATCATGCGCGATAAGATAGAAGCAAAAGGTTGGAGCCACCGTGCACAGCAGGTACTCTGGAATCATGATGAGCACCAGTGGGACTGTGAAGAAGAGATAGCAGATGAGGTGGGCAAGATGCAGGTTGAAGCCTATCAAGAAGCAGGTAAGCATTTCAATTTTCGCATCCCGATTGATGGTGAATACAAGGTTGGTAACAACTGGGCTGACACACACTAGGAGAAAACATGTCTGATGATTCGGAACTAAAACGTATAGTAATACAAGGCATTGAAGCAGCCATGAATGATGAGACGTATAGCTCCATCGAGTACTGCCCTTATAAAGATGGAAGTAAGGAGTGGTACTGGTGGTCCACGGGGTATGATATATACCCTTTCATGACGAAGTATGAAGACAATGAAAAAGACTACACTGCTCATTGATGCTGACATTCTCGCGTACCAAATAGCAGCAGCTAACCAGTGGAATTTTAAGTTTGATGATTCTCCAGATGGTTTAGCTGTTGAAGTTGGTGACTTGAGTAAGGCTACGGATCTCGCAGAGTTGAAGCTTAGCTCATGGGTGAAGAAGTTCAAGGCGAGTGAAGTCATTATATGTCTATCATGTAAAACAGCAGATGGTTTTAGGAGACAGTTCCTGCCATCGTATAAAAGTAACCGAGTGTCAGCAGCTAGGCCCGTGCAGCTACAAGCTGTTAAGGATTATCTAGCTGATGCATACCATTCAGAGTTATGGGATGGCTTGGAAGCTGATGATGTCATGGGTATATTATCAACGGAACCTCATGAAGGTAAGCGTATAATAATATCGGAAGATAAAGATATGCAAACCATTCAGGGCTGGTTGTTTAACCCAAGGCACGATAAGGCAGAGCAGTACATCTCAGGTGAACATGCACATAGATTCCATATGCTGCAGACTCTGATGGGTGATGCTGTTGATGGTTACAAAGGGTGTCGAGGTATTGGTAAAGTCAAGGCTAATAGATTACTGGACAGTGTATCACCAGTTGACTGGTGGTCCATGATTGTGGGTACCTATGAGGCTGCAGGTTTAACCGAAGAAGAGGCGTTACTACAAGCAAGGGCAGCGCGTATACTACGCCATGTAGATCGTGGTACTTATCCCTTGTGGCAACCAATACTATGGAGTCCTAATGAACAACCAAAAGCTAATTAAATTTGTAACATCAGTAACAATCTTAATGTTAATCTTCCTGACATGGATGGAAGTAGTACGCGCTGATCATGTAGTCAAGGAAAGGCCTCAGGTACTAAGCTCTATTACCGAGTTTAGGCAGTGCGTTGAGTTTCAAAACAAGGTACCACTGGAGCAGGTCCGTGTGATTTGGGATGTGCAAACAGCACAGTGCTTCACAGTACTAGCTGATGGTAGGTTCCTTACCGTGCCACAATTCATCAAGGAAGTAGAAGACTTTGCAATCACGGAAGAGTTTAAAGAAGGAGGTATCTAGTGTCCCCCGACTCCAAGCAGGTTGGAGGCGATCACTACCTGAAGGCTATACAGCCGTGGGATTTCATTATAGCTAACGACATTGGTTATCTTGAAGGTAACATTATTAAGTACATCAGTAGATATAAAGAGAAGGGTGGTGTTGTGGACCTTTACAAGGCGCAGCACTACTTAGACAAATTAGTGGAAGTAGAATCGAGAAAGTGAAATAGTACTAAACCCTTAGCTATCATATAGTTAGGGGTTTTTTATGCTCTATCCCCACAGTATAGGATAAGGTAGTAACACTATATAAACTAAAGGAAAACTAATGGCTACAGTTAACATTGGGGAGATCCTAACACCAGAGATAATTACTGCAGTAGCTAAGATGTTTCCTAGAGAACCATTGAATTTACATGCACCGCCTAATGAGCTATGGTATAGAGAAGGGCAGTGTACAGTAGCAGAAATACTACAAGCTAAATATGATGAAGTACAATCTAGAACTACAATAACGGAGATACTATAATGTGTATGGGAGGCGGAGGAGGACCTAGCGCAGCAGCTAAAGCTCAGGAAGCAGAGAATGCTAGACTAGCTAAGGAGCGCGAAGAAGAACGTAGAGGTGCACTAGTGAATCCAGAAGATAGATTCCAGCAGCTTGAAGATAATGCCAAGCCACTAAGGAGGCAGGGGCGCAAAGGATTAACTATAGATCTAGAAAAGGAAGAGGTTAATTCTGGTCTATCAATTAAATAGGGGATACTGATATGTGCATGGGAGGCGGTGGTGGTGGTAGTGGGCCTACAGGCCCAAGCCCCAGCCAAATAGCTAGAGAAAAGGAAGAAGCTAGATTGAATGCTCGGCGCGAAGAGATTGCTAGTGAGGCTGCAGCTAAAGCTGATGATGAGTTTAGTGGTTCACCTAAGGTAGGTAGCAAGGTGAGAGACTCACTGCTGATTGGTGGAGATGAGACTGAACTTTCATCATCGGGACTCAGCATAACTTCTACGAAGAAGAAACAATAAATAATTTTAGGGTAGAAAAATATGAATGATATGCCTGTAGGAGAAGTAGGCACGAAGAGAAGCAGATATAATAAGCTCACAACTTTCCGTGATCCATACCTTCAACGGGCAAGATCATGTAGCGTGTTAACGATACCATCTTTGGTACCGCCAGAAGGTAGTGGTGGTTCAACGATGTTACCAACACCGTTCCAGTCTTTGGGAGCAAGGGGGGTTAATAACTTAGCAAGCAAATTATTAATAACATTACTACCACCGAATGCACCATTCTTTAAACTAGTAGTAGATGATTTTGTACTGCAAGAATTGACTGGTCAAGAGGGATTACGAGGTGAAGTAGAAGAAACATTTAACAGTATGGAACGTAGCGTGATGACAGAGATTGAAACTTCTGCGATACGACCAGCCGTATTTGAAGCTCTGAAGCACCTATTAGTTGCAGGTAATGTAGCTACATACTTGAATCCGAAAGGAGGTATGAAAATCTTTCCTTTGGGTCGATACGTTGCCAGACGTGACCCAATGGGTGACTTACTGGAACTCATCACAGAAGAACATGTATCTATCATGGACCTTCCCGAAGAAATTCAAGGCGAGGTTAATGGAGAAGCTGGCTCAAGTACTTCTGAGAATGGTGAGAAGATCATAGCATTGTATACTTGTGTCAAGCTAGTTAAGAACAAGTGGTATATATCCCAAGAAGCAGGTGGGGTATTAGTTCCTGAGAGTGAGGGTGTGTTTCCAAAAGATAAGTCACCGTTCTCAGTGCTACGCTTCACAGGTATATCAGGTGAGGATTATGGAAGAGGGTACGTTGAGGAATACAAAGGTGACATCCAGTCTCTTGAGTTCCTAACGAAAGCAATTGTACAAGGAAGTGCAGCAGCAGCTAAGGTGCTATTCATGCTACGGCCTAGTGCTGTAACTGAAGCCGTTGATATAACTGAGTCGGAATCAGGTGACATTATCATTGGCAATGCAGATGATGTATCAATACTACAGCTCCAAAAATCTGCAGACTTCCAAGTAGCAGCCAATACAATTACAAGACTAGAAGCTGCATTGGGCCTAGCGTTCTTAATGAACACAGCTATCCAGCGCAACGGTGAACGAGTAACAGCAGAAGAAATAAGATTCATGGCTAATGAACTAGAAAATGCTCTGGGTGGAATTTATTCTTCACTGTCTCAAGAGTTTCAATTACCACTAGTCACACTACTTATGGCTCGTATGGAGAAACAGAAGAAGCTACCAGTGCTACCGAAAGGTATGGTCAGGCCTCAAGTAACTACAGGTGTAGATGCTATTGGTCGCGGTCAAGATGCTGAGAAGCTTAGGGCATGGATGGAAGACATCTCAGTGCTCGGACCTGAAGTAGTAGCTGGCAACATTATAGCTGGTGATTATATTAAACGCTCAGGTGTAGCACGGGGTATTGATATGAAGGGGTTGGTTAAATCAGCCGAGGACCTTCAGCAAGAACAGGAAGCAGCCCAACAGCAGCAGCAGCAGCAGTCAATGATGGAGACTCTAGGCCCTAATGCAGTAACGCAGGGTGGTAAGATGATGGCGGATATTAATGCTGACTCAATGGGCCAACAGGGTGGTGAAGAAGAACCACCACCAGAAGTATAACTATAAGGAAAACAAGATGGCTAATGCGATTCCAGTACATGTAAAAGAAGTAGAAGAAGATAAGAAGAAAGTGGTTAAACCAATAGTCAAACCAGTAGGAAAGCCCTGTTCTACTCACGATGCAGTGCGGGTAGATAGCTAGAATGGCAGAACTGGAAAACACTGAGACTCCTGCAGTTGAGCCTGAAGTTGGCACAGATGCATACAATGAAGCAATGGCTGCGAAGTTTGATGCAGCACAAGGTGACGAACCAGAAGTAGCAGCAGCTGAGACAGCTGAGGTACCTGCTAAACCTGAGGGTGTACCTGCCAAGTTCTATAATAAAGAAACTGGTGAAGTAGATTATGCTTCTCTAACTAAGAGTTATAATGAGTTGGAGAAGGGTAGAGGTAAGACTAAAGCTAAAACAGCTGAGCCTTTAAAGGTTAATACAGATGATGCTATAGTCCTATCACAGGTAAGACATGATGCAGCAAAAGCTAAAGCCGATGCTGACGATGCTACACAGGCGGATAAGGATGCGCTTACAGTAGCTGAGGATGATCTTACTCTTGCCAAAGCAAATGCTATCACAGCTCGTAAAGCTGATAGTGAAGCAGATGCTGCAAAAGAGTTGGTTGAGAAGTCAGGCTTTGACTTTGAAGAACTCACGTCTGAGTATGCAGCTAATGGTCAGCTATCTCAAGATAGTATAGATGGCTTAGTTGCAAACGGTATACCTGAAGCTACGATTAATTCATACATCGCAGGACAAGAAGCTTTGTCGGCACAATGGGAATCGGAGATTAAGAATACCGCAGGTGGTGATCAGGCCTATGCTGACATGGTTGGCTGGGCGAAGGATGCACTAACGCAGGATGAAATCCAAGCATACGATACTGCAGTTAACGGGTCAGATATTGATTCAGTTAAACTAGCGGTCACAGGCCTACGCGCCAAGTATGAGGATGAGCACGGCAGAGAGCCTAAGTTATTAGGTGGCAGTACAGGTGGCAACCCAAGCACACAAGGATTCAGTAGCAGGGCTGAGATGGTTTCAGCTATGGCTGATCCTAGATACGCTAAGGACCCATCATATCGTAAGCAAATAGAGAATAAGGTAGGTAAGACAACTGCCTTTTAGTCTCTGAGTCTCCACTAGGGTACGACTATAACTGCCCCTAACCTAATTCTAGAAGTAAAACACAAGCAATGCCCTACTGAGGTAGGATACCACTGTGTTAAGTTTTATTAAATAGATAGTGAGGCAATACATTTTATTTAATTTATAAGGAAACATATTATGGCAGCAGCAACACCATTACGCGCTGGTCAAGTTAACAGCGCGGGCGCAACAGATGCGCTATTCTTAAAAGTATTCGGTGGTGAAATTCTAACCGCCTTTGAACAATCACAAGTAGTAGTAGACAAGCATACGGTTCGCCAGATTTCACATGGTAAATCAGCCCAGTTCCCTGCAACTTGGAAAGTAGCAGCAGCATACCACACAGCGGGTGCTGAAATCTTAGGACAAACATCTAACCTCAATGAGCGTGTCATTTCTATTGATGATCAGTTGATTGCTTCAGTAGCTATCCCATCAATTGATGAAGCTATGAACCATTATGATTATCGGTCTATTTATTCACGTGAGTGTGGTATTGAACTGGCTAATACGTGGGACAGAAACGTACTACAAGTGGGTGTCAATGCAGCCCGCGCTTCAACTACTGTCACTGGTGGTGACGGCGGAACTGTTCTAACATCAGCTGGTACTCTGTATCGTACATCATCTACCGATCTAGCAGCAGGGATCTATGATGGTATTCAAGCAATGGATGAAAAGAATAATCCAGAAGCTGACGGGCGTAACTGTTTCATGCGACCAGCTCAGTTCTACTTGCTTGCACAAGACAAGACTCTTTATAATACCGATTATGCAGCAGGTAATGGTAACTTTAAAGATGGTACTGTATTCCAAATTGGTGGAGCACAGTTGGTTAAAACCAACAACTTCCCTATCACGAATATCGCAGCTGGACCAGCTACCTATCAAGGTAACTTTGCACTAACCGTTGGGCTACTAATGTCCACACGTGCAGTTGGTACTGTTAAACTTCTAGATCTCGCACAAGAAATGCAGTGGGATATGCGCCGTCAAGTAACATTGCTATTAGCTAAATATGCTATTGGTCATGGTATACTTCGGCCTGAGGCAGCAGTTGAGTTGAAAACTACTTCTTAATAGTAGTTAGTACATGGGGGATTGGTAGTTAAACTGCTGATCCCCTTTTTAATATTGCATAGGGGAAACATAATGACTACACCAGTTCTTACTACAAAGCTGGAAGCAATAAATACAATGCTAGATGCTGCAGGGGAATCCCCTGTAAGCACATTGGAAACTTCTGGTTTAGCTGATGTGGCTGAGTGTCATCTCGTTTTGGATCAGGTACTGCGTTCTGTATTAGAGATTGGGTGGACCTTTAATGAAGAGAAAGATTGGGATTTAATACCAGATGCTTCAGGGTTTATTAATTTACCAGTAAACACACTCAGCTTTGACATTGAGAAATTCAATACAAAGTCTAGTAGTGCCGACACAATACAGCGTGGACTACGTTTATATGATAGGAAGAATCACACGTATGTATTTACAGAAACAATCACAGGCGAAATCATAATATTATTAGAGTGGGCCGAGTTACCTCAGGCTGCACGTACTTACATTATGGTGAAAGCTGCACGTATATATCAGACTAGAGCACTAGGCTCTGACTCTCAGCACAAGTTCTCAGAAGCACAAGAAGGCTCAGCATATGCAGCCTTGAGAAGACACCAAGCCAAGAAGACGGATGGCAACATGTTCAGAGATAATTGGTCTGTTAGTTCCGTACTTTATGGGAGATAGGAATGGCTTTAGTAAATGGGGTAATACCCAATCTATTCAATGGAGTATCACAACAACCTGATCCTATACGCCACCCATCTCAATGCGAACTACAGGAAAACTGCTATCCAACGATAGCAACTGGGCTGCGAAAGCGACCCTGTACTAATCACATTGCTAAGATAAAGAGTAGTATTGCTAGTGATGCTTACCTACATCTGATTAACAGGGATGCAGTTGAGCGTTATATAGTAGTTATACTTGATGGTGACATAGAGGTCTATGACCTAGCAGGTACAGCACAGACAGTATCATTTCCAGATGGGAAGACATACCTGAGTGCTACTACACCACGCACGTCATTCAGTGTTGTAACAGTTGCTGATTTCACATTCATAGTTAATAAAAGCAAGATTCCACTTATGGACACCACTACTTCTGGTGGAGCTACACTAGGGTCTAAGCAGAAGTTCTCGGACCTGCCAGCTACTGGTACTACAGGTGATGTTTGGAAGATAGAGGGTGATGATCTCCAGAGATTTGATGATTACTATGTGATCTGGGATGCTACTGGAGTGTGGATAGAAACAACAGCACCAGCACAACAAACAATAATTAATCCTTTACTTATGCCACATACATTAGTGCGTACAGGTGCGGGAGCATTTACATTTGGTAAACAAACATGGGGTTCAAGAGAAGTAGGCAGTACAACATCTAATCCAGATCCCTCATTCATAGGCACAGCAATTTCAGGCATATTCTTTCACAGGGATAGACTAGGATTGTATGCTGGTGAAGCAATCATAATGTCTAGGTCAGGGTTGTACTTTAACTTCTGGTCCAAGACTACTACAGCTGTACTTGACGATGATCCAATTGATGTTAATGTTAGTCACACTAAGGTGTCAGTATTGAAGAGTGTTATACCTTTCAATAAGACATTACTAATGTTCTCAGATCAGACACAGTTCCAGCTTACAGCTACCGATGCGTTGACCTCTAAGACTGTCACTACTGAAGTCGTAACTGAGTTCACATCATCATCCTTGAGTGAACCTGTAAGTCTAGGTCATTCAGTATACTTTGCTGCAGACAAGGAAACATCATCTGCTATCAGAGAATACTTCGTGGATGTAAGTACTGTAACTAATGATGCAGCAGACGTGACAGCCCACTGCCCTTCATATGTACCGCCTAACCTATTTAAGTTAGCTGCTAGTACAACTGAAGATTTAGTGATAGCTATGACTACAGATGAGCGTAATGCCATATACATCTATAAGGTATACTGGAGTGCTGAAGAGAAGGCACAGTCAGCATGGGGTAAGTTTCTGTTTGATGCGGGTGATACAGTACTACATGCAGACTTTATTAATTCAAAACTATATGTAGTCATACAAAGGGCAGATGGTATTTACTTAGAGTCTATGAATTTGCAGGAAGGCTACACAAGCACGGGGTTTCCTTACCAGATTTTACTGGACAGGCAGACTTCCCTCACTGGAGTGTACAACAGTGTGACTGATATAACCACGTGGACCTTACCTTATACAGATGCAGGAACATTCTCAGTTATTAAGGGTTCAACATGGCCTGTTAATGAAGGGGCTAAGATCAGTGTAACTCGTATTATTAGTGACACTACCATAGAAGCTATAGGTGATCATTCAGCTTACCCATGTGTCATTGGTCGTAGCTTTGAAATGCGTTATAGGTTCTCAGAGCAACATGTCAGAGATGGCAAGGGTGTAGCAGTTCAATCAGCTAATATTGTAATGAGAAATATGTCTGTATCATACGCTGATACGGGCTTCTTCCAAGTAGAAGTGACACCACGAGGTCGTTCTAAGTACACCTATAAATATACGGGTGGTACTCTAGGTGACATAACCGCAACTATTGGGCAGGTAGGAATTGATTCAGGTTCCTTTAAGTTTCCTGTCAGAACCAAAAGCAAAGGGGCTATAATAGATATAGTTAGCACCAACCATCTCCCATGTAAGTTTCAAGCAGCAGAATGGGTAGGTGAGTATGTTAAACAGTCTAATAGGATATAAATATGATAAGTTACCGTAAAGCAGAAATCGCAGATGTAATTGAAATACTACCGAAGCTCAGAGAGAGTGACGTGATTGAGTTGTTATTGTCTTCAGGACCAGAGTATGGTCAGGCATTAATTGATTCTATCGAGATGTGTCATGGTGAAGCTGAGTCTGCAATTGATGCTGAGGGTAACGTCATAGCTATCTTAGGCTGTTGTTCAGTTGAAAGCAATCAGAATCTGGGTGTACCATTTATGGTATGCTCGGATGAGGTTGATAAGTACCCAATACAAGTAGTGATGGATGCTAAGGCACGAACAGAACTATGGAATAATAAACACCCTGTTCTAGTTAACATGGTGTACTCAAAGAATGAAACGTCAATCAAATGGCTGCAGCATATTGGATATAACCTTGGTGAACTCGATGAGAACTGGGGCTATGCATCAGCACCGTTCTACAAATTTTATAAGGTGAAGCAAAATGTGTGAACCAATTAGTATTAGTATGGGTATAGCAGCAGCAGCTGCATTGGCACAGAATATAACAACTAGTGCTTCCGCTAAGAAGGCACAGAAGTCTGAGGATAGAAGTTTTATTGCAGAGTCTATCGCACAGAATCTTAGAGGTGAACAGCAGAATCAAGAAGCTCAAGACAAGAAGAGTGCTAGAGCTAAGGAATCAATGATAGAGCGCAGTAGAATCAAAACAATTCAGGGTGAGACTGGGTTAGCAGGAAACTCATTTAATAAAGCCCTAGAGGAAGCAGAGTTCAATGAAGGCTTTGACATAGCTTCTATTGAATCTAACCGCGCTGCTACACAGAAACAAGGTGGTGCTGAAGCTGAAGGTTTAGCTGCTCAGTCTGCCAATAGACGAAACAAGATTAAGAAACCAGATTGGATGGGTGGAGCTATCAGTGTTGCAACTGCTGGAGCAGGAGCTTATGCAGCAGGTAAATCTACAGCTTAATAAATAAAAGGACAAGAGAATGCCACGCGAATCTAAAACTACAATACAGAAGCTATCATCAAGGCAAGTACGCTTCTTAGCTACACCAGATTCTGACCCAGAGTTAAAGAAGGTTGTAGCTAACCCTATTAATACTAGTCGGGATCAGAAGAACAACTATGCAGTAGATGGGTTAGTTAAGGCATTGAAGGATTTAAACCCTAAGATAGCACAGATAGCTCAGAAGAATAGAATAGCTACAGACAGGCGTGAAACTGATGAAGGATCACTTGCAGCACTCCAAGGGCTACCAGCTAAAGAAGGTGCTGAACCAGCTTACATGAGAGCATTTGATCAACGGTCAGCTATATCTGGAGCTAACCAGCATAAGCTTGAAATGAATGAAGCATGGCTCAATAAGCCAGAAGATCAAACACGTGAAGCATTTATAGCTGAATGGAGTGAGAAGGCACAGGCTGATACTGCAGATCGCTCACCTGAGTATGGCGTTAAGTTTCTAGAGATGACTAAAGCTGAAACCCTAAGGATAAACATGGGTGGACAAGCAGCGGATATGGAGAAGATAGCAATTGAGAACAGGAGTAATAGTAACACTGCACTCACTACAATGCTAGATGATCCTAATGTACCTGCAAGCGTTAAGACTCTACAAATATGGCGAGCTTCTGGTAAGGAGGCAGGTTTAACTGCTGAGGAGCTGAATGAAGATTTGGTAAGGCAGGTTGAAGTAGCTGCACTAGATGGCGATCAAGAGTTATATGAATTGTTAGCTAAAGGTAATGCCGATGGTGTACCTTCGCTGCTAGAACATCCAACTTACAAGAATAGGTTAGCTAATGCTCAACATAAAGCTGAAAAGAAGTCAGAGGAAAATGACCTTGATACACAGGCTAAAGTTAATTTCAAAAATACAGAAGATACTAAAGATATGCGTACAGCTGCTTTCAAAGTATTAGCTGGTGGTGGTACTCTCGATGATGCCAAGGCCGAGTTAATTGCTAAAAATTATACAGATGGGCAGATGTTTACTACTGATCTCAAGAATCTTATTAGTACTGATAAGCTGTTGAACCTTGATGCAGCTGCATTTCCAGAAACTATGACAAAGATAATACAGGGTGACCCTTCAGTTACTGAGCTTTCAATCTATCAAGATAATGGAATGACAGATTCACAGAAGGCAGCAGCCGTAAGAGCACTCAATGATCCTAGTGGTTTAGCTAAGCACATGAACAGTCTTGAGTATAAGACTGCTCTAGCTGATGGTAAGACTACTATCAAACTAGCAGCTGTTAACATTGCAGCTTCTGAAGGTAGCTTGGACAGGACTGATTGGAAGTCTAGTGATGAATATGTATGGCAGGAAGAGACTAAAGAGGCAGCATACCAAGGACTTCGTAATGAATTAGCTCACGAAAAGGACCCAGCTAAACACGCAGGTATCCAGAAGAAATGGGCAGATAAGTTCAAAGAGAATATGAAGGGTATGGATGCAGCTTGGAACTTAAAGAAGCGATCTAATTTCATTTATAGAACAAAAGGTGGCTTGGCGGAAGCCATGACTGGTGAGTGGATCTCTAAGGAAATGTATCAGATACACCTCGCCTACTTTGCCGAGGATGATGCAGCAGAAGAGGTAGCAAAAGAAGCTGCTCGGAAGAAGCTGCAGGTAGGTAAGCCAAGGACCTTTGACGAGTCAACTGACTTCGTATCTGCCAACTCAAATTAATTCAATAAGGTAATTTTATGATAGAGGAAGATGGTAGCAATGACATGGACATCCTTGCAGTTCAGGATGAGAGTCAGCTGGCTAAACAAAAAGAAATGGCCTTTTGGTATGAGAAGGAGCAGAAGCGTAAGGCTAGGTTAGCACGTGGTCAGCTTGCAGCTGATGAAGAGAAGGTATCAGAAGAAGTTAATAAACCTATAGCTAGAGCAGCTCAGGTAGCCCAAGGAACGCCTGAGGATGAACAGGAAGGCTTTGGCTTCTGGGCATCTGAGGCAGGTTCTGCTTTAGCTGGTGGTGCACGTGATGCAGTACAGGAGCTAGTAGAGACTGGCTCTGATCTAGCTGGTCTAGAAGATCCCGCATTCACTCTACCTGAAATCAACGCTAATGAAAGTGGTTTTGGTCAGGGCGCACGCTCTATGGTACAGCTAATGACTGGTTTCATACCAGCTATTGGTGTTGTAGGTAAAGCAGGTAAGGTAGCTAGGGCAGTAAGCAATGGCCTAACCAAGTCTAATAAAGCAGATAAGGTATTAGATGGTGCTGGTGGTCAAACAGTAAAATTCGCAGCAGCTGGAGCATTAGCTGATGGAACTGTAATTGACCCTCACGCTGAACGTATAGCTGATCTGTTTGTAGAAATGGAAAACAGAGATCCTGAAGCTGAGAAGAGCATGATGGAATGGTTGGCTTCTGATCCTACTGATTCTAAAGCTGAAGGTAGACTGAAGAATGTTATAGAAGGTTTAGCTCTAGGTGGTGTGGCTGATGGTGTATTCAAGGGTGTTAAACTACTCAGGGGTAAGTACACTAAAGCTGGCATGGAAGAGCTTAAAGTTAAAGCAAGAACTAAGGAACTAGAAGCTAAAGCAGAAACTGATCTAGATCCTAATGCAAGAGATATACCTTTGGACAAGGCTGATGAAGCACCAGTATCACCTGCAGGTAGAGAAACTGGTGAGTTAGATGCAAACAATAAACCTACACATTACTTAGATGATGAGTCCAATGTACCTAAGATTAACCAACGTATGACTGATGGTGAAACTCCTAGCTTAGCTCCTATCGAACAGATTACCAGTAAGATAGTTAAGATAGGTGCTCTAGGATCTAAATCAGTAGCTAACATGACTAAAGCTATTATCTCTGGTGATTCAGAGTCTGTGACTAAAGCCTTTACTGATGAGGGTGTTAACCTTCGTCACATAGATGATGTAGAAGGGTTGCGTGCTACTGTTGATGACCTTACTGCTGCAATGACTAGTAAGATGGGTGAGGTTGAAACTCAAGCTGCAGTTATTAAATTAGCTAAAAGCATGGAGATGTCACCTGAGAAGCTGAAGAGCCTTCATGGTGATACAGCTGATCTAGGAGCTAGACTTGCAGCTCAGCATTCACTAAATGTCATACAACACAAGGAAGCTCTGGACCTAGTTCGAGCTGCTGTTGATCAACCTACAGCTGCTAATACAATAGCTGCCAACAAAGCACTAGAAGTATTTGGACTATTGAGGGCAGAAATTAGGGGCACACAGACACAGATAGCTAGAGGTTTAAGTCACATGCGTATCATTAAGGGTGACTCGGATGCTGTAGCTGCACGTAAACTTGGTGATCTATTAGAATCCCAAGGTGGAACTGCAGCTAACCAAAATAAGTTCAATAAGATAATGATGTTAGGTAAGGAATTATCAGATGAGGACCTAGATAACTTCGTTAAGAAATCTGTAGCAGGTAAGATCAATAGTGCAGCACTTGAACTAATGATCAACAGTATGCTCTCTGGGCCACAGACACACGTGGTTAATGCATTGAGTAACTTCTTAGTTAGTTTCATGGGTATTGCCGAGCGTGGTGTAGCAGTAGGCAGGAGTAAGATTGGTCTAGCTGCTAAGGATAACATGCAAGGTACTGGTAATGAAACACTAACTGCTGGCGCACTTAGATCTCGCACTATGGGTATGTTTCGTGGTGTGAGTAGAGCTGCAGGTATAACTGCTAAGGGCAGTACAGCTGCTAGAGCAGCTTTAGCTAGAGCAGCTAGTCTGGATTTCAAAGGTGCTAAGGCTACCATCGTAGAAAATAAAGATGAGTTTGGTACCATGTATCATTCAGCAGCTAAGAATGAATCCATCATTGATCCTTTAGGTAAGCATAAAACTGAACAGGGTGCTGCTGAAGTGGATGCAATTACAGCTGAGAATGCAGGGCTATCTAGTAAAGGTTGGCTCGGTACAGTCGTTAATGTACTTGGAACAGCATCTAGAATGTCAGGTAGGGCATTAGTAACAGCAGATGAGCTATTCAAGTCAGTTGCTTACACAGGTGAAATGTCAGAGTTGATATATAGTAAGCTAATTAGAGATGGGGTTGATCCTAGCTCTAAGGAATTTGCTGAACGATTCTTAGCACTTGAAAAGAATCCACCGCAGTTCATGCAGACACAATCCTTAAAGAGAGCACGTGAAGATACATTCACTAATCCTTTAGGTGAGAAGGGTCGTAACATTACTAATGCTATAAATCAAATACCAATGGCTAGATATATAATACCATTTGTTAGAACACCTGTTAATATACTTAAATATGCAGGAGTTAGAACACCAGTTATCCGCAGGTTAGCTAAGTCAGTTAATGAAGACATAGCTGCAGGTGGAGCTAGAGCTGATCTTGCTAATGCTAAGATGAACATCGCATCTGTTGCTTACCTTATGGGAACTCTAGGTGCAGCTGAAGGTAACATCTCAGGTGCTGGTGGTGGTGGTACTAAGAAGTCACAGCGTGCAGCAGGTTGGCAACCATATAGTGTTAAGGTTGGTGATACATGGTACGCCTATGATAGACTAGATCCGTTATCACTACCTTTAGCTATCTCAGCCTCATTTGTAGAAATGGGATCGTCTGTTAGTGAGAAGGAAGCTATGGCGAGAATTGGTGATGCAATGATAGGTACGTTAGCCTTTGCTGGAGATAAGGCATGGTTCAATGGACTGTTAGAGATAACAGCTGCAGTGGAATCAGGTAACACGGAAGGGTGGTTGAGGGTTATGAAGCAATATCCTAATACCTTCATACCCCTGTCTGGTACACGTAGAGCTATTACTAGGTCTACTGATAAAGCAATGATGGAACAGTATGATTGGTTAGATGTTATAGCCTCTAATACTGGAAGGACCTTTGGGCTGGATCAGGTTAAGGTAGATGACTTCGGTGAAGATCGGGAGAATCAAGATACCCTAGGACCTGCATGGCTACTACCTATTAAAAAGAGTGAAATAAGTACTGATAAAACTAAGCAGGAACTAGCTGACTTAGATATTCAATTTGCTAAGGTTAATAGGGTAATAGGTAATGGCAAGCATACCACGGGTGTTAAGCTGGATAAGGAACAGTACAGAAGGTTCCAGCAGCTCATTGGTAAGGATGCTAAGATAGGCGGTAAAGGTTTTAAAGAATCGTTGGATGAACTGATACAGAGTAAAGGTTATCAGAAACTATTTGATGAGGACAGAGACTTTGCTGATAAACACGGTTCCCTAAAAGAGAATCGAATTAGGAAACTGAGGACAAGGTATAAGAAGGCTGCGGAAAGGCAACTGAAGGAGGAGTTTCCTTCACTCAAGCAAGCTACTCTTGACGATAAATATAACACGAGATTTAAGTTAAGAGGTATACCACTACCACAGTGGCTTCTGGATGCAAGGGATGAAGATCCTAACAATCCTAAATAAAAAACCAACAGGGTGAAAGGCCCTGAACTAATTTTAATAAGGAGTATCAATGTCACTAGCAGAAGTAACATATACGGGAAATGGTTCTGATACTAATTATACAGTAACCTTTTCATACATTAGTAAAACCCATGTAGGAGTCAAACTTGGCGGAGTAACTCAAACTTTAACCACACATTACACGTGGCTAAATAACTCAACGATTCAATTTGTTACAGCACCGCCTAATGCAGACTCAGTAATTATCTCAAGGGTAACACCGATAGCTTCACGACTAGTTGACTTCCAAGATGCAGCTATATTAACAGAAGCTGATTTAGATTTAAATTCTGATCAGATGTTATACTTAGCACAAGAACGTGCAGATGAGCAGGAAGCTCTAACATTAACCACTCTTCAAGGTGTAACAGGAGCAACACCTATTGTATCAAGTGGTGGTGCTACACCTGCTATCAGCATAACTGCTTCAACAACCTCTGCTGCGGGATCAATGTCAGCAGCGGATAAGATAAAGATAGATGCTACATCAGGTACTAATACTGGTGATCAAACAAATATAACTGGTAATGCTGCTACAGCTACACTAGCTACAAGTGCAACTACAGTAGTAACCAATGCAAACCTCACTGGGCATGTTACCAGTGTAGGGAATGCCTCTACATTAAACTCATTCACAAGTACAGAATTACGTGGTGCTATAACTGATGAGACAGGAACTGGAGTAGCCGTATTTGGTACGTCACCTACTCTTATTACGCCTGTATTAGGCACACCTGCTAGTGGTAATTTAGCTAACTGTACGTTCCCTACTCTTAATCAGTCGACAACTGGGAATGCAGATACAGCTA
>Ga0307985_10000230_pt1 | contig 34227 bp, 32 predicted proteins | sample EllFjometageno80_FD_203155 | JGI IMG/M metagenome (GOLD analysis project Ga0307985, IMG submission 203155) | Marine microbial communities from Ellis Fjord, Antarctic Ocean - #80 | ecosystem: Environmental > Aquatic > Marine > Unclassified | place: Southern Ocean | collected 2014-10-09 | reverse complement strand
AAACTAAAAAGCATAAGGAATCATTAAAATATGCTGTACTATTATCAATTAGTATGAAAGAGTATGATTCTATCTTACACGATAAATATCTATTTTACTATTATAATAGCTTGGTGTTAAACTATGCTAAGACAGATAAAAAGAAAGCATTAGAATATTTAAATAAAGCAAGTAGGAGTGATGTGATAAAGAAATTACCTGCTTACACTAGTTTCATTTATCTAAACCGAACGTTAATTTACTTTTATCAAGATAATTTTATATTAGCTCAAAGGAATATGTCTAGATTAATTCAACAAGAAGATTTCCTTTTGTTAGATAAAGCTTTTCAATTGAAGATTTTGATTGCTGATTTATTGATTAGGTTTGCAAATGAACAACTCGATATTAATGATTTGATTGCAAATATTAGAAATAACTATAAGAAATTATTATTGAATACCGATTATGCTAGAGATAATGAAATGCTAGAAATCATTAGTAAAAATATAAATAGAGAAAGTATTATAGATGATAGAAAAAGATTGTTAAGTTATATGTCAGATTCTGAATCAGAAGATTTAGATATTATTAGTTATAATATGTGGTTAAGAAATAATCTATAAATATTAAAACCCACTCATTTGAGTGGGTTTCTTTTTGGTGGGCCTCTCGGTCCTAATTTCGAACTTTTTTAGAAAATTATTTCATAATTTTATTTTAAAGAATTTTTTTTTAATATAAAATTTAGCTTTACTTTCATATTTTTTTATTAAATTTAAAATCGATAAACAAATAATTATTTAAGATGAAATTTAAGTTAATTTTTATAGCTGCTTTTCTTTTTTCTACTATTATATTCTCTCAAACTGTTATTAAAACAAATTCAAATAAGAGAACAAACAAAAAAATATTAGTTAAGAATAATAATAACTCTAAAAAAATAATAATTAAAGACGAGCACTCTAATTATCACACTAGTAATAACGTTAATCATCAATCTAATCATTATCACAATCACCACAATATTATTGTTAGATCTAATAGGGATAGATTAGTTATTAATAGGCCTAATCATCCAAAAAAGCCTAAAAAGAGATATACAAAACATAGACATGGGTTTTTATGGATAGGTGGCTTTTGGAAATGGAGCCCAGTTTTTAGAAAATATCTATGGAACGATGGGCATTGGATAAAAAAAATAAGAAACCATCATTGGCATGACGGTTTTTGGGAAGAAACACCTAGCGGATATTACTGGGTTGAAGGTTTTTGGTGTAATCAATATTAAATTATGAAATATTTACTTTTAGTTTTTGCAATCTTCTTTTATTCATGTGGAGAAATTAATACAGATGGCTGTACTGATATTTATGCATACAATTATGATGTAACAGCGGATTATGATGATGGTTCTTGTCTCTATATTGCTTGTGAAGATCCTAATTCTATTAATTATAACGATCTCTCAGAATTTTTTCAAACTAATTGTCAATATATATCAGATGTTACTTTTTATTTAGATGTTTCTGGAGCTTCATATTTTGATAATTTAGGAGTTCAGTTTTTAGATATTTATGTTGAAGGAAGTTATGTTGGTACATTACTTGGTGATTTAGGTTTTTCATTTGTGCCAAATTGTAATCCTCCTGATCCTGATGCGGTGAATTTCTCTATTGAATGGCAAAATAATTTAGCTAATAGTTTTACTTCTTTTTCATGGACAGTTAGAGATGGTTCAGATGGCTTTATATATTATCAAGGAACAGATGCTATATCTGCAAACGATTGTTTAACTCTTGGATTATCTGATAAAAAGATACTAGAATACTTAGAAAGTAAATAATATTTATTATTCTAAAGATTATATCTTTAAAATATAAATTATGTATAAATAATAGTTTTTATTAAATAAATAAATTTGCCGAAATGAAACACATAATTATTATATCAGCTTTTATTAATGAGATTATTATTCTCATATAATTTGATGGTATATAATATTAATTTAACCATCTTTTTAAGATGGTTTTTTTGTTAAATACATAACATGAAACACGAGATGAACTACTTCTTTAATTTTTATAATGATGGAACAGTAGAGAAGAAAATAATTATTGAGTAAAGTTTCGTCCAGACCGCAATAATAAAAGTTAAGCCCTTATAATTCAATAGATTATGAGGGTTTTTTAATTTTAAGGGGATACAAAAGGGGACAGTTTTTGGTCGTAGGATTCTAAATCTTTGATTACTCTATATTTTAAGTAAAATCACCTATTTCATTGTTGATAAATAAATTCTTAGATTTATAAAAAATTTAACATAATGAAAAAACTACTACTTATATTACTTTGCTTGCCATTACTATTTAGTTCTTGTGTAAATGATTCACAGAATAATACATCTAAAAATTCTCTTTCAAATACAATAATTAGTTTTAGTGTAACTTCTAAAAACCCTGAGTTAACTTCAATTTCTGGAAAAGATGTCTCTTTAAATGATATGATAACTATAAATGTTCAATCTAATGATAATATTTTATTCAAGGATTTTAATTTTACTTTAGATAATAAAGTAGATGGAGCTCTTAATTTTTACTCTGATAGTGGAAATCTATTGTGTAATACTCCAACTAATATTTCTTTGATGAGTATGCCTCCAACTGGAAATGGATTAACTGCTTATGATAAGGGAGATAATATTGTGATTACAGGAACAACCTTGATTAAAATTAACTCAATCAATTTTGTAATTTCAAACATTAAATACAATAAATAATAGATTAACAATAAACTAAGATGAAAAAACTACTACTTGGGATATAAGTGAAAGTATTGATAAGTAGTTAGTTATAAAATTGTTAAGTTTATAGAAAATTAAACACAATAAAAAAACTACTAATTATATTATTTTGTTTTCCTTTAATCTTTTCATCTTGTGAAGAAGAGGAAGAAGAGAATATTGTATTTACTCAAAGTTTAGAAGTTTCTAGTGATGGGTTTTTTTATGGAAATCCTGGAATTCCTGTTGCTTCCCTTATTATTGTTAAGAATTTAACTACTAGCCCTTTAGAGGTTATGTGTGAAAAAATTATAATTGATACCGCTGCAGGGACCTCAAATTACTTTTGTTGGGGGTCTAGTTGTTGGCCTAGTTCAGTTTATGTATCTCCTATTCCAGCTGGTGTAAGAACTATTCCTGCAGCTTATTCCGATTCTACAAATTTCACTGGATATTATGATGCCTTTGGAAATCCTGCTCGTGCTGTAGTTAAATATTGTTTTTACCCTCAAGGAAATGTAGCTGATTCTAGTTGTGTGACCATACATTATAATGATAATTGATATAGTATTAAAGATTAACAATGAAAAAATTATATTTTATTATTGTCTTACTTCTTTTTGGTATAAAAAAAATTTTCCCTCAAAACTATACTGAAATGCTTACCAATGATGTCGAATGGCAATTAACTAATTGTAATAATGGATGTCTCACAAAAGTTTATTTTACTGATGGAGATACTATATATAATGGCAATAGTTATAGTATATTAAATGGATATCATTTTATATCAAAAACTTTTTGGTTAAGAGAAAACATGCAAAATCAAAAAGTATATATGTCATTTATACACAATAATTTAAGAAGAGAAGTTCTGTTATATGATTTTGACATGCAAAAAGGTGATTCAATTAATATTTCTAACCCAATTAGTCCTTTTATTAGTAATCCCGGATACTATGTTGTAGATTCTGTAGTTGTTTTGCAATTACAAAATGGTCTATATTATGAGCATTTCTACTTATCATCTCTTAATCTAATGATTAATGAATCAGCTGTATGGATTGAAGGAATGGGTTCATTAAGTTTAATAAATGCCCCAGGTGGTACGCCTAATGTAAATGGAGCAGGAAAACTGAGTTGTTTTTTTAATAATGGAAATCTTGTTTATTCTCAATTAGATTCAATTACGTCTTGTATTTTTAGTAATCCAATTATAACTTCTAATATATCTAATATTATTTACAATAATCGTAAATTAATAAGTATAAAAAACTTAATGGGAAAAGAGATATCATTAAAAAATAACACTCCATTATTCTATATTTATGATGATGGAACAGTAGAGAAGAAGTTTATTTTTGAGTAAAGTCCCGTCCAGACCGCAACAATAAAAGTTAAACCCTTATAATTCAAAGATTATGAGGGTTTTTTTAGTTAGGGGTGGACATATAGTTGGACACTTTTAATTGTTTTTTAATATGTTTATTTCAATCATCGAAGTTAGCTTTCACTAATAAAATATATTATTGCCAATACACTCAACGCCGCAAACAAAATAATCATTACGGGGAATAAAACTTTACAAGCCCAATGTAATTTATTCCAGTTAATTTTACCATTCGATAAGTTTCTATTTTCTTTTTTCTTTACCCATTTCCAAAGCAAATACATCAGTGTAGATCCCAAAATTCCTTTTAGAAAAGGAAATAAAAATTCAAAAGAAAATTGCTCATGTTCATCCATTTGAAAGTTTATTGTATTTGATATATCATAAGCACCATTTTCTGTAGTAGGAAAAGAAGAAAATCCAAATAATGGAATCAAAAATAATGCTGTAATAAATATTAATCTCATACTGTAAAAATAAGTGAGATATTTTTATTTATTATGCTATGCATAACTTTCTCTTTTATAATAAGTCCGTCCAAACCGCAACAATAAAATTTAAACCCTTATAATTCAATAATGAATTTCCCTATTTTTGCAAAAAATTATTTATGCAATTAATATTAAAAAAGTTCAATTTATTCTTTATTCTTTTATTTCTTACATCCTATGTTTGTGCTCAGGATAATTTAAACAATAGTAAATTTAAACAACTATATGAGGAGCTTCCAACTCCCAATGTATATAGAACTGCTAGTGGTGCTCCTGGGCATGAATATTATCAACAAAAAGCTGATTATGTCATAAATGTTGAATTAGATGAAGAAAAAAATATATTAAAAGGAGATGAAGTAATTACCTATACCAATAATTCACCTGATATTTTAAATTATTTATGGGTTCAATTAGATCAAAATGTACGTGCTAAAAATTCTCATGGACAGCTTACTTCAACTAGTAGTATGAATAATAAAATGAGTTTTAGCAATATCAAGAGAATGCATGATAGAATGAATTTTGATGGTGGCTTTAAACTCGAACAAGTTAGAGATTTATATAACAAACAATTAGATTATATAATTAATGAAACAATGATGAGAATCGAACTTCCTAAACCCTTAAGAGAAGGTCAGTCATTTTCATTTAAAATAAAATACTCCTATAATATTAATGACAGAATGAAAATTGGAGGAAGAAGTGGTTATGAGTACTTTGAGAATGAAGGAAATGCTATTTACACAATTGCACAATTTTTCCCTAGAATGGCTGTATACAATGAGGTGGAAGGCTGGCAGAACAAACAATTTCTTGGTAGAGGAGAGTTTACATTGCCTTTTGGTGATTATAAAGTAAGTATAACTGTACCTTCAGATCATATAGTTGCTGCAACAGGAGAACTAAAAAATCCTACATCTGTTTTAAGTAAAAATCAAATTAAACGTTGGGAAAAAGCTAGAAAGAATTTTATTGATCCAGTAATTATTATTAGTGAAGAAGATGCAATTGAGAATGAAAAAGAAAAAAGTAAATCTAAAAAAACCTGGACTTTTGAAGCTGAAAATGTAAGGGATTTTGGATGGGCAAGCTCTAGAAAATTTATTTGGGATGCTATGGCTGTAGATATTTCAGGCAAAACAGTTATGGCATATAGTTACTATCCAAAAGAGGGAAATCCTCTTTGGGAACAATTCTCTACAAGAGTAGTTGCTCATTCACTTAAAGTTTATTCTAAACATACTATAGATTATATTTATCCTCAAGCTACATCTGTTCATGCAAAAAGTATAGGAATGGAATATCCAATGATTTGCTTTAATTTTGGGAGACCAGAAACAGATGGTACTTACTCTGAAAGAACAAAATATAGAATGATTGGTGTAATAATTCATGAAGTTGGTCATAATTTTTTTCCAATGATAATTAACTCGGATGAACGACAATGGACTTGGATGGATGAAGGTTTAAATACTTTCTTGCAATATATTACTGAACAAGAGTTTGAAAGAAATTATCCCTCAAGAAGAGGTCCTCCAACTAAAATTGTTGAATATATGAAAGGAGATAAGCGTGGTATATCTCCTATTATGACTAATTCAGAATCTATACTACAATTTGGTAATAATGCCTATGGAAAGCCTGCAACAGCATTAAATATTCTACGTGAAACTATTATGGGTAGAGAGCTATTTGATTATTCTTTTAAAACATACAGTGAAAGATGGGCGTTTAAACATCCTACTCCTGCAGATTTCTTTAGAACAATGGAAGATGCTAGTGCAGTTGATCTTGATTGGTTTTGGCGTGGATGGTTTTATACTAATGATCATGTTGATATTTCTCTTGATAAAGTAAATTGGTTTAAAGTAAATACTGGAAACCCTGAAATTGAAAACCCTATATCAAAAGAAAAGCAAGAAAATAATAATACATATATCGGAATTAGTAAAAATGATTCTTCAATTCTAAATACTGTTACCGAATACGATGATGAATCAATAGATTTTTATACTTCATATGATCCATTTAAAACTAATGTTTTAGATAAAGAAGAGTACAGTAAATACATGAAAAATCTTAATGCTGAAGAAAAAGAAATTTTAAAATCAGATAAAAATTACTATGAACTTCAATTTTCAAATATAGGGGGACTAGTAATGCCAATTATTTTAGAGTTTATGTATATAGATGGAACAAAAGAAGTTATAAGAATTCCTGCAGAAATTTGGAAGAAGAACTCTAAAGAAGTTAAGAAAATATTTATTCTTGATAAAGAAGTTTCTAGTGTTAGATTAGACCCTTTTTTAGAGACAGCAGATGTTGATTTAAATAATAATTCTTGGCCAGCAAGAAATGAACCAACAAGATTTCAACTTTTTAAAAATAAGGACAGAAAGAAAGAGAATTCTATGCAAAGAGCTATTAGAGCTGAAGAAAAAGGTGATAAATAAATGCAATCATGTTTAAGTCTTTAATTTATATATCAATACCACTTATACTTTCGTTTCATGATTTTCATGTTACTCATACAACTTTACATTATAATAGTAATTTAGAAAATATAGAAATCACGATTAAAGTTGCAATTGAAGACCTAGAATTATCTTTGGAAGATAAAGATTTAAGAATTGGTACCCAAAAAGAAAAAAAATCTTCTGAAGAAATAATTAAAACTTATTTTAAAAATCGTTTAAATATTTATGCTAACAATAATATTATTGATTACAAATGGGTTGGAAAAGAAATATCAGATAATCTCCACGATATATATCTATACTTTGAAATACTAAACTTTAAAAAATATGGGGAGCTAAAATCTTTGACAATAGAAAACACAATCTTTATTGAAACAACACCTAATCAAACCAATATTGTGTTAATTGAATTTGAAGACAATGATTATAACTTAACATTCACAAAAGATCTTAATAGACAAAGAGTTCTTATTGCTAAATAGTTATTTAGAGTAGGTTCTAATTCTTTTTTTTTGAATTAGTATATTTGAAAAATGAAAAAACTACTACTTATATTACTAATCTTACCTATTATTGGGTTTTCACAACTTTCAGGTTTTGAATTACAATTTAATAGTCTTACACAAGATTATGTTGAGATAACTAATGCCTCATCACTAATAGCAAACGAAACATCATTTACAATAAGTGGTTGGGTCTATCCTGAAAGTAATACAACGCATGGGGGGTTAATGGGATTTAGAAATAATATTGATGCTGATTTCTACTTATTACAATTACAAAATACAAATAATATTGAAGCCAGGTTTAGGAATAGTAATGGTGCTAATCATGATATCATTGCAATTAATGTATTAGATTTTAATAAATGGCAGCATTTAGCATTTACGTATGATGGTAGCTATATTCGTTTATATAAAGATGGTATCTTATTTGATAGTACTGCTGCAAATGGAACTATCGTAGAAACCTCTCAAGCTTTAAATTTTGGAACATTAGATTGGCAAGGTTCAGGGTTTTATATGAATGGTAAACTTGATGAGCTTAGACTATGGAATACTGCTTTATCAGCATCTGATATAACTAATTGGATGTGTATGACAGTTAATTTAAATCACCCTTATATTACTAATTTACTAGCGTATTGGAAATTAGATGAAGGAACAGGCTCTTCTATTTTTGATTACTATAATCCTGCAAGCCCATCTCTAATTGGAACTGTGTATTCAGGAACCTCTTGGCAAACAAATTCTAATTGTACTAATTTTATTATGCAAGATTTATGTGATTCAATTAATGTTAATTTTACGAGTCTAGATGTTAGTACAACTCCAGCTCTAGTTCATTTTGACCTAGATGTATTATATAATAGTTTGTATTTGTTTGGATATTGTGGGTTTGTATTATTGGATAATAATGGAGATACTATTGCATTTGAAAATATCAATACTGCTGGTAATGTATTTGGGATTAGTGCTGGAACAACAGAAAGTAGATCTTTAGATGTAATACAAAGTTTTAATATACCGTTTTATGGAGAACTACATCTAATTGAAGGGTTTTTTTCTGGAAATAATCTAATGACTCAATGTATCATTCCTTTTGATATTTTGATTTCACCTTCTTGGGAATGTATAAGTCCGGGAAATTGTCAAGATCCAGGAACTGGAAATGGACAATACTTTTCATTATCTGCTTGTCAAGCTGCTTGTTTAGTAAATAATATTTCTGATACTTGGTCCCACAATAAAAAAAAATTAAAGAGAATTAGTAATGTACTTGGCGAATCTATAAAGCCTACTCAAAATACATTCTTATTTTACCTTTACAATGATGGAACAGTAGAGAAAAGAATAGTTATTGAATAAAACAATAGATTAACAATTGTTTAATATGAATATTTTAGATGTTTAATGCTTTCACCGTTATTTTTAATTTCCATTAAAGACTCAAATCCTATTTGAACGTGTTGTTCTATGTACTTTTTATTCACTTTTTCATCAATTTTCTGAGTTTTTACTCCACTAGCAATCATTGGTTGATCGGAAACTAACAACAAGGCTCCAACTGAAATTTGATTAGCAAATCCAGCAATAAAAAGTGTAGCAGTTTCCATGTCAATAGCCATTACTCGTATTTTTTTTAGATATTCTTTAAAGTCCTCATCATGTTCCCACACTCTTCTATTTGTTGTATATACTGTTCCTGTCCAATAATCTCTATTATGTTGCCGAATAGTTGAAGATACGGCTCTCTGTAGTTTGAAGGCTGGAAGAGCTGGAACTTCTTTGGGAAGATAATCATTTGATGTTCCATCTCCTCTAATAGCAGCAAGAGGTAGTATGAAATCCCCTATTTTATTTTTTTTCTTTAGCCCACCACATTTTCCTAAAAATAAACATGCTTTTGGATTTATTGCTGATAAAAGATCAATGATTGTTGCCGCATTCGGGCTACCCATATTAAAATTTATAATAGTAATTCCATTTGCAGTTGTGTGAGGCATTGGCTTATCGAGACCTCTTATTTCAGAATTATATGTTTTAGAAAAAACTTCGAGATATTTATAAAAGTTTGTTAATAAAATATACTCTCCAAATTCATTTAATTTTGCCCCAGTATATCTAGGTAACCAATCTTTAACAATTTTAGATTTACTGATTAACATTTTTTTCATTTTTTTATTCTTTTCATTATTAATCTATTGTTTTTGCTTGTTTCTTATTTACCCAAGCGTAAATTTATACCTAAATATATATTAAAATACAATGCCTTTGAAATTGGAGAAATAGTTTGTGGCATTATAATTGTTGGACTTCCATCAGCATAAGTATTATTGTTTTCGCTTATTACTTCTCCAGAGATTGTACTTACTCCAAAACTAGGTTCAAATACTAATCTTTGGTTATATTTTAAAACATAACCAATCTTGAGTGTTGTTTTTTGTGCAGATGTTTTGCTAATGTATTCTCCTATGTCCAGCCCAATTAAATTATAAACACCATTTGAATTTATCTCCCAAACAGGATTAGTGTTTTTATTCTCAGTTCTTAAATTATTAAGTGAAAAACGAGCAGAAATAAAAAAATTATTTCTGTAATATTTAATATATGGACTAAATGCTAAAAAAGAAGATTTTGATATGTTATTGTAAAAATAAATTTCTTCATTGTTGGAAGGATTTGATGAGCTATACTGGTAATCATTCTCATTATCACCCGATTTAAAGCCTAATCCAACCTCAAAATTATTGGATAAGAAATAACCAAATTTTGGCTCAAAATTATATGTAGAGCCATAATATCCATAAGGATATAAAATATAATTATATGCAAATGGATCATCTGATTTATAGTAATCTACTGCTAAAGTTACTATTCCTTTTTGTGCGAATATGATGGTGCTTAGAATAATTGTAAAAAATAAAAGACTTATTTTTTTCATAATTTTTTTTTATAAATATAAGAAATATTTTAACTAATTGTTCATGCCTATATTGCTGTTAATCTTTTTTTTACAGATAAAACTCGACTTTATTATTATTATGCTAAGCATAATACTTCTTTTTTATTTGCTTTTATTAGCTTTATGAAAAGGATAATTTTACTTTTAATTACAATCACAACATTTACAAATTTGAGTTATGCTTCTTTTCCAGTTGTTGAAAAAGTTAGTTTTCAGACTACAAAACAAATTGAACCCATCTTAGAAAGTATTACCTATAATAGATCAAAAATTTTAAGTACGAAGAAATCAAACTTATATTTGTGGAATTGGAAAATATTTCCCAAATGGAGTACTTACTCATTTTGGAAAAAGGTAATTATTTGCGTAATATTATTAGCGGTTGTTTTGTTCATTGGTATGGTTGTATTGCTTTACGTTCTTGGGCCGCTCTTGGTTACTCTTTTATACAACGCTACAATGAATTAACAATTTTGTTTCATGAAAATTTTAGAATATAAATCTGTTTATTTTAATAGGTGTTTGTCTATTTTAAGAAGTAATATGCCTGAATTTATTGACAGATCTGAGGAAACTATTTTTATTAATTATTTATCAAAAAAAAATCTCAAATATTATGTTTTAATGCAATCCGATGAGATAATAGGTTGTGGAGGTTATGGATATGATAGTAAAAAAATGTGTATTCAACTCGCTTGGGGCCTTATTGACAGTCGATATCATAAAAAAGGATATGGAACTCATTTGTTAAACTATAGATTAGAAAAAATTGTAAAGAATTATTCTAATTCAAAAATAATTTTAGATACAAGTCAGAAGACTTTTAAATTTTATGAGAAATTTAACTTCAGAGTAGATAATGTCACAGATGATTTTTATGCTAAAGGATTAGATAGATATGATATGTCATATATTATAAGTTAAATGCGTTAGAGATAAATCTATTTAAATTCCCACTTATGATGATGGTAGTATAGAAAAGAGAGTTATTTTAGACTAAGTCACGTCCAGACCGCAACAATAAAAGTTAAACCCCTATAATTCAAAAGATTATGAGGGTTTTTTAGTTAGGGGGTGGACATATAGTTGGACACTTTTATGAGAATTCCCTAATAAGAAATATTATCGCCAATACACCCAGCACTCCAGATAAAATAATTAAAATAAGTAAAGCTTTCCAAGCCCAATGTAATTCATTCCAGTTAATTTTACCATTCGATAAGTTTCTATTTTTCTTTACCCATTTCCAAAGCAAATACATCAGTGTAGATCCCAAAATTCCTTTTAGAAAAGGAAATAAAAATTCAAAAGAAAATTGTTCATGTTCATCCATTTGAAAGTTTATTGTATTTGATATATCATAAGCACCATTTTCTGTAGTAGGAAAAGAAGAAAATCCAAATAATGGAATCAAAAATAATGCTGTAATAAATATTAATCTCATACTGTAAAAATAAGTGAGATATTTTTATTTATTATGCTATGCATAACTTTCTCTTATTATAATAAGTCCTGTCCAGACTGCACAATAAAAGTTAAGCTCAATTAGAAAATTTGAAAAATCACAATAGCATATACAATAAAACGAACATACCGGAAAAGTGACCAAAGTAAATAATTTTTAAAACTGTATTTAATTAATCCAGAAGCTAAACCTACCATAGAATGAGGAATTGGAGATAGAGCCCCCAAAACAACAAATAAACCTCCCCATTTTCGTAAATTAATAATATGGTGATTAATCTTATTTTCTACATATTCCTTAACAAATGGTATTAGATATAAACGCCCACCAAAAAAATATGAAATAATTCCACCTAAATAAGATATAGTTGCTAGAACAAATAAATAAAAAGAAGGGTGAGTTGATTTTGAGGCCCATGCAATGAATATTTCAGGAGGTATTAAACCTAAAAAAGATTCTGAAATTAGAAAAAATAACATAATTGATTTAGTAGAATATGTATCAACAAAATTGTTGATCAATAAATTAATATCTATAAAGAAATAATTAACAATAAAAAGAAGTGCTACAAAAAAAGCAAGTAAAACGGCTCCTTTATAAGTAGTTTTTTTTAAAAATGAATAAAAATTATTTATTTTATAAATACGATTTAACTTTATTAAGAAGTTTTTTAATTTATTAAATTTTTTTTTCAACTTTCTTATTTTACTAGTTCTTTGCAAATATACCTAATCAATTCTATCGATTTGTTTTTGACAAAGCTTTAAGCTTACTTATTTTTACAGCTTAACAACTATGTAACATCCAATACTTTTTATAAATAATTTTGGTCTTTAATTTGTAGATTCTTTAAAATTGATAGTAATTTTTTTTTAATTTTGTTTCTATAATTAATAATTTTTAGAATGAAAAAAAAAGTATTGTTAACAGGTATTTCAGGTTACATTGGGAATCATTGTGCTGTTGAATTATTGAAGAATGGTTATTCTGTTCGTGGATCTGTTAGAGATTTATCAAAATCTCAAAAAGTTATTGACGCAATAAAAAATGAAGTTGATTCAAAGGATAATTTAGAATTTTGTGAGTTAGACCTTTTAATCGATGATGGTTGGGATGAGGCAATGAAAGGGTGTGAGTTTGTATTACATGTTGCTTCGCCTTTTATTAACAAAGAGCCAAAAGATGAAAATGAATACATTAGACCAGCAGTTGATGGTACAATGCGAGCTCTAAAAGCTGCTAAAAAAGCTGGAGTAAAACGTGTTATTATTACTTCATCTATCGTTGCTATGTTAGAAAATGCTGATAAATCTATAAAAGTAGATTCAAAATCATGGACAAATGTTAATGCAAGAAATGTTTCAGCTTATGCTAAGAGTAAAACACTTGCTGAAAGAAATGCATGGGATTTTATTAATAGCCAAAAAAATGAAAACCCTATGGAATTATCTGTAATTAATCCTGGTCCAGTATTTGGACCAACGCTTTCAGGTAATATGAAGGGTGCTTCTATGGGGATGATGAAAAAAATTATTCTTGGTAAGGTTCCAATGATTCCTCAAATGTCTTTAAATATGTCTGATGTCAGAGATGTTGCTAAAATTCATGTATTAGCACTTGAAAATAAAAATGCAAATGGAAAACGTTTTATTGTAACAACTGAGAAAACTTACGCTTTCCAAGAGTTAGCTCAGATATTAAAATCTAATGGTTATGATAAAGTAAGTACAAGATTAGCTCCAAACTTTTTGCTAAATTTTATTAGTAATTTTGATAGAGAAGCACGCAGTATGAAAGCTTTTATTGGCAAGACCTATAAGTGTGATATTTCATCTACTATGAAAACTTTTAACTGGAAACCAATAAGTTTAGAAAAATCTATCTTAGATACTGCTAAATCTATTCAATCTTTTTAGCCTAAGCTTATTCTAGAATAAAACAATAAAATTATTAATTTTTTTGTAATGTTAATTACCATAGCCATAGCATATAGATGATAGAAGTACAGTGAACAATAAAATCAGCAAAAGAGCAGCTAGTACAATATATGTTAATATTTTAACCCATCTAACATTATCTCTCCATGCTCTTAACCATGCTTTAATTAAAAAGTATAAACCAAACCCTAGTATTAAAAAAAACAAAACTCCTCTAAGAATATATACAAGAAGTGAAGGTTCATCTTCATCATCATCTACTTGAAAGCTTATTGCATTTGATATTTCTGAAGCACTATTCTCTGTAATAGGAAAAGAAGCATAAGTAAAGGTGTTCAAAGAGAATAAACAAAGTAATAAGAGTAGTGTTTTTTTCATTTTTAATCTATTGTTAAAAGTCCAAAAATAGTGAAATGACTAAAATTTTATTCATTTTACACTACTTAAAACTAATTACATTATGTTAAAACATTAAATTTGATAAACAAATTGATTTATTAAAAATGATTACTTACAATTTCTATAATTTTAGTTTTGATGAAATTTAAAATATTAATCTTATTCTTATTAGTAACTAAGTTAACTTTTGGACAAATAAATAATTATAAATTTATAGGAACAATTATCTCAGATAATTTACCTCCCATAAGTTTTAAGCTTGATTTAAATGAGCAAGAGGGTAGAGTAAGTGGCTTTTCTTTAACAAATATTAATTCACAAGATCAAACCACAAGTGAAGTTCAAGGAATTTATTTGAAAAAATCTAAAACATTTCAAATAAATGAAACACAAATTATTTCTACATCTTCTGAATCTCCCATTAATAGTTTTTGTTATCTAAATATGACATTAGAATTAAAGGAAAAACGTAATAAAAAGTTTTTAGAAGGAAATTTTATTGGTAATTTTTTAGATAGCTCATCTTGTGCAAAAGGAAAAATAATATTGATGGAAGAAGATTTTGTAAATAAAAAATTAAAAAAAATTAATAAAAAAATTGAAAAATTTAATAAAAAAAACTTTCCTAAAAAAGATACAAATACAATCCTAATAACAAAAACAATAACAGATAAAAATAATTTTGAAATCCAATGGGAATCAAAATTTTTGACTTTAAACATTTGGGATAGTAATAAAGAAGATGGGGACCGAATTAATCTTACAATAAATAACGAAATAGTATTATTAAACTATACAACAAAAAATAAGCCAAAAAAAATTAAATACCGCTTAAGAAAAGGAAAAAATGTGTTAAAAATTAAAGCTGTCAGTACAGGTGCTTTACCTCCAAATACTAGCAGAATTGAACTTATCGATAATAAAATTAAATATCCTTTAATATCAGAATTAGAGTTAAATAAAACAGCTGAAATAATAATTTTTAAAATAGATCCTAATTGATATTTAAACCTGTAAAATTCCCATATTAAATTTTTTCTCAATTGGTGCATGATTTGCCGCTTCAATACCCATAGAAACCCAGGTTCTAGTATCTAGAGGGTTAATAACTGCATCGGTCCAAATTCTTGCTGCTGAATAGTAAGGAGAAATTTGCTCATCATAACGTGATTTTATTTGATCAAATAATTCAGCTTCTTTTTCTGGTGTAATTTCTTCTCCACGTTTTTTTAGTGATGCTGTTTCTATTTGCAGTAAAACTTTAGCAGCAGAGCTTCCACTCATTACAGCGAGTTCAGCACTTGGCCAAGCAATAATTAACCTTGGGTCATATGCTTTACCACACATAGCGTAATTACCTGCTCCGTATGAATTTCCAATAATAACTGTAAACTTAGGAACAACCGAATTACTGACAGCATTTACCATTTTGGCTCCATCTTTTATTATGCCTGAATGTTCAGATTTACTTCCCACCATAAATCCAGTTACATCTTGTAGGAAAACTAAAGGTATTTTTTTCTGATTACAATTAGCAATAAAGCGAGTTGATTTGTCTGCAGAATCATTGTAAATAACTCCACCAAATTGCGTTTCTCCATTTTTTGTTTTTACTAATTTTCTTTGATTGGCAACTATACCAACAGCCCATCCATCTATTCTAGCATAACCAGTTAAAATAGTTTGTCCATAACCTTGCTTATATTCATCAAATTCTGATTTATCTACCAAGCGTTTTATGATTTCCAACATATCATAGGGGGCATTTCTTTCTTTGGGTAAAATTCCAAAAATATCCTCTTCATTTTCCTTTGGAGCTTCACTTTTAGCTTTATTAAAACCTGCTTTTTCTACATCACCGATTTTATCAACTATACGTTTTATTTTATCTAATGCATCCTTGTCATCTTTTGCCTTGTAATCTGCAACGCCAGAAATTTCACAATGTGTTGTTGCTCCACCAAGAGTTTCATTATCGATATTTTCACCAATAGCTGCTTTTACCAAATAACTTCCTGCTAAGAAAAGACTAGCAGTCTTGTCCACAATTATACATTCATCACTCATTATTGGCAGATAAGCACCACCCGCAACACAACTACCCATTACTGCAGATATTTGTGTAATTCCCAAGCTACTCATGATGGCATTGTTTCTAAAAACACGACCAAAATGCTCTTTATCAGCAAAAATTTCATCTTGCATTGGTAAATATACTCCTGCAGAGTCTACTAAATAAATTATTGGAATTTTATTTTCAATTGATATTTCTTGTGCTCGTAAATTCTTTTTTCCAGTAATTGGAAACCAAGCTCCTGCCTTCACTGTTGCATCATTAGCAACTACAATACATTGTTTGCCTTTGATATAACCAATTTTCACAACTACACCTCCACAGGGACAGCCTCCATGTTCTTTATACATATTGTCTCCAGCGAAAGCACCAATTTCTATTGACTTTGTTTTATTATCTAACAAATAATCTACTCTTTCACGTGCGGTCATTTTTCCCTTTGCACGATGCTTATCAATACGCTTTTTACCTCCACCTAATTCTACTTTAGCAAAACGTTTGCGTAGATCTGAAATTAAAAGTTTATTAAAGTCTTCGTTTTTATTGAAGTTGATATCCATAGAGATTCATTTTTTTGCTTTATTGTAAATGGTGATTATAATGGCTAAAGATAACCAAATTGTTTAGCAAAATAAAAATTTGAATGATTGAGATTTATTAAACAATAAATACCTTCAAGAGATATAATTATACGACATTATAAACTTATTTTTACCAAAAAAAATTGATGAAGTATTTTAACGAAGAACATGATTTATTTAGACAAAGTTTAAGAGAATTTCTTAGCAGAGAGGTAAGTCCAAATATTGAAGTTTGGGAAAAGGCTGGAAAAATACCAAAATCTATCTGGAAAAAAATGGGTGATATGGGATTTCTAGGTCTATCATTCCCAGAAAAATACGGAGGAAGTGATTTAGACTTCTTTTTTGAAGTAATATTTAATGAAGAACTAGGTAGATTAAATTGTGGTGGTTTTATTATTACTCAACAAGTAGTTCAATATATGTCTGCACCTTATATCTACAAGTATGGAAGTGAACAATTAAAAGATAAATATTTACCTGGTATCATTTCAGGAGATTTAATAAGTTGTATAGGAATAACTGAGCCAGATGCAGGATCAGACACAAAAAATATTCAAACTAAAGCAGAACTTATTGATAATCATTATGTAATTAATGGATCTAAAACATTTATTACAAATGGAATATATGGAGATTTTGTAATTCTTGTAGTAAAAACAGATCCTAAAGCTGGTGCCAAAGGGGTAAGTTTACTTTGTGTAGATCTTGATCTAAAAGGAATTACCAAAAATAAAATTAATAAACTTGGTTGGCACTCATCAGATACTGCTGAGTTAGGCTTTGATAATGTAAAAGTTCCTAAAGAAAATTTAATTGGTGAAGAAGGAAATGGCTTTTACTATTTAATGAATGGCTTACAACTTGAAAGACTTTGTTTTCTGCCAAGTAATGTTGCAACTATGGAGTATGCTTTGTCTGAATCTTTAAATTACATGTCTGAAAGAAAGGCATTTGGAAGAACCATAGATAAATTTGATGTTTTAAGACATCGAATTTCTCAGTTGTCATCTGAACTTGAAGCAATAAAAGCTTTTAGTTATCACTGTTGTGATTTATTTAATAAAGGGATTTATGATGTTAAGTCCTGTTCAATGGGTAAACTAATTGTTACTGAATTGCACGAGAAGATTTCTACTCAATGTCTACAGTTCTTTGGTGGAAATGGGTATACGGAAGATTACCCTATGGCTAGAATGTTTAGAGATTCAAGAATTGGAACAATAGGGGGTGGTACTTCAGAAATTATGAGAGCTATTATTGCTAAAGTTATAATTGATGATGTGAAATATGAAAAAGTAAAATCAAATGTTATCTCAAAAGAAAGTTTAATAAGTTCTAATAGTAATTTATTAAATCAGGAGAAGATCTCTACTCTAGAAAAATCAGATAAACATGATCTTTCATTAGCAACCAAAACTATAGCAATTGCTGAGAATACAATTGATATTGCCATCAAGCATATCAACCAAACTAATAATACTAATAACAAGACAAGTAGTTCTCAAGTGATAAGACATCAAATTGCTCAACTGGCTTCTGAAATTGAGTGTAATAAACAGTTTGTTTCTTCTATTTTTAATAGCTTAGAAAGTACCGAGAATCTAGAAAAAGAAATTTCAATGGCAAAGTTAATTTCACTTCAATTAATGGATAAGGTAGTTTCAGAATGTTTTGAAATGTTTGGAACTTATGATAGTTTAGAACAGCATCCATTGGAGGAGATATTTCAAAACTCTAAGTTAATTCGAATTTCTAATAGTAAACGAGAGTTACATGATACTATTTCAAACCTTATAATCGAAAAAAATTAAGATTAGAGGATGAAAGCTGAGTTTTAGTGCTCATAATTAGTTAAGAAATTTCTAATGAAATTGATTAAAAACCTCTAAAGACTCCTTATAACATTTCTCAAAGAGCAATGAATTAACATTATTAGATGTTTTTGTGCTGTTTAAGTAAGAGATTATTTTTTCTGTCGGCATATTACCAACTAATTGATTACTTGCCATAGGACAACCTCCAAATCCCTTTATAGCGCCATCAAATCTTCTGCAGCCAGCCTCAAAAGCACTATCAATTTTATTATGCCACGTCTTTGGGTCTGAGTGTAGATGTGCTCCAAATTCGATATCACTATGATGTTCTAATACAGAATTAAAAATAGATTTTATGGATACTGGATTAGAGGTGCCAATAGTATCACTTAGTGATATAATCTTAACACCCATTTTACTTAACTTATGTACCCAATGATTAACAATATCTAAATTCCATGGATCTCCATAGGGATTACCAAAACTCATTGACAAATACACGACAACCTGTTTATTTACTTTTTCCGCTATAGAAAGAATTTCAGCTAATTCATTCTCTGAATCGTTGATGGTTTTATTGGTATTTCTCATCTGGAACTGTTCAGATATTGAAAAGGGGTAGCCTAAGAAACTGATTTTTTCAAATTTGGAGGCATTTATTGCCCCCTTTTTATTTGCAACAATGACAAGCAGTTCAGAATTGGAATTAGATAGATCAATTGAGTCAATAATTATTGCTGTATCTGATAGTTGAGGAATCGCTTTAGCAGAAACAAAACTTCCAATATCTACAACATCAAAGCCAACATCAACTACACTTTGTAAATAGTTCAACTTTATATTTGTAGGAATAAAAGTCTTTATGCTTTGCATAGCATCTCTTGGGCATTCAATAATTTTGACTTTATCTAACATCAAATTAAATTGTAAAAGTTAATATCATTGGTAGTTTCTTCATTATTAATATTTAATCTTTAAGATTAATTATCATTATAATGTATGGTCACACAACTAGAATCAGCTACATTTCCTTGAGGGTAAAAACAATATTTAACTACAGCGCGAGCAGGATTTCCAAAGGCATCATAATATCCAGTGAAATTTGTAGAATCGGAATAAGCTGCAGGTATAGTTCTTACACCAGCTGGAATAGGAGATACATAAACTGAACTAGGCCAACAACTTGACCCCCAACAAAAGTAATTTGAGGTCCCTGCAGCTGTATCAATTATAATTTTTTCACACATAACCTCTAAAGGGCTAGTAGTTAGATTCTTAACAATAATAAGGGAAGCAACAGGAATTCCAGGATTTCCATAAAAAAACCCATCACTAGAAACTTGCAAACTTTGAGTAAATACAATATTCTCTTCTTCCTCTTCTTCACAAGATGAAAAGATTAAAGGAAAGCAAAATAATATAATTAGTAGTTTTTTCATAATTTCAGTTGTTTGTTACACTTCTCTTTTTTAAGAGGGTAGAGGTGGGGCAGTCTCAAGAATTATTCCTTTTTTTTCTTTTTCATTCCATCAACAGCTAATAAACTACTTTGAATCTGCATTTGTAAATCCCCTACATTATCAGGAGAATACGGCATAAATATCGTACTTGTATTATTTTCTGAAAGTTTAGCAACCGTTTCATAATGTTGGGTCATAAATAGCATATTCATTACATCTTGGCTAGTTACATGATCCTCCATAGCTAACTTCACTTCAGCAACAGATTCCTTTAATCCATTGGCAATTGCAATTCTTTGCAAGGCAATTCCTTCTCCTGCTAATCGTTTGCTTTCTGCATCTGCCTCGGCAGCAGCAATAACTCTAATTTTTGCAGCAGCAGCTTCTTCTTTAGCAGCTTCTTTCATTCTTTTAGCAGCATTAATTTCATTCATGGCATGCTTAACTTTGGAGTCCGGGTCAATATCCGTTACTAAAGCTTTTATAAAATCGAATCCAAATTGTTGCATAGTCTCAGAAAGCTCATTTTTAACTGCTATTGCAATTTTATCTTTTTCTGCAAATACGGAATCCAATTCCATCTTTGGCACTTCAGAGCGAATAGAATCAAATACATAAGATTGAATTTGACGTTCAGGATTATTTAACTTATAAAAAGAATTCTCTATACCATCAACAGAATCAACAACAAAAAATTGAACTGAGACAATAATCTTAACGAATACATCATCCTTAGTTTTTGTTTCTACCTCAACAGGCAGTTCTCTAACTCTCAAATTAATATTGCCTGCGATACTGTCAATTAATGGAATTTTAAACTGCAGACCTGGTCGAGATACTTTATGAAACTTACCTAAACGTTCAATAACAACTGCTGTTTGTTGCTTTACCATATATATGGTGCCCTTTAACAACATCAATGCGATAATAGCATAGATGATAATTCCAAAATCTATTCCTGTTTCCATTTTTTTATTTTTTAATATAAGTTATCAAATATATGAAAGACATGGCCTAATAAGTTTTTTCTTAAGTTTTATTTCAATAGAATATAAGTAAGGATCAAGCTCTGGTGATAGATCTTAACTAGCGGTGCAAAAAGTGGTGCAATTTTCTGTTTTTAAGACATAACCTTCTATAGAAAATAGGAGATATTTTGTAATCTTTTAAGATCTAAAATTTAGTAACCTGCAATAATTTCTTCACAATAGCACTTCTTAATAATGGTGGGTGCAATCTAATGTGCCAATGCCAATTTATAATGGTTTCTATTTTTGTAGAAGATTGATGAATTCATCAATGTAATCGGTATGCTCTACAATAAGGTTAACTCTTTCTTGTGAAAACACTATTAAAGTCTGCGCTTTAAACTAATTTATAAAACAGACCTTAACTTTTTTATTTATAAAAATTAAGCAAAATAAATATACACTCCTATTACAATAATACAGATAGTAATACTTGCTGGTTTTAGATACTTCCAAGGAGTAATATCAACTTGTTTTGTGTATTCTTGAACGTATGCTTTCTCTCTTGGTTTGAAGTAGCCAATAATTAACATTATAAAGATATTTAGAACAAATAGAATAGCTAAAATGTCTAAAAAGTGTAGGCCTGAAAAGACCTTTGGCGAATAAATATCAATCATCATATAAGTAATGTATAATAGACAACCAGAAAATAATCCAATTTTCGCAGCAATTGCAGGCACATACTTAGTCGTATAGCCAACGATAATAATAGTTAAAATAGGTATACTGTAAATGCCATTAACTTTCTGTAAATAATCAAACAAACTTCCTGCATTTGCAATTAGTGGTGCAATAAACATAGCTACAATTGCTAAAATTACACCAAACGTTTTTCCATATTTTACAATCGTTTTTTCGTTAGCGTCTTTATTTATATGTTGCTTGTAAATATCAAGGCCAAATAAAGTAACAGAACTATTTAAAACACTATTAAAAGAACTTAAAATGGCGCCAAATAAAACCGCTGCAAAAAAACCAACCCAAGCAGTAGGTAATACTTTTTTAACTAACATTGGATACGCACTATCTGCACTTTCTAAATTACCTTCAAAAATGTGAAATGCAATTAATCCTGGTAAAACCACAATTAATGGAACTAATATTTTTATAAATGATGCTAATAGTAATCCTTTTTGACCTTCTTTTAAATCTTTAGCAGCAAGTGCTCTTTGAATAATTTGTTGGTTAGTACCCCAATAAAATAATTGTACCAACATCATACCGGTAAAAATGGTGTAAAATGGTACAGGATCATTTTTGCCACCCATTGATTTAAACTTATCAGGATTTTCTGTAGTTATTATAGAAAGTCCATCTAAAATACTCCCATCGCCAATCATTATTAAACCAAAAATTGGAATCATAACCCCGCCAATTAATAAACCAATCGCATTAATAGAATCTGAAAATGCAACAGCTTTTAAGCCTCCATAAACAGCATATATAGAACCAATGACCCCTATACCCCAAACACATATCCAAATGGATTGAGTGTGTGTTACACCTAATAATTCTGGCACGTCAAACATACCACTTATAGCTAAAGAACCTGAGTATAAAATTACGGGCAGTAACACCACAACGTAACCTGTAAGAAATAAGCCTGAGGTTAATGTTTTAGTAGTCACATCAAAACGCTTTGCTAAAAAACCAGGTACTGTTGTTAATCCTCCTTTTAAATATCTTGGTAATAAAAATATTGCGGTAACAACCATAGCAATTGCAGCGAGAGTTTCCCATACCATTACAGACAATCCGCTTTGGTATGCTGCACCATTTAACCCTACAATTTGTTCTGTAGATAAGTTGGTCAATAATAATGAACCAGCAATAACACCAGCTGTTAAGCTACGACCACCAAGGAAGTAACTATCTGATGAAGAATCTTCTGTATTCCTTGTTTTGTAATAGGATATTATAGCTACTAAAGCTGTAAATCCAATAAATGTTAAGAATTGCATAGTTATTTGATTAGTTGGTTAGCGTGTATTTTACTGTTTCTGGTATCTATAGCAATTAACCATTTCATATTGTAAGTTTCATTTGGTTGTAGCGTTTGTAAGCCAATTTCATTATTAAAATTATCTGCAGCACCTGTCATAGGCTCAATTGCAATAACATTGCGGATTTCAGGTGTGTAGAGTTGTAGGAAATTTTCTTTTGAAGTAGATTCTATATTGAATCTATATTCAGGTGTTGAGAAATAAATTTCATTTGTTTTTAGCTGATAACAGTCGTCTAATGTTACAGCTTTTAATTGAAAAGGCATTTCTATATTTAAGTCAGTTGTACCAGAAATAATTTGTTGGTTATCAAATACGTATTTTTTGTTACTACTAAAATTTAAAGTGCTATTATCTAGATTCTTACTATAAAAATAGGGATGCCATCCTATGCTAAAAGGAAAGTTTTTTTTATCTTTATTGGCAATTTTAACTGATAATATAATTCCTTTTTCATTAAGTGTATATGTTAAATCAATATTGAATTTAAACGGAAATCCTAGATGTTTTCCGTTGTCTTTATATTGCAAAGTGACCGAAGCATAATTTAACGTTAATACTTTTTTTGTACAAACAAAAGTCTTGTTGTAAACTAATCCATGTAAAGCATTGTTTTTATCACCTTCGTTACAACTGAGTTGGTATTTTGAATTATCAAATGTGTATTTACCATCTTTAATTCGGTTGACAAATGGAAATAGAATAGATGAAGCATAATTATTTTCATAAGTTGAAGCTTCTAAATCTGCCAAAACTTGAATATCTTCAAATACTAGATTACTCAATCTCCCTCCTTGATTCAAAGATATTTGTGCTATAGAAGCACCATCAGAACTTGTTAATTCTAAATAATTTAAACCTTGTATTTTTAATTCATCCAGTGAGTACAAACTTTTATACTTTTGCCTTAATACAAATTTAATGTAATTAATTAAACTTTATCAATTCTAAATCAACTAATGAAAGACAATCAATCAAATTAATTATTGCAAATTTATTAGTTTTTTCAATTCAGAAAAGCCGATCATAATATGTTCGGCTTTTTTTATTTTATATCTGTAAGTAAATTAACTTTTGTGATTTGATGAGCAATAAAACCTTAATTATAGTAGCAATATCTAAACTACTTCCTTATGCAATTGGTAAGAAAAAAGCATATGAAGAGAAACAATTAATTATCTAATGTGTTGTACTTAGTGATTATAAGTTTTAACATAAAAAGCAAAGCCAGTATAGTTTCAATTTTTAAAATTAAAAATAGGATGGATATTTTTGTTCTAAATATGATTTTATTATAGGAATGTCTTCTTTGGATGTTAGATCAGGGACATGCTCCGAAAATGGAATTCCTTTTATATATGAACTGGTTTTATTTATCATATGCCAGATGGCGGTAGGGAGTTCTTTTTCATTTCTAATAGGATTGATTGGGCAATTTTTTAAAAAAGAATAAATTTCAGTACCCGTAAATTTAAATATATTCATACTAACCCTGAATTTACCCTCTATATCTTTATAATTATTAACCTTGTCTTTAGAAGGTTTTTCTATAATAGCTTCCAAATAATACTTTTTATTGACTATGGTCAATGCAAAACGTTCTATTTTTTCCATTGGAAAGATTAAACCATCACGATCATAATTAATAAAGGCATTGGGATCTTTACAAGTTAATAATGCTTTCAATGCTTCCACTGAATATAAATTATCGCTATTGCATACTGTAAATGCTTCTTTTTGTAATTCTGGAAATTGGACTAAGGCCTGAAAAAGAGCATCAGCTGTACCAAAAGGTTTTATTCTGTCTTTTGGCACGTATTGTATGGCATATGATATAGATAGATCATTAAAATAGTTGTTTTTTAGTTTTTTACCGTAATAGTCTTTAAACATTTCTCCCTTTTCACTAATAATAATAATCACATTTTTATAGCCTGCTTTTTCGGCATTTAATAGTAAGAAGTCTAGAATTGGTCTGTTATTTTTCCCAAAAATTAGTAAAGCTTTATTTCTTTTATTGGCATTAGTCACATCTTCTTTGGAAAGGTTTTCGGAACCGAAAGATTTCTTCATCCTAGAGGAAGCTCCTCCTGCTAATATTACTAAGTTTTTAGGCATCTAATATAATTTGTGTTCCTTTTGCTACACATACTGGATAGGCATTTTTTGCTCCAGCTTTTTTAATGGCAACACTTATTTTTTCTTGTAAATGGTTAGGGCACAAGGCTACGATACATCCGCCGCCGCCAGAGCCAATAATCTTTGCCCCATATGCACCTGCTTTGTTAGCTGCATCAATCATAGCATCTATTTTTGGAACAGTTAGTTTTAAATTATCACGCAATATACGATGATGTTGATTGATTAAGTTACCAATTAACGGGTAGTTAAGTGTTGTTTTTTTTAATACTGTAAGCGCTTTTTTAGTAATAATATGATTTTGTATTGCAGCATAAAAAAAAGGTTTTAATTCATCTGGCAATAAGGTTTTATAATTTTCATAATCTTTTAAGGTTGCTTTTTCAAGCACAAAGCTAGCTTCTTTATCCTGGATAATTTTTAACGCTTTTATAGCATTTGATTTACAACTCCCTAACAAACCAATGGTGTTTTTTGCTATTCCAGATTCACCCAACACCATTCCATCTATAGTATCACCAATGAGTTCATAATTAAAATAATCACCTGTTTCTATAAAAACAACATTACCAATTCCAATGGTATATTGATCCATTTTTCCTCCAGGTGAATGATGCTCGAGCACTTCAGCTTCGTAGGCCAATTGTGAAATAAATTCGTGGGTAATTTTATTATCTACACTAAATGCCTTTAGTAAAAAATGAATCCAAGCTACTACTACTGCGGAAGAACTAGATACTCCTGCATTAATAGGAATATTACCACTTATGGTAATGTTATAGCCTACATCTATTAAAACACCGTGTTTTTTGATTACTCGAATGGCAGAAGCAAAATGATCTCCTTTCTTTAGAGTTTCGAATGTTTCGGAAATATCAATACTTCTTTCAAATTGAATATCTGGTAAGTTTAACTTTAATTTCTTTTTATTATTCCGTTCAGCAGTAAGTGTGATATACTTATCAATTGCACAAGCAATTACAGGTAAGCCTAAATAATCTTGATGATCTCCAAATAAGCAAATTCTTGCCGGAGCAGTAAGTGAAATAGTAGTATTCATGAATTATTTTTAATAGGTATTTTTATCCCAATTGTAAGGAGTACGCTTTACCCAATCACCTCTAGTAAAATCTGGGAAATCTTGAGGTTCTCCATTATTTGCTATCGATATTTCTGAAAGCGGAGTAATGGCACTCCAAGCAGCTGCATCGTAGGCATCTAATGGTGGTGCTATATTTTGTTTTACAGACTCTATAAAGGCATTAATAATAAAAAAGTCCATGCCACCATGACCAGCTCCAGCTGCATGTGCCCCAAACTTTTTCCAAAGGGGATGGTCATATTCTTCTAGCCATTTAGTGGCATCATCCCATTGATGTGATTTTTCAGCTTTCCCTTCAATATAAATTCTATTGCCATCTACTTCCCATAATCCTTTACTTCCTTGAACTCTAAAACCAAGAGAGTAAGGACGGGGGGAGTTGCAATCATGCGTTACAATAATAGTTTCTCCATTAGCAGTATCAATTGTTGAGGTTATAATATCACCTTGTTTAAATTTAAGTTTTGCATTGGGATGGTCTTTTCCGCCAACATCTTCAATGTATTTATTCAACCCAACTCCTTTGGTTGCTTGAGAAGTCATAGATACAAAACGGTTACCTCTATTGATATCACACATAACTGCAATAGGTCCAATTCCATGTGTAGGATACACATCTGCATTTCTTAAAAGAGAATGTTGAGTACGCCAAGCAGATTCGGAAATTCCTTTTTCACCAAATTCAGCTCCCTTTCCATAAGCTGTTTTACCATCATTAAATTTTATAAACCTCAAGTCATGTTGATATCCACATCTAAAGTGAAGTAATTCTCCAAATACATTTTGTTTTACCATATTCAATACCGCTAAAATATCTCTTCGATAACATACATTTTCTAAAATCATTAAATGAGAACCTGTCTCTTCATGCACATTTACCAAGTCCCAACATTCTTCTATGGTATTTGCAGCTGATACTTCTAAAGCTGTATATTTTCCTGCTTTCATAGAATCCTTCGCCATTTTTGTATGCCATAGCCAAGGTGTTGAAATAATAATAGCATCAAGATCTTTAAGTGCTAAAAGGTTTCTATAATCATAATCGTATTTTCCAAAAACTGTTGCTTTTTCTTGTCCTTTTCCTATAATTAAATCTTGAGCAATAGAAATTCTTTTTGGATCGATATCACAAATAGCGGTAATGTTACAATCAACTCTAGACAATAAATTATTTAAATGATTAGTCCCTCTTAGTCCAACACCAATGAGTCCAATATTCAATTTTTCTTTTTTGATATTAATATTGCCAAATGTTAATTGTGGGGATAAAGCAATTCCAGCTCCTAAAGCAGCAGTTTTTTTTACAAAATTTCTTCGTGTATTCATAGTTTTTAGTTTTAACTATCTAGAAAATTAGCTAAAAAAGTATAACAAAATAGTAATTTTTAAAGTTTAATTTTAACTAGTGTAAAGTTAATCATGAGATTTTGATTAGCCTTCAGTTTTTTGTTGTTGTGAATTTAGCTAAAATAAACTTAATTATTAATGATTTAATAACCAGTTTATAATTCAAGCTAAAGATATTTTAACTTGAAATAAATATAGAGCTTAGTTTCAATCAAGCATTTTGATTTGTGATAATTTTGATACCGATATTTATAGCTCTTTAAATACTGTAATGGAAGCTATACTAATTACTTTCCAAACTGCTTACTTAATTTTACAAATAATTCTTTTGATCCATTCTCAATTGGAATTAAATAGAATGAATAGTGATGCTCAACATCTCCATATATAAGATATTTTTCTTGTGGTTTTGAATACCAACTATCATCGCCAGCAACACCACGTTGAACAAGGTCAATGTTTAATTGTACTAAATTTTGTTCTTTAATATCTATTGTATGTTTTGCGTAATTTAATTCATGAATTCTATCAATTTGATATTTTTTATCAACTACTTTAGAACCGCCATAATCTAGTCCAGGAGTTATATCAAAATCTTCGTTTAGCATATGTAAAGCACCAATTCCTAATCCGTTTTTCTTATCCTCTGAAACAACCATTAATCCATTTCCATTCTTATTAATTAAAGATACCCATCTTACCTCTGTTTTATAACCATTTTCTGAAGGTCGAATATATGGCACGTACTGCTCTGAAACCCTAGACGTGTATAGATCTACAAAAGCAGAATGCTTTCTATCTTGATAATTTTCCCAAGGGCCTCTACCAAAGTAAGTCATCTCATTATATTGCTTTGGCAATTGCATGCGCATACCAATTCGTGGTAAATCTCCTTTATAAGACGTCTTTCCTAATGTATTCTCAATTCGAACGACTCCATTCCCATTTATCAAATAAACACTGGTAAATTGAGTCTCTACGCCTGGTAATTTGTAACTTACTTTTAATTCAACCTGGTTCGTAGATAGTTGGCGTGATACAATTTCTGTCACTTCAGAAAACAAGGATGCTTTTTTCCATTCAATATTCCTAAGCTGCATTTTGTTTCCAATATCATTGTCTGTAACTGCTCTCCAGAAATTTGGTTTAGGCCCTTTTCCGTCTTTCAATAATTGGTTATTTTTGAATTTGTAAGATGTCAAACGTCCTTCTTTTTCGTTAAATACCAACTCTAAATTTGCATTTGAAACTATGGTATTTAAACCCTCTTTCTTTACTGATAAATCGATGCCATTCTCTACCATTACTGGTTCTTTATTGTATTTAGTATCTAATCTTATTTGCTCATGAGCTACTTCGAACCCTGCAGGTAATAGGCCCCAATCGTTTTTAGTACTTGCGGAAATTTCAACAAAATATTCTGTATTTGCATGATAAGTAATATTTCCTAGCTTAATTCTAATTAATTTTCCTGTATGAGTTTCAACAGAAATCGTCTCAAAAGGAATTGTCTTTAAAACCTTTCCATCTGCTTTTATAGTAGCAGTGATATCAAAAATATTTAAGTCGGTAAAATCATATAAATTTTCTATTAAAACTCGAATTTCATCTTTGCTATTAAATCCTTTTTCTTTAAAATTAATAAACTCATGCGCTTTTTTAACTTCATATAATGCTGGTTGAGGCGTACGGTCTGGAAAAACAATTCCATTATTCAAAAATGTACCATCTGATGGCATATCTTTTCCATAATCTCCACCATAGGCATAATACCTCTCTCCGTTTTTAGCTGTTTTCCAGATAGATTGATCTACCCAATCCCAAATAAATCCACCTTGTAGGTTGTCATATTGCTCAATAATATCCCAATAATCTTGAAAATTACCAGTACTATTACCCATTGCGTGTGCATATTCACTAGGGATAAAGGGTCGATCTGTTTTAGACTTTCCAACTTCTTGGAATAATGCTGGTGTCGGGTATTGTGGGACAATAATATCTGTATTCCAATCCATCTCATACAAGCTGCCATCTTCATCTTTATAAGTTCTTTCGTATTGTACAGGTCTTTTTGATTTGTCGTTTGCTTTTATTGCTTTATATCCTTTATAAAAATTAACGCCATTTCCTGCCTCATTACCCATTGACCAAATAATTACAGATGGATGATTTTTATCTCGTTTTACTAAGCGTACCATTCTATCTTCATGTGCCTTTCCCCAGCTCGCTTTTTTTGCTAATGAACGTTCAGCATAATACATTCCATGAGATTCAATATTAGCCTCATTTACTACATATATGCCGTAAATATCACATAATTCATAAAACCTTCTTCCTCTTGGATAGTGACTCAATCTAACTGCATTAATATTATTTTCTTTCCATAACCGAATGTCTTTCACCATCATTTCTTCAGACATAACATGACCTGTTTCTGGATCTGCTTCTTGAGCATTTATACCTTTTAAAGTAATTCTTTGACCATTAACTAAAAGAAGCCCATTTTTAATCTCTACAGATCTAAATCCGATTTTCGCAGCGGTAGATTCTATATAGTTTCCATTTTTGTCTTTCAACTCAATAACTAATGTATATAAATTCGGATGCTCAGCACTCCATTGTTGCGCGTTTTCTATTGTTGCCTGAAAATTTACCTTATTTTCATTATTTTTAAAAACTGCCAATTCAGAAGATTTTGAAACGATTATCTTTTCACTGGAATCATATAATTTAAAGATTACTTGCGATATTTTATTTTTTGAAAAGTGATTTTCAATAACAACATCTAAATCTAATAATCCATTTTTATAGGCTCCATCTAAATTTGAAACCACCTCGAAATCTTTTATTCTTAATTTAGGTTGCGCATATATATATATACTACGCTCAATTCCGCTAATTCTCCAAAAATCTTGACACTCTAAGTAAGAACCATCTGTCCATCTAAAAATTTGAATCGCAATTGTATTCTTCCCAAATTTAGCAAATTGAGTTATATCAAATTCAGATGGTAATTTACTTCCTTGAGAATACCCAATATACTCACCATTTAGCCAAACAAATCCACCTGATTTCATTGCGCCTATATGAAGAAAAATCTTTTTACCATCCCAATCAGAATTTATGTTAAAGTCACGTCTATATGATCCAACAGGATTATATTCTGAAGGTACTTTTCCTGGGGTTTTAGGAACAGTTGTTACATAGCTTCCAGATGAATCATTAATAAATTCCATATCATCTGAGACTGGTGCTTTAAAATCTGCAAATTCATATTGATGATTTACGTATATAGGAATTCCGTAGCCTTCTACTTCCCAGTTTGATGGTACTTTAATAGTGTCCCAAGCATCTATATTTTCAGACGGATTCATAAATACGGTAGATCTATCTTTTGTAGATCGTACCCATTTAAATTTCCACTCTCCGTCTAAACTTTGATAAAAGTTATTATTAGTAGTATTAAAATTCAAAGCATCTTCATTAGAAGAATAAGAAGTAAATGATGCATGAGTTTCTAATTTATGTTCACTAATTACAGCTTCGTTTTCAATATAATGAGTTAACTGCTTTAAATTGAATTTATTTGCTTTTTGCGCTTGTCCACTTAAAGAAATACAACAATATAAAATTAAAGTATAGATGAATTTCATTGATTTGATTTATTCATTTTTATTAATGACAGTTATCCTTAAATTAGATTAATTTCTTAAGTTTTTATTTATAAATTAATGGTGCAAAGATTAGTTTTAATTCTTTCTGTAATCTTGTAAAGGGGTAGGAGTTCTAATCTTTTAAATATTCCCTTCCAGAACGCAACAATAAAAGTTAAGGCCTTATAATCCTATAGATTATGAGGTTTTTTTCATTGTTAATCTATTGTTTAATATGAATATTATAGATGTTTAATGCTTGATAAATTTTGTGAAATCTTTTTTTCTGTCATTTATCATAATGCTAAAATAATATTAATTTTCAAATAACTATTGTATATGTTTTATATTAAAATAACTGATCACTCTGAATTCAAAAAGTGGTACAAAAAGCGGTTCAATTTTCATTCTCTCAAAATAAACTAATCTAGATAAAAGGGTAGGGGTTCTAATCCTCTAAAGGATTATAAAAAAACAGAATAGGCCATCTTATGCAAGAAGTTGTTTTCCCCTAACCTTATTGTTTATTTATCTTTTGTAAAACTGACCATACAATAATTCCAAGACCTGCTCCAAAACTTATCCCTAAAGCAATACCAATTCCAATATTATTATAGATACTACCAAAAGCAATACCAAATGAAACACCCATACTAGATCCAATTCCTATAAATAATCCTATATTACTTTTTATATTAGTTTTTTTCATTGTTAATTTATTAGTTAAATAGAGTTAAAAATATAGTAATAAAACATGTTGCGATAACGAGATAAATAAACCAATTCTTGGGTTTATCCTTATTTAATTCATATGTAATAGTTGATGTAGTTACTAATAAAATTATCCCAACTAAAAAAAGTGGGTGATACACTTTAGCATCATAACCATCGGTGTATTCATAATAAGCAGAAGCACCAATTAATATTGAGCCTATAAAAAACCCCACCCAACCTATATATCTTTTAATCATTTCTTTCATCTTAGTTTATTGTTAATCTATTAGCTAAATAGATAGAAGAGGATAGTAGTAAAAAATAAGCCTATAGTAATATAGATTAACCAGTTTTTAGGTTTTTTATTCTTTAGTTCCATTCCAATAATCAAAGTAGTAATCAATAATATTCCCCCTAAATCTCCTAGCATTTTTAGTTCATCGTTGCTGTAGTACTTATAATATTCTGAAATACCAATAGAGATAGCAGCTATAACGAAGCCTATTAAGCTTATATATTTTTTAATTATTTCTTTCATCTTAGTTTATTGTTAATCTATCTTTTTAAGATAGATAAGCTAAATAAACTACCCATAATGTTAAAACTATCACAATAGCTGACGATAGTCTGGATATCCATTTATTAAGTTTTATTTTTTTGTAATTAATCACTTGCCAAACCAAAAAGCCAAATATTAATATTAAAACTAATATATTAAAATCCATATTTTTTATAAAATCCATAATCTTAGTTTATTGTTCGTTTATTGTTTTATTCTATAACTATTCTTTTCTCTACTGTTCCATCATCATAGATGTAAAAGAGAGGAGCATTTCTTCTGTAGGGTGTTTCTTGACCTAACATATTAGTAATCTTTACTAAGTTGCACTTAGTATTAGCTATGTCAGATATTCCTGTTGCTGTAACTGTTAGATTAAGATTTACAATACTATCACATCCTACTGAGTTAATTAGAGCAGTTGAATAATCACCAGAAATACTAAGAGGAAGTCCATTCCATACTATGCTTGCAGTAACAGTTAAAGTGTCATATGATGAGGTGTTATAATCCATTGTAATGCTAGTGTACACAGTGCTATCACATCCATTTGTAGTCACTAATGTATCTGTATAAAATCCTGCAGTATTATAAACGCTATTACCTACAACAACACTATCTCCATTACATATTGAAAATGATTGTTGATTTCCTGTAGGATAAACACAAGAACTGTCATCAATATTAGCTGAAGCATTATAATTACAAGCTAATACATCAGTACAACCATATGTCATATTGCAGGGATTAGAATAATTACAATTTGTATTTAGAGAAGTGAGTGAGTCAAATAGCCAATTATTTGTAGAGTAGCCAATATTATCTACTTCAGCACACAAAAGATTATTAGATATAGCATTTACATACAGATTGTTTATCCAATTGCCATTCTTAGTATTTAATTGGTCTATCAAATTATTATTACATAATAAATTAGTTAAAACTAAATTAACACTTACATCCAAACAGCTTATTAAGTTGTCATTACAAGATAAAGAAGTTAAAGCCAAATTTTGACTTACATCAAGGCTTGTGAGTTGATTGTTATGACAACTCAAATTAGTTAAAGCAGTAGCACCACTTACATCAAGGCTGGTTAGTTGATTGTTATTATTACAATCCAAATATTCTAAAGCATTAGCTCCACTTACATTAAGGCTTGTTAGTTGATTGTTATTATTACAATACAATTCCTCTAAAGCAGTAGCTCCACTTACATTAAGGCTTGTTAGGTGATTACTTTGACAAAACAACGTATTTAAAGCAGTATTTTGACTTACATCAAGGTTTGTGAATGGATTATTACCACAAACTAAATAGGTTAAATTAGTAAAGTCTTCTATTCCTGTTAAATTAGATA
>Ga0307985_10000228_pt1 | contig 34244 bp, 46 predicted proteins | sample EllFjometageno80_FD_203155 | JGI IMG/M metagenome (GOLD analysis project Ga0307985, IMG submission 203155) | Marine microbial communities from Ellis Fjord, Antarctic Ocean - #80 | ecosystem: Environmental > Aquatic > Marine > Unclassified | place: Southern Ocean | collected 2014-10-09 | reverse complement strand
GATCCAATATGGAGAATGGAAAGCTTCTCAACATAGGGAATTAGAAGATATTGAGATTAATCTTATTGAAACAAAAAAAATGTTGAGTGAGTATTCAACTTGCTCAACTTGCTCTGAGTCTCAAAGAGAATTTCTCTTACCACTTCTTAACAAGATGATTACTTCAACTAATCAGGAACTTCTTGGGCATATTGATGATTTTGAGCAATTGATTTTCAATTCAAATGTTGATGATGGAGATAAGAGTACTTTGCTTTTTCTGGGGTTTGCTTTTAGGTCTACTGTAGAGGAGGCAATAATTCAAGATAATTTAAACGAATCTGCGTCTGGTTTTTGGGGCTGTTTTGGAGGTAGAGTAGGTGGTGGTGCAGGTATGGGAATGGCAAGTGGATTTTTGACAGGTTGTGCTGTAGGGGGAATTAATGGCGCAGCAGGCGGTACGGTTTTGTTTCCGGGTGTTGGGACGATAGCCGGAGTGGTTGGAGGCTGTGTTATAGGAGGTCTTTACGGGGCCATAGGTGGGGGCTTATTTGGTGCTGCAGTTTCTGCTGCAAGCTGTTTATTTAGTTAATTAAGGTATTTGCACTAAATTTAAAATAGTTTTGTGGGCTAAATTAGGGGGTATCCGATAGTACAATAGGAGTGTTAAATTATTATTATGGTAAAAAAATCAAAGATAATCCGATTGCTAATATTTGTGAATGCAACATTGGTGTTCTATCTTGGTATTTCTACGAATCCAAATGAAATCTTGGAACTACTGAGTCAAAGTGATTTTTATATTAAGGTTATTGGAAGTATTCTATTTGGTCTATGCATGGTTTGGATATTTAAGAAGACATTGAATAGAAAAAAGTAGACTTTCAAAGTAATTTTATCAACGAAAAAAAATAAAATAGACTGCTGAAAAAGTAGCCTATTTTTTTTTATATCATTAAAAAAAGAGATGTGAAGAAAATGTAGATTTATTTCACAACTAGCGTTTGTTTCATTTACTTCTTTTGCTACCTTTGCAATCCGAAATTTGCAAATAGGAAATATAATTTTAAACAATCGTAAATGCCTACTATACAACAACTAGTAAGAAAGGGTAGAAAGAAATTGACTTCTAAGTCGAAATCTCCTGCTTTGGACAGCTGCCCACAGAGAAGAGGGGTATGTACTAGGGTTTACACCACAACGCCTAAGAAGCCAAACTCAGCGATGAGAAAGGTTGCAAGGGTAAGGTTGACTAATGGTAAAGAAGTAAACGCCTATATTCCAGGAGAAGGTCACAACCTTCAAGAGCACTCAATTGTGCTTATCAGAGGAGGAAGAGTAAAAGATCTTCCTGGAGTAAGATATCATATCATACGTGGAGCGCTAGATACTGCAGGTGTCAGCGACCGAACTCAGAGAAGATCTAAGTACGGTGCCAAAAGACCCAAAACAAAAAAATAGAATTAATAAGCAATGAGAAAAGCTAAACCAAAGAAAAGATATATTCTTCCAGATCCTAAGTTTCAGGACACGTTAGTAACAAAATTCGTGAACTACTTAATGGTGGATGGAAAGAAGAGTATTGCCTATGGTATCTTTTATGATGCAGTAGCATTAGTAGAAGAAAAAACCGGTGAGAATGGTCTTGAGACTTGGAAAAAAGCATTGAGTAACATCATGCCTTCTGTAGAAGTTAAAAGTCGAAGAGTGGGTGGAGCCACCTTTCAAGTGCCAATCGAAGTACGACCTAGTAGAAAAACAACACTTGGTATCAAGTGGATGATTAGTTTCTCTAGAAAAAGAGGTGAGAAAACCATGATGGAGAGACTTGCTGGCGAGATAATCGCAGGATCAAAAGGCGAAGGCGCTGCAGTGAAGAAAAAGGATGATACACACAGAATGGCAGATGCGAACAAAGCATTCTCTCATTTTAGATTTTAATTCTATACCGAAATGGCAAGAGATTTAAGTTTAACAAGAAATATAGGTATCGCAGCGCACATTGATGCGGGTAAGACAACTACTACCGAGCGTGTACTTTATTATACGGGTGTTTCTCACAAAATAGGTGAAGTTCATGATGGCGCTGCCACTATGGACTGGATGGAGCAGGAGCAGGAAAGAGGTATTACAATTACTTCAGCTGCAACTACTGTGTTCTGGCCTTATAAGGAGAAAGAATATCATATAAACATTATTGATACTCCGGGACACGTTGATTTTACTGTTGAAGTAAATCGTTCGTTACGTGTTTTGGATGGTCTTGTATTCCTTTTTAGTGCAGTTGATGGTGTTGAGCCTCAGTCTGAAACTAACTGGAGACTAGCAGACAATTATAAAGTAGCTCGTATTGGTTTCGTCAATAAGATGGACCGTGCAGGAGCTGACTTTTTAATGGTTTGTAATCAAGTAAAGGAAATGCTTGGTACTAAAGCAGTGCCGTTGCAATTACCAATCGGTGCTGAGGAAGGTTTTCAAGGCGTTGTTGATTTGGTGGAGAACAAGGCTATCGTTTGGAACGAAGAGGACATGGGAATGACTTTTAAGGAAGTCCCTATTCCAGAAGACATGCAAGAGGAAGTGGATGAGTACAGAGAGAACCTATTGGAGGCAATCGCTGAATACGATGATTCGCTTTTGGAGAAGTTTTTCGAGGATCCTGCCTCTATTACTAAGGATGAGATTTTAATAGCATTGAGACAAGCTACGATCAATATGGACTTTGTGCCAATGATGTGTGGTTCTGCTTTCAAAAACAAAGGTGTTCAAACTTTACTTGATTATGTGATGGAGCTATTGCCTTCACCACTTGATAGAGATAGTATTGAAGGAATTGATCCTGATACGGAAGAGCCTGCATTTAGACAGCCTTCTCCGGATGATCCTTTTTCTGCTTTGGCATTTAAGATTGCTACAGATCCATTTGTGGGAAGACTTTGCTTTGTAAGATCATACTCTGGAATGTTAGATTCTGGTTCTTATGTGTTCAATACAAGAACTGGTAAGAAGGAACGTATTTCTAGAATCTTCCAAATGCATGCGAATAAGCAGAATGCAATTCCACAATTGCATGCTGGCGATATTGCTGCAGTAGTTGGTTTTAAGGATATCAAAACAGGTGATACACTTTGTGATGAAAAGCACAGAATTGTTTTTGAATCTATGGACTTCCCTGATCCCGTAATTGGATATGCAATTGAGCCTAAGACACAGGCAGATGTTGATAAGTTGGGAATGGCAATTGCTAAGTTGGTCGAAGAAGATCCAACTTTGAAAGTGAATACCGATGAAGAAACTGGTCAAACGATCTTGAGAGGAATGGGTGAGCTTCACCTGGACATTATCATGGATCGAATGAGAAGAGAATTCGGTGTTGAGGTGAACCAAGGTGCTCCTCAAGTGGCGTATAAAGAGTCAGTAAACGCGACTGTTGAGCATAAAGAGGTTTACAAAAAGCAATCAGGTGGTAGAGGTAAATTTGCCGATATCTCGTTTGAGCTTGGACCTAAGGATGCTGATCATGAAGGAAATGGATTGCAATTCGTTAATAAAATTGTTGGTGGTGTAATTCCTAAAGAATTTATCCCTTCAATTGAAAAAGGATTCAAAAATGCGATGGTCAATGGACCGTTAGCAGGTTTCCCAGTTGAAGATTTGAAGGTAACCTTGTTTCATGGTTCATTCCACGATGTGGATTCGGATGCGCTTTCTTTTGAATTGGCAGCCAGAATAGGTTTCAGAGAAGCAGCTAAAAAAGCTACTCCAAGATTAATGGAACCAATCATGGGTGTTGAAGTAGTTACTCCTGATGAGTATACTGGTTCGTTAACTGGTGATTTGAATAGGAGAAGAGGTCTGATGAAAGGAATGGATACAAAAGGAACTTCTTCAGTAATTAAAGCTGATGTACCTTTATCTGAGCTTTTTGGATATGTAACTGATCTAAGAACAATGTCTTCTGGTAGAGCAACTGCAAATTTGACATTCGCACATTATGAGAATGTTCCGAATAACCTTGCTGAAGATGTAATTGCTAAATCAAAAGGAGAAGCTGTAAAATCATAAGACAATGACACAAAAAATAAGAATCAAATTAAAGTCATACGATCACAATTTAGTTGATAAGTCTTCTGAAAAAATCGTAAGAGCAGTAAAAACTACTGGAGCTGTAGTTAGTGGACCAATTCCATTGCCAACAGTAAAAGAAAAATTCACTGTATTGAAGTCGCCACACGTGAACAAAAAAGCACGTGAGCAGTTTCAGCTTTGCACCTACAAAAGACTAGTTGACATTTATTCAAGTAGCGCTAAAACTGTAGATGCTTTGATGAAGCTTGAATTGCCAAGTGGTGTTGACGTTGAGATTAAGGTTTAATCACAGAGAAGAATAAAAACATAGAGGCTTATCGTATTGATGGGCCTCTTTTTTATGCCTCTAAATTGAATAGAGGCAATACTTAAAAATGAGGGATAATTAATTTGGCAAATTTCGATTTCGAAGTTTGTTAGAAAAATTAATTCCTTATCTTTGCATTCCCTTAGACGGGAGCACTGTGTTTACAGTGTATTAAAAGAATAAAAGATGTCTGGAATAATCGGAAAAAAAATCGGAATGACTAGCATTTACAGTGCCGATGGACGTAGTGTCGCATGCACGGTGATAGAGGCTGGTCCTTGCGTTATAACGCAAGTAAAAGATGAGGGTACAGACGGATACAAAGCAATTCAATTAGCGTATGGTGAGCGTAAGGAGAAGAATACTCCTAAAGCTTTAAAAGGTCATTTTGCAAAGGCCAATACCACACCTAAGAAAGAAGTTGTTGAGTTCCGAAACTTCCGCGAAGAATTTGAAGGTCAAGTAGGCTTAGGAAATGAAATCAAAGTTGGAGAAGTTTTCCAAGAAGGTGATTTTGTTGATGCTGTTGGTACTTCAAAGGGTAAAGGTTTTCAAGGTGTTGTTAAACGTCACAATTTTGCTGGCGTTGGACAAGCAACACATGGTCAACATAATAGATTAAGAGCACCTGGATCTGTAGGTGGAGCGTCATATCCTGCGAGAGTATTCAAGGGAATGAGAATGGCTGGAAGAATGGGAGGAGATAGAGTAACTGTCTTGAACCTTAAAGTCATGAAAGTTGTAGCGGAGAAAAACCTGATAGTAATCAGTGGTTCAATACCGGGAGCAAAAAATTCCACCATAATTCTAGAGAAATAAGGATATGAAGGTTGCAGTAATAAAAAATAGTGGTGAGGATACAGGAAGGAAAATTGACCTTTCAAAAGCCGTGTTTGGTGTAGAGCCAAACGACCATGCGATCTACTTAGACGTAAAGCAATTCTTGGCTGCACAAAGACAAGGAACGCACAAGTCGAAAGAAAGGGCCGATATAGCTGGTTCTACTAGAAAGATTAAGAAGCAAAAGGGAACAGGTACAGCCAGAGCTGGTAGTATCAAGTCACCAATTTTCAGAGGTGGTGGTAGAGTTTTTGGCCCAAGGCCAAGAGATTACGACTTCAAACTGAATAAGAAACTTAAAGTTGTAGCAAGAAAATCAGCTTTGTCTTATAAGGCAAAGGATAAGAACGTTGTTGTTTTAGAAGACATTGTTTTCGAAGGACCACGTACTAAAGATTTTATTACTATGCTAAGTAGTCTTTCACTAAGTGACAAGAAAACACTACTTGTATTGGGTAAGAATGATAAGGATGTATTCTTATCAAGCAGAAATGTGCCTAATGCTAAAGTGGTAACAGCGGATTCATTAAATACATATGATGTGTTAAATGCTGAAAGCTTATTGTTGAGTGAAAGCTCTGTTAAAATTATTGAAAACTTATTGAAGTAATCAGAAAATGAGTATTCTAAAAAAACCATTGGTTACAGAGAAAGTATCAGCCTTAAACGAAAAAGGTAAGTACGGATTTGTTGTCGATAACACAGCAAACAAAGTAGAGATCAAAAAAGCTGTAGAAGATATGTACGGTGTGACTGTCGAAGACGTGAACACTATGAGATATGCAGGAAAGGCAAAATCTCGATACACTCAAGGAAGAGTGATAAAGGGAAAGTCTGAATCATTCAAGAAAGCAATTGTAACAGTTGCTGACGGTGATATTATTGATTTTTACAGCGGCATTTAAGAAAAGAAAATGGGCGTTAAGAAACTAAAACCTATGACCCCCGGAACCAGGCACAGAGTTGCACCTGATTTCGCGGACGTAACAGTAAAGAAGAGTAATCCAGAGAAATCTCTGACGGTACCTTCTCCACGTTCAGGCGGTCGAAACAATACTGGTAAAATGACCATGCGCTATTTAGGCGGTGGACATAAGAGAAAAATCAGAATTGTTGATTTCAAAAGGAACAAAGATAATGTTCCTGCTACAGTGAAATCGATTGAGTACGATCCAACTAGAACAGCTAGAATAGCTTTGTTATTCTATGCTGATGGTGAGAAAAGATACATCATTGCTCCAAACGGAATTGAAGTTGGACAAGTTGTTATCTCTGGTGAGAACGTAGCTCCTGAAGTTGGAAATGCATTACCACTAGCTAATATTCCTTTAGGTACAATTATCCATAATGTTGAGCTAAAGCCTGGTAAAGGTGGAGCTATGGCAAGAGGAGCAGGTACTTATGTGCAACTTGTTGCAAGAGATGGAAAGTATGCTACGGTAAAACTTCCTTCTGGTGAGATGAGAAGTGTCTTAGTGGTATGTATGGCAACGGTCGGATCTGTTGGTAATTCTGAACACATGAACGTAGTACTGGGTAAAGCTGGTAGAAATCGTTGGTTGGGAAGAAGACCTAGAGTAAGAGGAGTTGTTATGAACCCTGTTGATCACCCAATGGGTGGTGGTGAAGGTAAGTCTTCTGGAGGTCATCCAAGATCTAGGAATGGTATCCATTCTAAAGGTCAGAAGACAAGATCACCTAAGAAATATTCGAACAATTTGATCATTGGTAAAAAGAAGAAGTAATGTCGAGATCATTAAAAAAAGGACCATACATAGATTTCAGGCTTGAGAACAAGGTTGATGCATTGAATGCTTCGGGAAAGAAATCGGTCATTAAAACTTGGTCTAGAAGATCAATGATTTCACCGGACTTTGTAGGACATACATTCGCAGTCCACAACGGAAATAAGTTCATTCCTGTTTTTGTAACAGAAAACATGGTAGGACACAAAATGGGGGAATTTTCTCCAACTAGGAATTTCCGTGGACACATCGCGAAAAAAGATAGAAGAAGATAATCATGGAGGCAGTAGCAAAATTAAATAATGTGCCAACCGCTCCTCGTAAAATGAGGATGGTAGCTGATATGATCAGAGGTGAGCGTGTTAATAGAGCTTTGAATATTTTAAAATTCGAAGCTAAGGAAGGCGCAGCGAGATTAGAGAAATTATTGCTTTCGGCAATCTCTAATTGGCAAGCAAAAAACGAGGATGAAAAACTCGAAGATGCAGACCTTTATATAAAAGAGATTTTTGTTGACTCTGGCCGAATGTTGAAGCGTCTTAGACCTGCACCACAAGGAAGAGCACACAGAATAAGAAAAAGATCTAACCACGTAACGTTAATAATAGGTTCTCACAACCAAGTTGTAGAAGCGATTACTGATGCAGTGGTTGAGGAAGAAGTTACTAACGAAACTGATAATAATTAAGATGGGAACAAAAGTAAATCCTATTGGCTTTAGATTAGGCATTGTTCGAGGTTGGGATTCGAACTGGTACGGTGGTAAAGATTTTTCTGAGAAATTAGTCGAAGACCAAAAAATCAGAAAATATGTTGTCGCCAGAATACCTAAAGGTGGAATTTCAAAGATTATAATTGAAAGAACACTTAAGAGAATCACGATCACGATATATACTGCTAGACCAGGAGTTGTTATTGGAAAAGGTGGAGCTGAAGTTGACAGAATCAAGGAAGAATTGAAGAAGTTGACTAGCAAAGATGTTCAGATTAATATTTTTGAAATCAAAAGACCTGAACTAGACGCCAAATTAGTTGGTGAGTCAATTGCTCAACAATTAAAAGCACGTATCTCTTACAGAAGAGCAATGAAGCAAGCGATTGCATCAGCAGCGAGAGTAGGAGCACAAGGAATCAAGATCAAATGTTCTGGTAGACTTGGTGGTGCTGAAATGGCACGAACTGAGATGTATAAAGAAGGTAGAATCCCTTTGCATACATTAAGAGCAGATATCGATTATGCTTTGTCAGAAGCAAATACTGTATACGGTAAGATCGGTATTAAAGTATGGATCTTTAAGGGTGAAGTATTTGGGAAGAGAGATCTTTCTCCAAATATTGGAGTATCATCTGGATCTGGCCAAAACGAAAGAGGTGGCGGTAGAAAGAGACCAAACAGACCTGGTAGAAGAAACTAATCACCTGATAAAGTAAAGAAAAATGTTACAACCAAAAAGAACCAAGTTCAGGAAAATGCAAAAAGGAAGAGTTAAAGGTCTCGCTCAGCGAGGACACTCTTTGGCATTTGGAACTTTTGGTCTAAAGTCTTTGGAAGCAGGTTGGATTACAAGTCGCCAGATTGAAGCGGCTCGTATTGCAATGACCAGAGCAATGAAAAGAGAAGGTCAGGTTTGGATTAGAATTTTTCCAGACAAACCTATCACAAAGAAGCCTGCAGAAGTAAGAATGGGTAAAGGTAAGGGTGCACCTGATTATTGGGTAGCAGTTGTTAAACCAGGTACTATTCTTTTTGAATCAGGTGGCGTAGATATAGAGTTGGCGAAAGAATCTTTGAGGCTTGCTGCCCAGAAGCTTCCATTTTCAACAAAATTTGTTGTTCGTAGAGATCACGTTGCATAGTTATGAAGAATTCAGAAATCAAAGCACTTACAGTTGAAGACCTGATCGAGAAGATCGGAACAGAAACAGAGAGTTATGGAAAATTGAAGTTTGCCCAGGCAATCACTCCAATTGAAAACCCAATGAAAATTAGGGAAATGAGAAGATTCATAGCAAAGTTAAAGACAGAGTTGAAAGCGAAGCAACTTGCAAATTAATAAGAGGATGGAAGCTAGAAACCTTAGAAAAGAAAGAATCGGTATCGTTACAAGCAACAAAATGGATAAAACCATAACTGTTGCCGTTGAGCGAAGAGAGAAGCACCCGATTTACGGGAAGTTTGTTAAAAAGACATCCAAGTTTGCAGCACATGACGACTCAAATGATTGCGGTATCGGTGATACAGTGAAAATCATGGAAGTTCGTCCATTGAGTAAGAATAAGCGTTGGAGATTAGTTGAAGTTGTTGAAAGGGCTAAATAATCATGATCAGACAAGAATCAAGACTAAATGTAGCGGATAACAGTGGTGCCAAAGAGGTGCTATGTATTCGAATACTTGGTGGTACAGGAACAAAGTATGCCAGTGTTGGAGATAAGATTGTTGTAACCATTAAGGCTGCACACGGATCAAGTAGCTTGAAAAAAGGCTCAATCTCTAAGGCGGTAATTGTTAGAACCAAGAAAGAGGTAAGAAGAAAAGATGGGTCTTACATAAGATTCGAAGATAACGCTGCTGTGTTACTGAATGATAATGATGAGCCGAGAGGCACGCGTATGTTCGGACCTGTGGCAAGAGAATTGCGTGAGAAGCAGTTCATGAAAATAGTTTCATTAGCTCCTGAAGTACTTTAACATGCAAAGGAAAAAGAACAAGCAGCAAAAGCTGCACATAAAAAAAGGTGATACTGTTAAAGTACTCGCTGGAAACTCCAAAGGAAAAGAAGGAGAAGTATTAAAGGTGATCCCTGAAAATTACAGGGCAATCGTTAAGGATGTGAATATTGTTTCAAAACATATCAAACCTTCAGCTTCAAACCCTAACGGAGGAATTGAAAAAACAGAAGCTCCTATTCATCTTTCAAACCTTATGGTAAAAGATCCTGCAACGGGTCAAGTAGTCAAAACGGGTAGAAAGTTAAATGATGATGGGAAACTTGAAAGATTTTACAAAACTAAATAGGAGAGTTAAATAAGATGGCAATTCCTAGATTAAAAGAAAAATACAACAACGAGATTGTTGGCGCATTGAAGGAGAAATTTAAGTACACTTCAGTGATGCAGGTTCCTAAAGTCACGAAAGTGGTTGTGAACAAAGGTATTGGTGCTGCGGTTGCAGACAAAAAATTAGTAGACGTTGGCGTGGATGAATTAACCACAATTACTGGTCAGAAGGCAGTTCCAACAATAGCTAAAAATTCTATTTCCAACTTCAAGTTGAGAGAAGGAATGCCAATTGGTGCAAGAGTGACCTTAAGAGGTGAAAGAATGTATGAATTCTTAGATCGTCTTTTGAATATCGCTTTACCAAGAGTGCGTGATTTTAAAGGAGTGAATGATAAAGGTTTTGATGGTAGAGGAAATTACACATTAGGTGTGAAAGAGCAGATCATTTTCCCTGAGATTTCAATCGATAAAATCAACAAAATATCTGGCATGGATATCACATTGGTGACTAATGCCAATACTGATGAAGAAAGTTATGAGTTGTTGAAGGCTTTAGGTATGCCTTTCGCTTCAAGTAAAAAATAATATAATGGCAAGAGAAGCAGTAAAAGCAAGAGAAAGAAAAAGAGAGCGTCTAGTGGCTCGTTATGCTGACAAAAGAGCGGCCCTTAAGGCTGAAGGTGACTGGCAAGGTTTAGATAAACTTCCTAGAAACTCTTCTGCAGTAAGACTACATAATAGATGTAAAATTACTGGTCGTCCTAAAGGATACATGCGTAAGTTCGGCATCTCGAGGGTAACCTTTAGAGAGATGGCGTCTGCAGGTAAAATACCTGGGATAACAAAAGCAAGTTGGTAACAGCTTTTTCTTTTTTAGATAAAAATAATTAATTACCTTTGCAGGCCGGTTTTCACAGACCGGCAAGTGAAATAAATAAACTTACCCGAGTGATATCGTTGGGCGAGTGAAAATAAAAACAAAATGACTGATCCAATAGCAGATTACTTAACAAGATTGAGGAATGCCATCAAGGCAAGCCACAGGGTTGTTGAAATTCCGTCTTCCAGTGTGAAGAAGGAGATCACCAAAGTATTGTTTGACAAAGGTTATATTCGAAACTACAAGTTTGAAGATGACAACGGACCTCAAGGCAATATCAAAATCGCATTAAAGTATAACCAAGCCTCAAAAACTTCAGCCATTGTTGCGTTGGAAAGAATAAGTAAGCCAGGTTTAAGAAAATATGTAGGAGCAAACGAATTACCAAGAGTATTAAATGGTCTTGGAATTGCTGTTGTTTCTACTTCAAAAGGCATCATGACTGACAAGGAAGCAAGAGCGGAACATGTTGGTGGTGAAGTTTTATGTCACGTATATTAATAACTGAGATAGAAAGCAATGTCAAGAATTGGTAAGCAACCGATTGATCTTCCAGCAGGTGTAACTGTAGACGTATCCGCAGCTAATGTGGTTACCGTTAAAGGTCCTAAGGGAGAACTGACTCAGGAAGTAAATCCTGAGATGAAAGTAACAGTTGAAGGAACTGTTGTAACGGTCGAAAGACCGACCGAGCAAAAAAGACATAAGTCTTTGCACGGTTTATATCGTTCATTAATCAACAACATGGTTGTTGGAGTACATGAAGGATATACAAAAGATTTAGAATTAGTGGGTGTAGGTTATAAAGCATCTGTTTCTAATAATGTATTAGAGTTGAATCTTGGATACTCACACAATATTTACCTAGGCGTTCCTCCAGAAGTTAAAGCTTCTGCTGAAATGAAAAAGGGTCAAACCCCTAGGATTAAGTTGGAGAGTAACGACAAAGAATTAATTGGTCAGATTGCAGCAAAAATCAGATCATTTAGAAAAGTCGAACCTTACAAAGGAAAAGGTGTGAGATTTGTTGGAGAGATAGTCAGAAGAAAAGCTGGTAAAACCGCTGCTAAATAATTAGGAAACATGGCAACTACCAATAGTAGACTTAGGATAAAGAGAAGTATTAGAAAGAAAATTAGTGGGACACCTTCTAGACCAAGGATCTCGGTTTTCAAAAGTAATACAAGGATATATGCCCAGATCATTGATGATTTGAGTGGCAGTACATTAGTAGCTATTTCTTCCAAAGAAGTAGGTGATACTAAAAATGTTAATATTGACTTCGCAAAAGAAGTTGGGAAGAAATTAGCAGAGAAAGCCGTAGTGGCAGGAATCACGGAAGTGATTTTTGATAGAAACGGTTATGTATATCATGGTAAAGTAAAGGCTTTGGCAGATGGTGCACGTGAAGGTGGCCTTAAATTTTAATCGATATGTCTGAAAGAAATATAAAATCTATAAAAGCCAGCGAAATTGACCTTAAAGAAAAGGTCGTTGCTATCAATCGTGTAGCTAAAGTGGTAAAAGGTGGTAGAAGATTTAGCTTCTCTGCAATCGTTGTAGTTGGTGATGGAAATGGTGTAGCTGGATACGGATTGGGTAAAGCCAATGAAGTAACTGATGCTATTACTAAAGGCATTGACGATGCAAAAAAGAATTTGGTGAAATTGCCAATATATAATGGAACAGTTCCTCATGATGCATTAGGTAAATTTGGTGGTGGATTTGTACTTATTAAGCCAGCGGCTCCTGGTACAGGAGTAATTGCAGGTGGTGCAATGAGAGCAGTGTTTGAAAGTGCTGGTATTCATAATGTACTTGCTAAGTCAAAAGGATCTTCAAACCCGCATAATGTGGTAAAAGCTACTTTTGATGCACTATTAAGCATGCGTGATGCTTATACAGTCGCTGAGCAAAGAGGAATTGAATTGTCTAAAGTTTTTAATGGTTAATTATGGCGAAGGTTCAGATAACACAAACAAGAAGCGTAATTAAGCGTCCAGAAAGGCAAAAGAGAACAATTTTGGCTTTAGGTCTGGGAAAAATTAATCGTACAGTTGAAGTGGAGTTAACTCCACAAATTGCTGGAATGGTTAATAAGGTAAATCATTTAGTATCTGTTAAGGAACTGTAAGATGAAACTGAATACATTAAAGCCTGCAGAAGGTTCTACAAAAAATAACAAGAGAATTGGTAGAGGCCAAGGTTCTGGAAGAGGCGGTACAGCCACTAGAGGACACAACGGTGCTAAATCGAGATCTGGTTATAAAAGAAAAGAAGGATTTGAAGGTGGTCAAATGCCACTTCAAAGAAGAGTTCCTAAATTTGGATTTACTAATCCTAACAGAACGGAATACAGAGCAATCAATTTAGATGCTATTCAAGAGTTGGCTGATAAGATAAAGTCAAATGTCATTGATAAGGCGGTCTTGTTAGATAATGGATTGGTCGGTAAAAACGATTTAGTTAAAATATTAGGAGGAGGAACTTTGTCTGCCAAAGTTGACGTAACAGCTCATAAGTTTTCTGGATCAGCTGAAGCTGCAATAGAAAAGGCAGGAGGAAGAGTTACAAAGCTTTAATTCAATGAAGAAATTTTTCACAACCATAAAGAACATATTCTCAATAGAGGAACTAAGAAACAGGATCTTTGCTACGCTAGGGTTTCTGGTAATTTTTAGATTAGGTTCCTTTGTTGTTTTACCAGGTGTTAATCCGGCTGCATTAGACGGTGAGTATACTGGTATACTTGGTATTCTGGATACTCTATTAGGTGGCGCATTTAGTAATGCATCCATCTTTGGTTTGGGTATCATGCCTTATATCTCTGCATCCATTGTGATTCAGTTGATGACGGTAGCAGTACCAAGCTTCCAGAAGATGCAGAAGGAGGGAGAATCAGGTAGAAAGAAGATTACACAAATTACAAGGATATTAACGATCCTTGTGACATTAGCACAGAGTATTGGATACCTTAAGGTTACAATACCCGCTAATGCAATTGTAATTGACCCTACTTTGTTCACCATCTCGTCAATGATTTTATTGACTTCTGGAACAATGTTCTGTATGTGGTTAGGAGAAAAGATTACGGACAAGGGTATTGGAAACGGTATCTCAATGTTGATCATGATTGGAATTATTTCCAGATTACCAGGATCAGCTTACTATGAAATATTTGAAAGAAACGGACTTCCTCAAGCTTTATTCTCTGTTATAGAGATAGTAGCAATGTTCTTTATTGTGTTAGTCACAGTGGCATTGGTACAAGCAACGAGAAGGATTCCTGTACAATATGCCAAACAAGTAGTTGGAGGAAAAGTATATGGTGGACAACGTCAGTTTATTCCTTTAAAGGTGAACGCCTCTGGTGTAATGCCGATTATCTTTGCGCAAGCATTGATGATTTTGCCAACTTTACTTGCTGGAATATGGGTTGATTCAAGTGATGCAGCTAATACAATTATGACTGCATTTTCTAACCCGGTTTCTTGGCAGTACAATACATTATTTGCTGTGTTGATTATCTTATTTACATTTTTCTACACAGCCATTACAGTCAATCCATCTAACATTGCCGATGACTTGAAACGTGGCGGTGGTTTTATACCTGGAATTAAGCCGGGAACCGCCACTAAAGATTTCATAGGAAATGTTTTGGATAAGATTACTTTACCAGGATCAGTGTTTCTAGCTATAATCGCAATTCTTCCAGCATTTGCTCAGCTTGCAGGCGTAAGTCAGCAGTTTGCACAATTCTTTGGCGGAACGTCATTATTGATTATGGTAGGTGTGATTTTGGATACTTTGCAACAAATTGAAAGTTACTTATTGATGAGACACTACGAAGGCATGATGAAGTCAGGCAAGATGCGTGGTAGGAATCAAAATGTGGCCGTTGCTTAGAAATGATCTTATATAAGACTGAAGAAGAAATACAACTGATTCGTGAAAGCGCTGACATTTTAGGAAGAGCACACGGAGAAGTAGCCAAGCAAGTTAAGATTGGCGTAAAGACTAAAGACCTGGATAAAATTGCAGATGATTTTATCCGAGATCATGGAGGAGTTCCATCGTTCAAGGGTTATAATGGATTTCCATCTGCGCTTTGTATTTCCGAGAATGAGCAAGTTGTTCATGGATTTCCAAGCGAATACGAATTGAAAGACGGTGATATAATCTCGATAGATTGTGGAGTCTTCTACAAAGGTTTTCATAGCGATTCAGCTTATACCTATCCTGTAGGAGAAATTTCCCCAGAGACCATGTCCCTTCTTAAAGCAACGAAAGAGTCGTTGTATATAGGTATTGAAAATGCCAAATTCGGCAATAGAATGGGTGATTTGAGTTATTCTATTCAAAAATATGTCGAAGACCGTGGTTACACGGTAGTGCGCGAATTAGTAGGACATGGATTGGGAAGAAATCTCCATGAAAGTCCAGAAGTTCCAAACTATGGCAAGCGAGGTCGAGGACCGAAGCTTAACGAAGGTTTAGTTATTGCAATTGAACCAATGGTTAACCTAGGAACTCGGGATGTTGTACAGGAAGATGATGGCTGGACCATCAGAACGAAGGATAGAATGCCTTCGGCTCATTATGAGCATACTGTGGCAATATTTAAAGACAGAACGGAAATTCTGACCACGCATAAGTATATAGAAGAAGTTTTTAAAATATAATATGGCTAAACAAGCGTCTATAGAACAAGATGGAACAATTCTGGAAGCATTATCAAATGCAATGTTCAGGGTTGAGCTTGAGAATGGGCACATCGTAACGGCTCATATCTCAGGTAAAATGAGAATGTATTATATAAAGATATTACCGGGTGACAAAGTCAAATTAGAAATGTCGCCTTATGATTTAAGTAAAGGAAGAATAACTTATAGATATAAATAAAGATGAAAGTTAGAGCATCTATAAAGAAGCGTAGTGTGGATTGTAAGATAATTCGCAGAAACGGCAAATTGTACGTGATTAACAAAAAGAATCCTAGATTCAAACAAAGACAAGGGTAGTTATGGCAAGAATTTCAGGAGTAGACATTCCGGATCACAAAAGATCAGAAATTGGCTTGACCTATATTTATGGAGTTGGTCGTAGTGCGGCTAATTACATTTTGGGAAAAGCGGGCATCGATGTTAATACTAAAATCGGTGAACTTGATGATGAACAGCAAAAAGCTATTCGTACAATCATCAGTGAAGAGTTTAAAGTAGAAGGTGTACTTAAATCTGAAGTGCAATTGAACATCAAGCGATTGATGGATATTGGTAGCTACAGAGGGCAAAGACATCGTAAAGGACTTCCTTTAAGGGGTCAGCATACTAAGAACAATTCTAGAACTAGAAAGGGAAAGAGAAAGACGGTGGCTAACAAAAAAATAGCAACTAAATAATCTAGGTCTTTCGACTAAGAAAATATTTTGAAAAATGGCTGAAAAAAGAAAAGATAAAGCTAAGAAGAGAGTTGTTCGCGTGGAAGCGGTTGGGCAAGCTCATATTAAGGCGTCTTTCAACAACATTATTATCTCATTAACCAACCTACAAGGACAAGTTATCTCTTGGGCTTCGGCAGGTAAAATGGGATTTAAAGGTTCAAAGAAGAATACACCTTATGCAGCGCAAATGGCGGCTCAGGATTGTGCACAGAAAGCGCATGACCTTGGCTTAAGAAAAGTGGAAGTATTTGTGAAAGGACCAGGATCCGGTAGAGAGTCTGCGATAAGAACTTTACAGAACACTGGTATTGAAGTAACAATGATTAAGGACGTGACTCCATTACCACATAATGGTTGTCGTCCACCGAAACGTAGAAGAGTTTAATTCTAAGAAAATTATCAGTAATGGCAAGATATACAGGGCCTAAGACTAAGATCGCAAGGAGATTCAACGAACCTATTTTCGGTCATAGCAAAGCATTAGCAAAGAAAGCATATCCTCCTGGACAACACGGGAAAGGAAGAAGAAAGAAGCAGTCGGAATATGCGGTTCAATTGATGGAGAAGCAAAAAGCGAAATACACTTATGGTGTGTTAGAGCGTCAGTTTGCTAACCTTTTTGACAAGGCGTCAAGAAAGAGCGGTATTACCGGTGAAAATTTGCTTATCTTATTAGAAGCACGTTTAGACAACATGGTATTCAGGATGGGTATTTCCCCAACTAGAAGAGGAGCAAGACAATTAGTTTCACACAAGCATATCACAGTTAATGGTGAATTGGTGAACATACCATCTTACTCTATCAAACCAGGTGACGTAATTGGAGTTAGAGAGAAATCTAAATCTCTAGAAGCGGTGACTGATAGTTTAGCTTCAAATTCATCTCAGAAATACCCTTGGTTAGAGTGGTATGGCTCTGAATTGAATGGCAAAGTGTTGGCTCTTCCTGTTAGGGATGAAATTCCTGAAAACATTAAGGAGCAACTAATTGTCGAGCTTTACTCGAAATAATCATTTTAAGAAACTTAAATAATTAAGAATATGTCAATACTTGCATTTCAAATCCCGGAGAAGGTAGTAATGGAGAAGGCAGACGATTTTCACGGTCTGTTCACGTTCAAACCACTTGAAAGAGGATACGGGGTTACAATTGGTAATGCATTGAGGAGAATATTACTTTCCTCTTTGGAAGGATACGCGATCACTGGTATCAAGGTACCATCTGTTTTGCACGAATTCTCAACTGTTGAAGGTGTTGTAGAGGATGTATCTGAAATAATTTTGAACCTTAAGAAAGTTAGATTTAAAAAGATTTCTGATACTGTAGATAGTAAAATCAATGTTACAATTGACGGACAGAGTGTTTTTACTGCTGGCGATATTGGAAAATTCACAAGCTCTTATGAGATTTTGAATCCTGATGATGTTGTTTGTCATTTAGAAACTTCTGTGAAGTTTGAAATTGAGCTTACTATTGAAAAAGGTAGAGGATACCTTCCTGCAGAAGAAAATAGACCGGCAGAACAAGTTTTTGGATTCATTCCGATTGATGCGATTTTCACACCTATTAAAAATGTGAAATATAGCGTTGAGAACACTAGAGTGGAGCAAAAGACGGATTACGAAATGTTGCTTATGGATATCGAAACTGACGGATCTGTACATCCTGAAAATGCATTAAAAGGTGCGGCTAATATTTTAATTCAACACTTCATGTTATTCTCAGATCAGAGTATGATCTTAGAGACAGGTTCTCTAGATGAGCCGGAGCAGGTTGATGAGGAAATGCTTCACATGCGTAAATTATTGAAGACACAATTGAACGATTTGGATCTGTCTGTTAGAGCTTACAACTGCTTGAAAGCTGCTGATGTGAGAACATTAGGAGACCTTGCAAGATTGGAAATGTCTGACATGATGAAATTCAGAAACTTTGGTAAGAAGTCATTAGCTGAATTAGAGCAATTAATTGCTGATAAGAACTTAACGTTCGGAATGGATTTGGCTAAGTATAAATTAGAGGAAGAATAAAAGATGAGACACGGGAAGAAATTTAATCATTTAGGTAGAACAGCACCGCATAGAAAGGCGATGTTGTCCAACATGGCTTCTTCTTTGATTCAGCATAAGAGAATCTCAACTACTGTAGCGAAAGCGAAAGCATTGAGAAAATATGTTGAGCCTTTGATAACTAAAGCAAAAGACGATTCTACACATTCAAGAAGAATTGTATTCTCAAAACTGCAGAACAAAGATTCTATTACAGAGCTTTTTGGTGATGTAGCTGGAAAAGTAGCTAACCGACCAGGTGGGTATACAAGAATTATCAGGACTGGTAACAGGCTTGGTGATAATGCTGAAATGTGTATCATAGAACTAGTTGACTATAACGAAAACTTATTGCAAGATGCTGCTCCAGCTAAAAAGGCGAAGAGAAGCAGAAGAGGTAGTAAGAAAAAAGTTGAGGAGACAGGTGCTGTTGATCAAGCAGAAGAAGTTGTAGAAACTGCTGCGGTAGTGGAAGAAGCTGAAATAGTAGAAGAAGTAGTTGCTGAAACTGAGGAAGTGGTTGAAGAGCCAGTAGCCGAAGCTGAGACACCTGCTGCGGAAGCTGAAGAAACTCCTGAAGCAAGTTCAGAAGACGAAACTCCTACTGAAGATTCAGAAGAAGAAAAGAAAGACTAAGAAAGACTTTCATTTTTAAGAGATCAAAGGGATTGAACATTTGTTTAATCCCTTTTTTTGTGCCTTGCTCTTTGTCGCATTAGTAAGACTCATGGAATGATCGATTTTGAAAAAAGTCGAAGCAAAGGATGCGCTCGTATGTCTAATTTTATGATCAGTACATGATGTACTTTGTAAAGTATAATTAAATATTATATTGATAAATTTAATTTAAATAGTTATATTTTTAAATATAATTTATATATTTATTGAATAATTTTATGTAGAATAATTTAATGATGTATGTAAAAGTAAAATCTTATCAACTAGTTCTCTTAATATCAGTTCTCGCTCTAAGTTGTACTAGTTCAGATGACGAATTTTCACCAGACGTAGTTGGGCCTGATCAAGTGTCTTCTTTTATGGATTACAATGGCGACAATCTTCATGTGCTAAACATGATTGAAGCTTTTAATAAAGAAAATAATATAGATAGAATCATTAATACCATAATTAATGATTACGGTTATGCAAAGTGGGACTATGCACTTTTTAATCAAAGTAGAACAAACACAGGCAATGAGGCTTCTCCAACCTCAGGTGATGCAGTTCCAGAATTGAATAATTATATATTCCCACAAGTGAATGTACCAATAATAAATACTCGTTCAGGTCAAATAATAGCATTTATAGCCTTTAAGAAATTTGAAAGTGGACGGTATGTTTTTAGATTTTACTCCAAAAGAAAGTTAACCAAAATACCTTATGAAAGGTTACGTAAAAATAAGTTAGACGTAACTGCAGCATTAGTGTTATTAATATTTGAAAACAGGATCAATTCCAAGAATTCCATGAAACTGTATGATGCGACCATCAATTTCAAATCACAATCTTCAACAGGTTTGGAATATAATTATGAACTTCAATGTCAAGATTGGGAAATTTGTTGGGAACCACCTGTAAGCTATGCTTCTGGCAGCGATTGTACTACAGGAACAAACTGTGATTATGTATTGGTATATAATGGTGGTGGAAGTAGTGGGAGTGGCGGACCCTTGCCCTCTGGAGGCGGAGGCGCTGGTAATCCAGACTACAATGACATAGGGAGCGATGGTATATTTGGTGTCAATCCTGAGCAGACTAGTTTCCCTCCAATTAATTATCTTAACAGTTCGAGGAGCAAGAGAATTTCACATATATTTAATTTTTTGCGATACAGTAAGAAAAACAAGAAGAAGGTGGACCTGAAGACAATTTTTACTGATTTTCCATCTCATGGTCCCAATGGTCTTCCACATGACAATTTTTCTGGGTCAATTATAATGGGTGATAATATAGTTCCAATTACTTTGATTGAAGTTCCAATATTGAACGGGTGGAACGTTTTTAATAGCAACATGCAAACGGCTAAAGAAGTGTCATTACGTAGTGGGATACATTTTAATATTGAATATTTTGTAGATTGCGGTGACTGTCATTATCCGTTAAGAGCAATGTTAATTCAAGTTAGAGGAGTGGATTTGGATATAGTTAGAGATTTTTTGGACGGAAGATGAGAGGGTGTTACTTATTCATATTTTATTTGTTAATGTCAAATTTTTTGTATTCTCAGAAAAAATCAATTGATACTGTTGGTTTTCTGGATTTACAAAACCAAGAAGTGAAAATATCAAAATACACTCTTAGAGAGAAGTATGGAGATGAATCAAATTGGCCTGTTTGGGCAACAGGAAAAATTGACCCAAGAAAAGGCATGGATTTGAATACTGTCAATTTGTCTCAAATTTGGATAAATGAAAAGTTGTTAATTACTAACATTGATGAATTGGTAGGATACACGGAAATTAAGAAAGAGAGTAATTTAAAAACACGTTTGTATTCGAATGGTGTTTTAACTTATTGTTTAATAAATGATAAGGTCTATTTATTATCTGTAAATTTTATGGAAATAAATGATATCGAAATTAATCTTGAAGGTAATCTCTTTTCAGAACAAAGTACACTAACTGATATCTCAGAAGTATTTAGAAAATCTTACTCTTGGAGAGATGGTGGGCCAAACTTTTTGCATGGGTTTTTCGATAGTTCGGACTGGATTAATTTGACATTTATTGTGTTAGGAGACACAAAGGGTATTAATGGAATGAAAAATCAAGTAGACTTGCATTTTTTTAAAGACAAACTGATTTATTTGTACTTTAGGATTGCGGATGAAAATTAGTATGCCAAACTTAAAAATCTTAAGAGATCAAAGGGGTTGAACATTTGTTTAATCCCTTTTTTATTTATTTTTGTACAGGCCGAATAACTGGTTCTAAAACATGTCTACAGAAAAAGCGCAAAATAAAAACAAGGCAATCCTTCTTTTGGAAGATGGATCTCAATTCGAAGGAATTGCAATAGGTAAAATTGGCATAACTGGTGGTGAAATTTGTTTCAATACCGGTATGACAGGATACCAAGAAATTTATACTGACCCTTCGTATTATGGTCAAATTGTTGTTAACACCACTTCTCATATTGGGAATTATGGTGTTGAGGACGATGAACAAGAGTCTGCTGCTCCCCAAATCAAAGGATTAGTTGTAAGCACTTTTTCGAAGGATTTCAGTAGAAAAACTGCTGATGGGTCCCTTCAGGATTATCTAGAGCAGCATAATATTGTAGGTATCTCTGATTTAGATACTAGGCTTATCGTGAAACAAATCCGAGATAAAGGCGCTATGAATGCGGTGATTTGTTCAGAAGACATTTCTGTCGATGAGCTTAAAACTAGACTTTCGGAAATACCTTCAATGGATGGCTTAGAACTTGCTTCAATAGTAAGTACCAAAGAGGCATATTTTGTGGGAGACGAAAAGTCACCTTATAAAGTGGCTGTGCTTGACATAGGTGTGAAAAAAAGTATCCTTACCAACCTTGCTGAAAGAGGATGTTACCTAAAGGTATTTAATGCCAAAACAACCTTTGAGGAAATGGAAGCTTGGAATCCAAGCGGTTACTTTCTCTCGAATGGTCCTGGTGATCCCTCAGCTATGGATTATGCAATTGAAACCACTAAAAAAATTATAGCCACCGATAAACCTTTGTTTGGGATTTGTCTTGGCCATCAAGTGATTGCCCTGGCCTGTGGTGTTTCAACCTTTAAAATGCACAACGGACACAGAGGACTAAATCACCCAGTGAAAAATTTAATATCAGGTAAAAGTGAAGTTACCTCTCAGAACCACGGTTTTGCTGTGAATAGAGAAGAAGTTGAAAAATCTGACTTAGTCGAAATGACGCATGTCAATTTGAATGACAACACCCTAGTGGGAATAAAAGTAAAAGGTAAAAAAGTCTTTTCAGTCCAACATCATCCTGAGGCATCCCCTGGACCTCATGACTCGCGCTATTTATTTGATGAATTTATTAACCTTTTTAAATCATAATTATTAATGAGTTTAATTGAAAGCATACACGCAAGACAAATCCTTGATTCTCGCGGAAACCCAACTATTGAAGTTGATGTAATTACCGAAAACGGAGTACTTGGAAGAGCTGCAGTGCCTTCAGGCGCATCTACAGGTGCACACGAAGCAATGGAATTAAGAGATGAAGATGCTAGCCTATATTTGGGAAAAGGCGTTTTAAAAGCAATTCAAAACGTAAACGAAATCCTTGCTGATGAACTTATAGGTTTTCCGGTCTTCGATCAAAATCTTATTGATAAGATTATGATCGAGGCAGACGGTACACCAAATAAATCTAATATTGGTGCCAATGCAATTCTTGGAGTTTCCTTGGCAGTTGCAAAGGCAGCGGCAGCAGAATTGGGTCAACCGCTATATAGATACATTGGTGGGGTGAGTGCAAATACACTACCTGTGCCAATGATGAACATCATTAATGGTGGTAGTCACGCTGATAACTCAATAGATTTTCAGGAATTTATGATTATGCCAATTGGCGCTGAAACTTTTTCAGATGCCATAAGAATGGGTGCTGAGATTTTTCATCACTTGAAAAAAGTATTATCGGATCGAGGACTTTCAACTAATGTTGGAGATGAAGGAGGTTTTGCTCCAAACCTTGGATCGGACGCAGAAGCACTTGAGGTGATTTCTGAAGCGGTGACTAACGCAGGATATAAGGTTGGCAAAGACATAGTTTTTGCACTAGATGTTGCTGCTTCTGAGTTTTACCTTAAGGATGAAAACGTTTATCACTTTGCGGATTCGACAGGTAAAAAGTTAAGTCCTGCTGAAATGTCAGATTATTTGGCTGAACTAAGTGCAAATTATCCTATATGGTCTATTGAGGATGGAATGTATGAGGATGATTGGGAAGGCTGGAAATCTTTAACAGATAAGATTGGTGATAAAGTACAGTTGGTAGGTGATGACCTCTTTGTGACGAATGTCGAAAGATTGCAAAAGGGAATTGATAATGGAATTGCGAATTCAATTTTGATTAAGGTAAATCAAATAGGAACGCTCACAGAAACAATTGCGGCTGTAAACCTTGCTAACAGAAACGGATATACGGCTGTAATGTCACACAGGTCTGGAGAAACTGAAGATAACACCATCGCTGATTTGGCTGTGGCACTAAATACAGGTCAAATTAAAACGGGCTCTGCATCTCGTTCCGATAGAATGGCCAAGTACAATCAGTTATTAAGAATTGAAGAAGAATTAGAAGAAGTAGCTTTTTACCCTGGAAGAAATTTCAGATAGGAGAAAGGGAATATATATAAATGGCTTTGAAGGAATTCAAAGCTATTTTTGTTTACAGTTGTTTGGTTTTAGTTTCAATTATGTAACTTATGGTCATTAAATGATTTTGAAGGCATATTTTAGCTATTCCTAATTATGTTATAATCGCTATATGAAATTATTTAGGGCTTGTTGTACTCTCTTTATCACGTGCTGCATTGTTTCGTGCATTGGTCTTGGTGATGATCAGCCATCTTTCAAGGATTTCTGCTCTAGTGAACCAGTAGCTGGTATAGTTGCAAGCCAATCCAATGCAAACCTAAGTGAGTCTAATGGAAATGTGACTATTAAAGCCTTCGGTGGCTCAGGTCCTTACACCTATTCCATAAAAGACAGCGTTTTTCAATCTTCACCCGTGTTTCTTGGCCTGAGGACTGATGATTATACTGTAATCATTAAAGATGATATTGGTTGTTTCGGTAACGTGCCAGTTCGAATAATTGAATCATTTGATAATCCTCCTTCATTTCAACTTACCATCATGCCAATCATTGCAACTAATTGTTCCACTGTTGGCTGTCATGTTACAGGTGGAAATGCACCATTTGTGTTTGCAAGCCACAGCCAAATTAAGGCCCTATCACAAGAGATAAAAGACAGAACCCAAGCACTTACTATGCCGCCCTCAGGAAGTATGCAATTAACGGAAGAAGCAATAAGATTAATAGCAGTTTGGGTAGATGCAGGTGCACCAAATAATTAAAACCTACAGGCACAATTTGGCATTGTGCTAATAAGTTACTTATTTTTGATATATGAAGCCTTTTGCCAAGCTACCCAGATTCATTAAGAATTATTATTTTCTTTTTGGATCATTTTTCATTGTATGGATGTTTTTCGTTGATTCAAACGATTTTGGAAGACAAATTGGCTTGACGAATAAATATAATAACCTTCAGGACCAGAAGGCATATTACTTGGATAAGAAAGTAGAGGTACTGAAGGATAAGGCGGAATTAACCACAAACATAGAATTGTTAGAAAAATTTGCTCGTGAGAATTATCTCATGAAAAAATCAAGTGAGGACTTATATGTTATAGTTGATAAATAATTCATTCCCAAATAAAAACATAATTGAAAGTCCTTTTTCAGGACTTTTTTCGTTACAAGTTATTATGAAGAAATCATTCGTTGTAATCGTGTTAATGCTTCTTGCGAATTCCGTGGTTCATGGCCAAGGGTATTTTGAACCTGAAATTGCGGCTGAGGATGCATTACCTCAAAAGAAAGTGTTTTTTGGCGGAAATTTTGGAGGTGGATTTAGTAGTGATGCTATCTATTTCACCCTATCTCCATTAATTGGCTATCGAGTAGCTCCTAAGTTTTCAGTTGGAGGAGGTATTATTTATCAATATATCTCACAAGAATATAGACCGATTAATCAGCCGGTAGTTAGAATAAACTCTCATAATTATGGAGTAAGGGCTTTTACGAATTATAGAGTTACGTCTCTAATATTTGCCACTGCAGAGTACGAAACCCAAAGTGTTGAATTTTTAACAGCCGATGAGGGAACGATCAGAGAATGGGTACCTGGTTTCATGATTGGCTTAGGTGCATATCAACCAATTGGAAATACTAATAAATCAATTGGAGTTTCTTTCTTATATAATGTCCTTCATGATGATGTGAGAAGCCCTTATTCGAATGCGTTTATAATTCGGTTTGGAATTATTATGTAAGCGACACATTGAATTTGTCGGCTAATAACTGAAGGTCATTAACGACAGGGGCTATTAGCGGTATTCCATTTTCCATTCTTTCTGCCTCCATTGCTCTTTCTGGATCACCAGGAATCAAGACTTTCTGTGAACTATCGGCAGGTGTTGAATCACGGAATCTTCTAATCCAATTGTCCATATGACTCTTGAAATCATCAGCTGGTCTAAAAGCGTCAATTCTCATCGCACCAAAAAAGTGACCAATTCCTTCCCCAACTAAATCTTCTCTTGGTTCTATGAAACTAACAAAGGGCGGAACCCAGGGACCATAATTTGCACCCGATAGCACAGCTGAGAAGATATCAACCACTGACCCTAGAATATATCCTTTATGACTAGCATGTTCTCTATCGCCACCCAAGGGAAGTAAAGCCCCACCTTCATTAACGCCAAATGCATTTTGTGTTGGTTGACCATCTTTGTCCTGAACCCATCCGTAAGGAGCCTCAAGGTTTTTTCTTTGTAAAATCTCTAGCTTTCCGTTGGCAGCAGTAGTGGTAGCCATATCACCAACAAAAGGAGCTTCGTCATTAGCGGGAATGGCAACGGCAATTGGGTTGGTACCTAAAAGCCTTTCTTTAGAAAAAGTAGGCGCGACTAAGGGACTCGCGTTGGTCATAGAAATACCAATCATATCTTCTTTGGCAGCCATCAAAGAATGATAACCGGCAATGCCAAAATGGTTTGAGTTCTTAACGGCAACCCAACCTGTGCCAGCTATCTTGGCTTTTTCAATTGCCAGCTGCATCGCGTACGGTGCTACGACTAATCCTAAACCAGTATCGCCATCCACAGTGGCTGTACTAAGTGTTTCATGAACGATTTTAATGTCTGGAGTCGCATTGATTCTTTTCTTTTCCCATAACCTTACATAGCCGCTTAATCTCGCGACCCCATGGGAGTCAACACCGCGGAGATCGGCAGAAAGCAAAACTTCCGAAGCCGTTTGGGCATGTGCCTCAGAGCAACCCATCTTTATGAAAATGGATTTTGAAAAAGCAAATAACGTTTTGTAATCGAAATTAGACATAGTGGTTAATTTATATCAGTGGAATTAAGATCAATACTTTCAGCGAGTAGGCCTTCTTTAAGTGCAGATGAACAGGCTGTAATTTCTTTTATTTTCAACTTATTTAGAACAAAATGAATCAGGCAACTTGCTACAACTATCATGTCTACTCTCATAGAAACCATACCTGGGATTTCTAGTCGTTGAGATTTGTTTTTGGAGATTAATTCATCGTGTATTCCTTGATAAACAGGAATGGGTAATGAGAAGAGCTGATTTTCTTTTGGGCTCTCAATTTTATGCTCTTGGATATAAATAGACTTCAGCGTATCAAATGTTCCTGAGCAACCGATCAGTCCAATTGGATTATGAAATTTTATAGCATCCACTAAATCTTTAAGCTGCTCATTCAGCCAAATGTTCATCGAATTAATCGAGGTGGGCTCAATTGGATCTGATTGATGATATCGATCCAACAACCTTTGTGCTCCAATCTCAAAACTCTTACACCATTTTATTCCATTAGCATCGCCTAAAATGAATTCCACACTGCCTCCACCAATGTCCATGACTAATTGTGTCCCTGATCGTAATTCTTTGGTAGATTTCACCCCTTCAAAAATTAATGCCGCTTCCTTTTCTCCAGAAATAACTTGAATAGATATTCCTGTCTCTTCCTTTATTTTGTCCAAAAGATTTTGTCCATTCTTGGCATTCCGAATAGCACTTGTTGCAACACCATTAACTTGGGTTACATGAAACTGATCAATAACGGTTTTGAATATTTTTAAAGTCTTAACTGCTCTTTTGATCGCGTCATTGGCAATCAATCCTTTACTGATTCCATTTTGACCAATTTTAACCGCAATTTTCTCTTTGTAAAGTGTGTTTATAGCATCTGAACTCACCTCTGCGATAAGAAGGTGGAAAGTATTTGTTCCTAAATCGATTACTGCAATTCGCGCCATTTTTTATAAGAATGGCGCAAGATAATAGATATCCATGAATCTCAAATATTGATTCAATATTTAGCTGTGTTCTCGTTCTTTTTTTGTGTTGGCATCACTTATATTTGATTACAATTATTTATAAGGTATGTCAAAGGAAATTAAACTTGAGTTGCTCAAGGCGAAGAATGAAGAAGCCGAACTTGGTGGTGGTGAAAAAAGGATGGAATCTCAGCACGCCAAAGGAAAATTAAGTGCTAGGGAAAGAATAAGTCTTTTAATTGACGAAGGCACTTTCGAGGAGATTGGAAAATTTGTAACCCATCGAAGCACGGCTTTTGGACTCGAAAAGCAACAGTTCTTAGGAGATGGTGTTGTTACGGGATATGGCAAAGTTAATGGAAGATTAACCTATGTTTTTAGTCAAGATTTTACGGTTTTTGGAGGCTCCCTTTCTGAAACTAATGCTGAAAAAATATGTAAGATCATGGACATGGCCATGAAAAATGGAGCTCCAGTAATCGGTTTGAATGATTCTGGGGGCGCTAGAATTCAAGAGGGCGTGGTGAGTCTAGGAGGCTACGCGGATATTTTTTATCGAAACACGCGAGCTTCAGGAGTTATCCCACAACTTTCTGCAGTTATGGGGCCTTGTGCTGGCGGGGCTGTTTATTCACCGGCCATTACTGATTTTATTTTCATGGTGGAAAATTCTTCCTACATGTTTGTAACTGGACCTAATGTGGTTAAAACCGTCACTCAAGAAAATGTCACTGCAGAAGAATTAGGTGGTGCGAGTACCCATAGTACAAAAAGTGGTGTTACACATTTTAGCGCTGCAAATGATGCGAAGTGCATTGAAGATGTAAAAACTTTGTTGTCTTATGTGCCGCAGAATTGTGAAGACAATGCACCAGTTTATGATTACAATTTCGGGGATGAAAAAAGACCAGAACTGAACGATATAATTCCAGAAAACCCAAACCAGCCTTACGATATTCGAGAAGTTATTGATGGCGTTATTGATCAAGACTCATTCTTTGAAGTACATAAAAAATTCGCTGAAAATATTGTAGTTGGTTTTGCAAGAATTGGAGGTAGAAGTATTGGTGTTGTGGGTAATCAACCAGCATCAGTGGCAGGCGTATTGGATATTGATGCGAGTGTAAAAGGAGCAAGATTTGTTCGGTTTTGTGATTGTTTTAATATTCCTCTTTTGGTACTCGAAGATGTCCCGGGTTTTCTACCAGGAACAGACCAAGAGTGGAATGCGATTATTACTAATGGAGCAAAACTGCTCTATGCGTTTTCTGAGGCAACAGTGCCACGTATAACGGTTATAACCAGAAAGGCTTATGGCGGTGCTTATGATGTGATGAATTCAAAACATATAGGTTCTGACATGAACTATGCTTGGCCAACTGCCGAAATTGCAGTGATGGGAGCGAAGGGAGCGTCAGAAATTATATTTAAAAGAGAGATAGCCGAATCTGACAACCATGAAGCTAAGCTTGATGAAAAAGTGAATGAGTACACTGAAAAGTTTGCGAATCCATATCTAGCGGCCAAGCGTGGTTTTATTGATGAGGTAATTGTTCCTGAAGATACACGGAGCAAATTGATAAGTGCTTTTGAAATGCTTGAGAATAAAGTAGACCATCTACCGAAAAAGAAACACGGAAACATTCCTTTGTAATGAGCAAAGTCGTAATAATTACTGCTGCTGGAAAGGGCATGGGTGCTGGTTGTGCTGAATCATTCAGTAAAGCTGGGTATAAAGTGGTCTTGATGTCTAGAAGCAATGATGCCCTAGAGTTAGCAGCAAAGCTTGGCGGAATTGGAATGCAGGGTTCCGTCTTGGAAGAGGCCGATTTAAAATCACTTGTTGAATTGGCCATTGAAACATACGGTCGCATTGATGTAGTAGTGAATAATACAGGACATCCGCCAAAAGGAAAGTTACTTGAATTATCCAATGAGGATTGGCAGCATGGAGGAGACCTGGTGCTTATGAATGTGATTAAGATGGCAAAAATTGTAACGCCAATCATGAAAGCACAAGGAGGAGGAACGATTATCAATATATCAACCTTTGCGGCTTTTGAACCTTCGCTTTCGTTTCCTATCTCATCAGTTATGAGAACAGCATTGGCTAGTTATTCAAAGCTGTATGCGCAAGAATTTGGACCGGACAATATTAGGATGAACAATATTCTGCCAGGTTATATTGAGAGTTACCCTGTCACTGAAGAGATTAAAAATCAAATCCCTTTGGCGAGGGTAGGAAAAGTGAGTGAAATTGGAGAGACAGCAGTTTTTTTGGCTTCTGAAGGAGCCGCATACATTACTGGCGAAAACATTAAAGTAGATGGTGGAATTACCAAAAATATTTAAGCAATGAATAAAAAGAGCAAAGAGTTTTTAGTTAAATACCTTAACAACGCATCTCCTACTGGATTTGAGAGTCCAGGGCAGCAGATATGGCTAGATTATATTAAGCCATTTACTGACAGTCATTTTACAGATAAATATGGTACGGCTGTTGGAGTTATAAACCCAGAAGCTGAATTTAAAGTAGTAATTGAAGCACATGCTGACGAGATAGGCTGGTTCGTAAATTATATTGGAAATGACGGTTACATCTATGTTGTGAGAAATGGTGGTTCCGACCATCAAATTGCTCCTTCCAAACGAGTTAACATTCATACTGACAATGGTGTGGTAAAAGGAGTATTTGGATGGCCTGCTATACATGTTAGAGACAAATCCAGTGAAAAAGGGCCTTCGATGAAAAACATCTTTATCGATGTAGGTTGTGAGAAAAAGGAGGAAGTTGAAAAACTTGGAATCCACGTGGGTTCTGTGATCACATTTGAAGATGAGATCATGGAATTGAATGATAAGTTTTGGTGTGGCCGTGCGCTTGATAATCGAATTGGTGGATTTATGATTGCAGAAGTGGCGCGTAAATTAAAAGATGAGAAGGTGAAACTCCCTTTTGGTTTGTATATCGTAAATGCTGTTCAGGAAGAAATTGGTTTGCGTGGCGCGGAAATGATTGCAGCAAGGATTAAACCTGATGTGGCCATTATCACTGATGTTTGCCATGATACTCATTCTCCGATGTATGATAAAAAACTACAAGGAGATCAGAAATGCGGCAGAGGACCTGTATTAGCGTATGGGCCTGCTGTTCATAATAATGTACTGAAAATGGTTATTGAGACAGCGGAAAAAAATAAAATTGACTTCCAGCGATTTGCTGCTTCAAGGTCTACTGGAACTGATACAGATGCGTTTGCCTATTCAAATGAAGGTGTGCCTTCTGCTTTGATATCTTTGGCCTTAAAGTACATGCATACAACGGTGGAAACAGCACATAAAGATGACATAGAAAGTGTGATTCAATTGATGTTTGAATTTCTCAAGCAATTGAAGAGTGGCCATGACTTTAGTTATCTAAAGTAATTTTGATTGGGTCGCATTTAGTTCAAGATCAGATGGGTAGGTGGGTAGAAGTTCCCAAATTCCCCAAAAGGATTATATCGCTTGTTCCTTCTCAATCTGAATTACTATATGATTTTGGCGTTGAAGAAAGGGTAGTCGGTATCACTAAGTTTTGTATTCACCCTTCGCTTTGGTTAACATCAAAGGCAATAATCGGAGGCACGAAGAAATTTAGGTTCGATATAATTGAAGCCCTTCAACCTGACTTGATTATTGGAAACAAGGAAGAAAACTATCGTGAAGGAATTGAGGAATTGGAAAAATCGTATCCAGTATGGATGAGCGATATCTACACTGTCGATGATGCATTAAACATGGTGGAGGCGCTAGGGTTGTTGGTTAATACAGCCGATAAAGCTGCTGAAATTCATTCGTGCATATCCAAGGACTTAAATAATAATACATTAGCACTTACTGACAGCGCATTGTATTTAATTTGGAAGTCCCCTTATATGGCGGCTGGCGAGAATACATTTATCAATGAGATGATGAAAGTAGCGGGCTTTAAAAATATTTTAGAAGGTGACTTGAGATACCCTGAACTAAGTTTAATAGAGATAAAAGAATATAATCCAGATTATATTCTTTTATCAAGCGAACCATACCCGTTTTGCGAAAAGCATGTCAGTGAGCTTCAAACACTATTACCTGATACAACAGTTATTTTAGTTAATGGTGAAGTATTTAGTTGGTATGGAAGTAGATTATTAAAGGCCAAGAGATATTTTGACGCAATGAAAAAGTAAAGGGAGAGGTGCGCCAGTAGCTCCTCTCCCTTAATTTTCACTTAAACACCGCAAATAAATTATACGTTTCTTGTTGGAACACACCCTTTTTAAGAGTGAGCCGAATCATCAGGCTCATGCATAGCACGAGGATTTGACTCGGAATCGTTTACATGTTTAGGTTACTTGACTGCTAAGGTGAGAATTAAACATGTAAAATTAAACATATTTACATAAAAAGTTTATTGTATACAAAAATATGTCTGTATACGGTCTATATTCAGCTATTTACAGCGGGAAAAATATTTATGAAGTCAGTAAGTAATGAGAAACTTACTTTATTTAAAATAAAATTATTGGGAATTATAAGTTGCTGTGGACTAGATTCTTGCCTGGTAGGTAAAAAGTTGGAAATAACGCCCTTCCTTTTTAATCAGTTCATCATGAGTACCTCGCTCTTCAATTTTCCCATCTTCAACTACCAAAATTTGGTCCGCTTGCCTAATGGTACTTAGCCTGTGCGCAATAACGAATGTCGTTCGCCCTTTCATCAAAGAGGAAAGACTTTTCTGAATAAATGATTCACTCTCCGTATCTAGGTTTGACGTAGCTTCATCAAGAATTAGAATTCTAGGGTTCGCAAGTATAGCCCTTGCAATGGCAATACGCTGACGCTGACCTCCTGAAAGTTTCACGCCTCTTTCTCCAATTAAAGTGTCAAGTCCATCATCAAATCGATCTGTGAACTCATTTACATAAGCGCCATTTACAGCATCGATTAAGTCTTGTTCTGAAGAATTTGGTCTTGGAAATAGGATGTTGTCTCTAATTGTACCCTCAAATAAGAAATCGTCTTGCAATACTACGCCTAACTGTTTTCTATAAGATTGCAGCTTCATCGAAGCCATATCAATTCCATCGACCGTTATCTTACCAGATTCGGCTTTTAAAAATGACGCGGCCAATCCTGCAATGGTTGATTTTCCTGAACCAGATGTACCTACTAATGCGGTGACTGATCCAGAAGGTGCGTCAAACGATATTTTGTTTAAGACATTTTTATCTTCCTCATAGGCGAAGGATACATCAGAAAATTTAACGTCACCAACGATACCTTTCATCTTATTAACTCTGTTAGGATCACCATCTTCAGGCGTCATTTGCATTATTTCTTCCGTACGGTCTAAACCTGCAAAGGCTTCAGTAAGCTGACTTCCTATGTTCGACATTTGGACAATTGGGGCGACTAGCACTGCTAATAAAGTAATGAATGACATTAGATCACCTGCCGTCATTTCGCCATTGATTGCCTTGTATCCTCCAATTCCCATTATACCTACGGCCGCAACTCCTGCTAATAAAAAGGTAGCTGAACTAGTTACTAAGGCTGATGCTGTGAGCGTTTTCTTGACATTCAAATAAAGATCATTTGCACCCTGTTCGAATGTTTTGATCTCTTGTTCTTCAGCGCCAAAACCTTTAATTACTCTTACACCATTAAGTGTTTCTGTCAAACGACCGGTGACTTCCGCATTTAACTCACCACGCTTTCTAAATATTGGTCTTAAATATCCAAACGCCTTCATTGCTATAAATCCAAAGACCGCTATAGGGATTAGAATAAATACCGTCAACTCCATATTAAGTGTGACGAGAAAATATATAACACCAATTGCAGTTAATGAGCCTCCAATAAGCTGTACTAAACCTGTTCCAACAATATTTCTCACACCTTCAACATCAGACATAATTCTTGACACCAAGGCACCCGATTTATTATTGTCAAAATAGTTGATAGGAAGTGAAAGCATCTTTTTCTGGACTTGAACCCTGAGGTCTGCAATCAGTTTTTGGGCTTGAACACTCAGGAGTCTTGTTAATGTAAATGAAGTAGTGGCTTGTATTATAATAGCCCCGACAGATGCAATTACAATCGTATTTAATAGTGCTCTATCCTGATTAATAATGACATCATCAATCAAGAATTTAAGTGCACGAGGAATCACTAATGTAGATGCACTTCTTATAAGAATAAGAAAAAGACCAAAAAGCAGCAGGTATTTTCTTGGAAGGATTATGGTTTGGTAAACCTGAGCAAAAGTGATGTTACTTTTCTTTTTTTCTTTCTTGGCCATAATAAAAGGAGATAATTGGAACGAAAGTAACCAATTACAGGCCGCAATGATTCCATTAAAGTGAAAGTTTAAAAAACTAAAATATCAATGGCCAGCAGCTTGGTTTAATTTTTAGGCACCTTTTCTCTAGGGTAAACTTGTGACATCCCTTTTTCTTTCATTAATTTTTCAATTCCATCAATATCCATTGGCGCAAATTCTGAAACAATTTCAGCTCCGTTTTCTCCAATAATAATAAGGTCTTCAAGTCTTATATAGATCATTTCTTCAGGTACACGTAATGCTGGTTCTATTGTAAATACCATTCCGGGTAAATATTGCCCATCAAGTCTTCCTACATCATGAGTAGCCATACCTACAAAATGACCAAGTGTTGATCTACTTTCATTTCCCCTTTTATAGTTGGCTACAAAATTCTCAGCTGCTTTCTTATAGATGTCTTTTGAGAAGGTAGCTTTTGCTAAATGTTCCTCCATTTCTTTAATAGCTACAG